>VFQM010000193.1_pt1 | contig 75797 bp, 79 predicted proteins | sample 3512391 | NCBI WGS metagenome assembly VFQM01 (sample SAMN10412369, study PRJNA504923) | tailings metagenome | isolation source: Replicate 1 from Balatoc abandoned mine | place: Philippines | reverse complement strand
CTCTGACCATCTACAACTACACTACCATAAGCCGTTGCAAAAATCAAGAAAATTCATCCCAACAATCAAAAAATGACCTGAAAAATTATTATTTTGTAAGTTCAGAAGATGCCGCTGCAGGAGCCGGTTCTTTCTTTTTCTTACTTCTTTTTGACAATGATACCTTTGCTACTAAATCCGTTGTCTCTTTTCCTTTTCTTTTTATAAGGCTGGTTGACAAAGCATCTTCTTTTTTCTCTTCTTTGCTATCTGCTTTTTCAACCAAAGAGTTTGTTTTTAACAAAATAAGCTTTTTAGCTTCAGAGAAACCTTTTTCTTTTACAAGACTCATAACAACTTTTTCTTGGCTTTCAAGAACTATTACTTTTGTGACGGATTCTCCCACTGCCAAATCTTCAGAAGGTTTGGTTTGGCACTCAAAGTACATTTCTTTAGAGTCTAAAGTAAATGTTAACGTTCCACTATTTAAAGTTGAAAAAATGGCTCGATACGTATGATGAAGACCACCGTCATAGTACTCACCGTTCTTATTCATTCCCCTTCCAACCAGCACCTGATGAGTTGTATTTAGTGTTTTTAAATTAGGCGATTTTTTAAAATTTTCATAAGCTTGCTCTCGAGGATGGCCATATTTTTTATTCCAGCCATTGCTAATTAACACATACTGAGGAGCAACTAATTCTATCCATTCTTCGTTATTACATCCTTCTTCTGCCGAACCATGATGGCTTGCCAGCAGGACAGATGACCGTAAAGAATGAAGTTTATCTCTGTAATTAGACTTAATACGTCTTGTTGTCGCCTCAGTCGCATCTCCCATAAGCATCGCTGAAAAAGCTTCGTACTGAATTCTAAAAACAATACTGTCTCGATTATCATCTTTATCATCGTTGGCACAACGAGTAACGTGACCAGCGTCTTCAAAATGAATTGGATTAAGAGCGAGAAGCGAAATTACAACGTTGCTTCCAAAGTTAAAGGCTTTAGCAAAAGATAATTCTGAAAAATTATGCGCCTCAGAAAAAGTATGAGGGGCAAATATTCCTTTCTTTTCTTTTTCTAAAACTCTTTTTAGAGGGTCTGAAATATCAGAAGGATCTAAAGGATCATATTGGACAGCAGGAAAGAAAATTTTACAACCATTTTTTAAACGTTGAGACAACCATCGTGTAAACTTTACTCGATCACCATCCTCTTCATAATAGTGACTTGGGAGTCCCCCCAAAATAAGAAAATTTATTTTATCTTTCTTGTTGCAAAATAATCTCATTAACCAACTATAATGGTCCCAATCTGGATGTGTAATAACAACTGTTTTAACACAAATTAGTTGTTTTGGCTCATCACTTGAAGCAAGCATTGTTCGCATATTCAGGATAAAATCGTCTACGAACGTCTTTCGAAGCCAGAATATTTCTTGTTTATCTTTTTGAGTCTTAGCCCAATTTGACTCTTTTATAGTGCTGCTAGGAATAGTTAGTTTTGTCGCTTCTTTAACCGGCGTTGAAAAAGGGGATAAGAGCTCAGCCGCATTCTCTCCTGCTGCCAAACCCCCTAGGCCAACTTCCTGAGCTTTGTCTACAGCCATTTCAGCATCTTTTTCGGAAGGCAAACTAACATGTAAAGAGCTTGATTGGAACTGTGTATAGGCCGCTTCATTCGCGTAAGCGCTAGAACCAATATCGACAAGCATATATTCAGAGCGGCCTTGTGCGTCTTTAACCTCTAAACTGACACAATTTCCTTGACCAACTGAATGGACTTTTAGAACTGCTTTAGGCCCTTTTTCCGTTTCACTCGCGCAACAAAAAGTTACTAGAAGAGTCCATGAGATCAAAAAAGAATAAAAGGGACGAAAGTTCATTTTAATGCCTATAAGAAAAACATTTCTATCTTCTTATATGTGAACTTGTGTCAAAAAGACAACCCTTAAGCCTATAAAAATTTCTACATGGCACTTTTTTGATATTTTAACGGAGGTAGCACGTTAAAAATTTTATCTTGATTAGTCTGCTATGTAAGGATAGCCATAAATTTTAGTTAATTTTTTAAGATCGGGTTCGTCAATATAATCTTGTGCTTTTGTAAAAGCTCTCTTAAGACCTAGTTTTAAACCATCTTCTATAGCAAACGCTAATTTTCCCCACTGAAGGTTATAATCTTCCTGATTTTTTTGTTCTAACGCAAAAGCCAATCTCTTCTCTAAAAGATCTATAAGAGCTTGCCACCCTTTTGGATCTTTCGCGATTCCTGCCTCACGAAAATGGTTTTCAGCTTTTTCAAGAATTTCTTTAGAAATTCCATTTATAACAACCTTTTTGGGATCGCCGATCAATAATTTTCCTAACTCAATATGACCCGTCGCAAGACCATGGTCAGCAGCCTGCATGAAGCATTGTTCGGCTTGCGCACCTTTACCTTGTTTTTTATAGAGATAACCAAGTTCTAAGAGCGCAGGACTATACCTCTTTGCAGCAGCTTCTTTTAAAATTTCTTCTTTTTCAACAACTTGAGTTAATTCCCCAGCTTTAAGATAAGCAGGATAGTGACCTGCGCAGGCCAAATCAAGACAGTTACTTAAAGTAAGTTGTTCTTTCCCATCAAGATCATAATATTTATTTCTTAGGTGATCAGGATGGTAACTAAAGAGTGGGGAGTCACATGTGAAAGTTTTTGCCGTATCATAAACCAAAGTCGGATAAGGGAAATCCTCAAGCCCTTTCCCCAAAAAATAACAAGCATCTGGATGATCTAAGCGTTGTTTTAGATCAGAAATCGCTCTTTGATAATAGCTTTTTATGACAGGCTCGGGAGCATTTAACTTCTCAAGTGTTTCAGCAAATAAATATTTCCCTAGTGGATGATTAAACTGGGCACTGATGTAACATCCCCAGATAACATCCCCTCTTTGTACGAGATGACTTCTATAAGGACAATCAACCCATTCAAGTGCTTGGAATGGAAAAAAAACTTGGGCGCCCACCCGCTCTTTCCAAGTTGTTTGTGCAGGCCAAGACTCCGCCTTTAATTGCGTTGCATAAGCTTGCCAAATGCCTTCAGGAAGATCGACTTTTTTAAAATGGTTATAAGCTACTCTTAGCTTAGAAGTGTCAGCACTTGTATAAGCGTCATTTACTTCAGCTAGGATTTGTTCAACAGTATAAATCTTGTTTATTGGTTGAACTTCCTGTTGTGGGGAAAGACCTTGAACGTTTTCTTTGTTAGCTTCCATTTCAGAGAAGTGAGGCGAAGCTTCACACGAAAGACTTGAACCCCACCAGAAACAACCCAAAACAACAAGCAACTTTTTCATCATTATTTCCTTTTTATAAAAGTTTTGGATACCCTTTGACAAATTTCCTGATTGTTATAATTATCATAAAATATAATTAAAATTAATGCTAAAATTTAAGAAAATTTAAAAAAATTTTGACCTATTTCCATTTTATTTCGAAATAATCTAAGATATTAAATAAGTTAACGAAAAAGATTGCCTCTCAAAATGTCACTTCCTATTTATGTCCAAGAAAGAATAATTCAGCTCCTCAAAGAGGTCCCTTCCTCGCAATTACAACAAGCCCGCTTAGCCGTAACTTCACGTTATCAAGAGCATTCTAGATCCTCCTTTCAATCACAAGCAGAACGTCTCTCTTATCTAGCGACTCGCCTTCCCGCAACGTATTCGGTGGCTTCTTGGGTGCTCGGAAAACTCGCACCGCATTCTTCCCTGTTTAAAACCCATCTTGACTTAGGAACGGGTCCTGGCACGGTTTTCCTTGCCGTACAAGTGCTTTTTCCTTTCATTCAACACTCGACACTTCTTGAAAAAGACCCTTCCCTTATTGCCCTGGGGAAGCAGCTTATGCCTTTAAACGTCACACCAACATGGCAACAGCAAGATCTTCAACACAGGTCTCACTTTGAGCCGGCAGATTTAGTGACTATGTCCTATGTTCTTAATGAATTAGTTGATCCATCCCAACTTTTGTCTAAAGCCTGGGAAGCTACAAAGCAGTTTTTTGTTCTTATTGAACCGGGAATACCTTATGGTTTCGCTTGTTTAAAAGCAGCACGGACGCAATTGATAGAACAAGGCGCCTTTATTCTTGCTCCCTGTACTCATGAAAATATATGCCCGATGAATTCTAAAGATTGGTGCCATTTTAAAGTCAATGTCCAGCGCCCTTTGTTTCATCAACGCATTAAACAAGGGACTAAAAGTTTTGAAGAAGAAAAATTTAGTTACTTAATTGCAGCTAAAACTCTCTATAACCGTCAAAAATCCTGTATCGTTCGTAAACCAATTAGAGGATCAGGCCATATTATACTTGATTTATGCGATGAAAATGGCTTAAGACGGCAAGTGACTTCGAAAAAGGATGGCCCCCAATATCATGACGCTCGTGATGCCGTATGGGGTGATGCCTGGGACAATTAGGATGATGACTGACAGCCTTTACCTTTCAACAGAACCCTCAAAAACACGCGTTGTTGTCGCGATGTCTGGCGGCGTCGATAGCTCAGTTACTGCTGCCCTTTTAAAGGAACAAGGCTATGATGTCATTGGCCTTACAATGCAACTTTATGACCATGGTGTAGCTGTTGATCGCAAGAAGGCTTGTTGTGCTGGACAAGATATTTATGATGCCCGTCTCGTCGCCCAACAGATTGATATCCCTCATTATGTGCTTGATTATGAAAGTAAATTTAAAGAATCCGTGATGGAGGACTTTGCCGATAGTTATTTACGCGGTGAAACCCCAATTCCCTGTGTTCAATGTAATCAAGAAGTAAAATTCAAAGATCTTCTCACGATGGCGCGTGATTTAGGGGGACAAGTGCTGGCAACAGGACACTATATCCAGTGGAAACCAGGCCCAGAACTTCATCGCGCTGTTGATCTAAGTCGCGATCAAAGTTATTTTTTATTTTCGACAACAAAAGAGCAACTCAGCTTTCTTCGCTTTCCTTTAGGAGGAATGCATAAACCTGAAGTTCGAATGCATGCTGAACGCTTTGGCCTAAAAGTTGCTGACAAACCTGATAGCCAAGATATTTGCTTTGTTCCAAATGGAGATTATGCTCGCGTCGTCGAGCGCTTACGCCCCGGCGCTCTTGAAAGCGGGGATATTGTGGATATTGATGGACATGTCTTAGGTCACCACCAAGGAATCATTAATTACACGATCGGACAACGCAAAGGACTAGGAATCTCAAGTGATACGGGAACACCTTTATATGTTGTTAAAGTAGATCCTCAAAAACACCAGGTCATTGTTGGCCCAAAGGAAGCTTTGGCATGTCCTCAAGTCCATCTTAAAGACGTTAATTGGCTTGGCAACCCTCTAGAGGATGGCGAATGTCATGAAATATTTGTTAAAATTCGCTCTTCTCAAGAACCTCTTCCTGCTTTGCTTGAATTAAAGCCTAATAAGACCGCAACCGTTCGGTTTAAAGAACCTGAATATGGTGTCTCTCCTGGCCAAGCTTGTGTCTTTTATCAAGGGACTCAAGTTCTTGGCGGCGGATGGATTACAAAAGCTCCCCTCTCTTTTGAAACATAAGCATGAAAAAGTGGTGTTATCTTTTATGCTTTATTAGCTATGACCATTTGCTTGCTAACGAGCATCAAACAATTACCATCATAACAGAAACACAACCAATTGAATTTAAAGTAGAAACTGCATTAACATCTGAACAACACGCACGCGGCCTTATGTTTCGTAAATATCTTCGCCCTAAACAAGGCATGCTTTTCCTTTATAAGCGTCCCCAAATTGCTAGGTTTTGGATGAAAAATACTTTTATCCCTTTGGATCTCATCTTTATCGACGTCAAGAATAAAATTATTAAAATTCATGAAAACGCTGAACCTCACTCAAAAAAATTTATTTATTCTCAAAGACCTATCAAAGCAGTTTTAGAATTATTCGCTGGCACTGTTGCCCACTATCATATTAAAATTGATCAAGTTGTTAAGATCACTAAAGACAGGAAGTCCGATGCTTAAGTTGCAAGCCATCATTGAAAAGACTTGGGAAGAAAGGACTTCTTTAAGTCCGTCAACAGCTTCACAAGAACTACAAGAAGCCATTCAGGCGTCCCTTAGCGCACTCGACAAGGGAGAGTTACGGATTGCTGAGAAGATTAAGGGTGAGTGGCATACCCATCAATGGCTTAAAAAGGCTATCCTTCTTTCTTTCAAAATTAGCGAGAATTTCACCTCACCAGAGGGCATCGGAGGCTCTTATGATAAGGTTCCTCTTAAATATCTAACATGGGAGGAAAAGGAATTTAAAGAAGCTCGTTTTCGTGCTGTGCCAGGCGCTATCGTTCGTCATTCAGCTTATATTGGTACAAATGTTATTCTTATGCCAAGCTTTGTCAATGTAGGTGCCTACGTCGGTGCTGCAACCATGGTTGATAGCTGGGCTACAGTAGGCTCATGCGCCCAAATAGGCGAGAATTGCCACATCTCAGCCAACGTCTTAATTGGAGGTGTTCTTGAACCTCTACAAGCCAACCCAGTCATTGTTGAAGATCATTGCTTTATTGGCGCTGGTAGTTGTATCGCTGAAGGGATTATAGTTGAACAAGGCGCCGTTATAGGAATGGGAGTTTCAATAAGTGCTTCAACCCTAATTATTGATCGTAACAGTGGGCAAATAAGTTACGGTCTTATTCCTGCCTATTCTGTCGTTGTAAGCGGAAACTTACCTCCTCATCCATCTTCTTTAAATGAGCGCCTACCTTCTTTGAATTGTGCTGTTATCGTTAAAACGGTTGATGAAAAAACTAGAAGTAAAACAGCTATTAATGAACTTTTGAGACCTTTATGACAGACCTTCATAACCCCATTGCTCTAACCCAGCGCTTGATTCAATGCCCAAGCGTGACACCTTTAAATGCCGGGGCTTTAGAAATTATTGAAACCGCTATAAGAACTTTAGGATTTGAATGCCATCGCCAGCAATTTGGTGAGGTGGATAACTTATATGCAAAATTAGGAACACAAGGACCCAACTTTTGTTTTGCTGGCCATATTGATGTCGTGCCTACCGGTAATCTTGCTTCTTGGACTTACCCTCCTTTTGAAGGAAAGATCATTAACGATATCCTTTATGGCCGTGGCGCTGTGGATATGAAGGGAGGCATTGGTGCTTTTATAGGGGCTATTTCAAAGTTCTTAAAGGCTTCTTCCTTCAATAACGGCTCATTAAGTTTTTTGATCACAAGTGATGAAGAAGGTCCTGCCGTTAATGGGACTCTTAAAATGCTTGAGTGGCTCTCATCAAAGGGCGAGACATTAGATGCCTGCCTTGTTGGTGAACCGACTTCTGATCTTCAAGTTGGCGATATTATTAAATATGGAAGCCGTGGAAGCCTTAATACAACACTCAAAGTGCAGGGAATACAAGGTCATGTAGCTTATCCAATGTTAGCTGATAATCCCCTGCCGCGGCTTATCAAGACACTTTCTTCTTTCTTAAGTTCACCTTTAGATGATGGATGTTCACATTTCCAACCATCAAATCTTGAAGTAACATCAATAGATGTAGGAAATGAGGCGACGAATATGATCCCACAAGAAGCAATAGCGCGCTTTAACATTCGCTTTAATACGCTGCATACAAGCGCTTCTTTAAAAAGCCATATTCAAGACGTTTGTCATCATCATGCTGGCTCTCATGCGCTTGAATTTCAAGGAAATGCAGAAGCATTTGTAAGTCTAGCCGATAATTTTTTGCAAATGGTTCTCCAAGAAATTAACACCGTCACTAAGGGGCAACCCCACGCAAACACATCAGGTGGAACTTCGGATGCTCGCTTTATCTATAAATATTGCCCGGTTCTTGAGTTAGGTTTACGGAATCAAACAGCGCATAAAGTCGATGAGCATGTTTCTCTTGCAGATTTAGAAATTCTTACCCAAATTTATGAAAGAATTTTAGCTGGCTATTTTAAAAATTAATTATTATTTAATTGGAGGTCCAAAAAGAGGCATTTTTTCTTGGATTTTTACAGAATCCCAAGACTTAAAAATATGTCCAACACTTTGGCTTAAACCATCTATAATAAATTGAACCGCAAGGGCAGCCAGAATAATACCAAATACGCGTCCTAAAACGTTGCTTCCTGTCACACCTAGCAATTTACTTAATGGCTCAGCCAACAATAAACATACGTACATAATTAAAACAACAAGCACGAGAATAGCAATAAGTCCTAATTGCATAAGCAAGTCACCTTCAACTTCTCGCATCAGAATGACTGCAGAGACAAGAGCCCCAGGTCCTGCAATTAAAGGAATCGCTAAAGGGAAAACAGAAATGTCATCACGTTGCAAAGCTTCTCTTTGCTCATCTTGTGTGGTTGAGCTAATACCAGAATGACGCGCAACGACCATATCAATCGCAGCGAGTAAAAGCAAAATACCCCCTGCAATACGAAAGGAAGGAATAGAAATCCCTAATGAATCAAGGAGGTAATCTCCTACAAAGGCGAATCCAAGCAACAAGACTAAAGAGATAACTGTTGCCTTTCGAGCAATTTTAGCTCTTTCGGCTTTAGAATCTCCGCGTGTGAGCGCAATAAAGATAGGGATGACACCAAAAGGATCAATAATCACAAATAGCGTTATAAATGCGCCTGCTAAGAAATTAAACACTTTACCCTCTTTTTACAAAAACCGTAGGTAACATAGCAAGCAAAACTCTCACCAGGCAAGGCTGATTTGTGTTTTTGTTCAAAATCTAACCATCAATCAATAAGGAGCTAGATTTGCCCTTGAAAGGCAAAGAAACCTGCTTCAGAAAGTCAGTTGCTGGTGATTGAGCAAGCTTTGCAACAAATTCTACTTTTTGAGACATCTCATTATAAATACTCTTTATGATGCGAAAAGTCAGTGGAAGAGACTTTTTCTTTAAAGGATCTACGAGCATAAGTGTAAGGGTTAAATCTCTTTTATTGGGACAGTAAAGATATTTTAAAAGTTCCTTGATGGTTGTTTGGGAAATTTTACGAATAGGACGGTCATAAAAAATAGGAAAAGTTATACTTTGAAGATAAACATGAATATGGACATCCTTAGAGCTGCCTTCCTCTGAAGGATAAATTTCAAAACCAGGAACATCAATTGCAAAATAACAACTGTTCGTAGTACACGCTAGTTGCTTGCCGCCGTCTTGACTAGAAACACTTTGCTCATATGCAGATGCCAAACTCAAACATCGTAAAAAACCAAGGAAAAAAATTAATGTTTTCAATAAGTCTCTCTTTTTGTTTTAGAAAGCGTTTACGTTTTTTCCTTGATTATCAATAAAAAAGACTTAAAAATGATTAACTAAACGAATAAATTACTAATTTTTAATCACTAAAAAAATCGGGGAGAGTTTTAAAATGTTAAACAAAATTACTTGTCAATTATCTGCTTTTTTGATTGCTGTCTTTAGTCTGCATATAACCAGCCATGCTCATGTTAAAGAAGGCACTCAAAGAGGAGATTTTATTCTCACAGCTCAAGGATTAAGTTTAACACCGCTCGATCAATCTCAACAATATGCTTGTGAAGTTGTTGATCCCACAATTCTTTTTAAGCCGAAGAATAAAGGAGCGACTAAAACCTTAACTTCAAAGCAATTTTGTTCTTTGTGGAAAAAAGGACACTCGTTTGATAGTAACGCCCCTAATGCGACACTTGTTTTCTCAGATCAACACAACAATTCTTATCAGATGATCTTTGAAATCCCAACGGCTCACCCAACTAATAATACTCTTGCTCTCACAGCAGTTCCTTTAGATTCAAAAAAGAATGAGAGTTTTCTTAAAAATAATCAGCCTGTTTCAGCAAAAGAATTTGCTGAAGGAATACAAACTTTAAAGAAAGAGACGCTCTCTCTTCTGATTGATGATGCAGAGGGGCCAGATTATGACAATCCTTGGGATCCAAGCTAATTAAACTGTAAGATAGCTTTTCTAAAAAGCAACTTTAAAATAAGCTTTGTTACGCACAGATAAGGGGGAAAATGTCATAATGCTCAGATTTCGAAAGATCGTCTCTTACTGTCTTATTTTTACACTTTTACTGAATAATACTTTAACTTCAGTCCTTAATAAGGCATGGGCTTCTGATGTTGTAGAAGACATCAATTCCAATCAATCGCTACGTAATATTTTGATGCCAATTAACGAAGAAGCTCTAAATCCTGCTGCAGTGGTAAAGTTGCAGCAAGTTATCAATGAAGAATGGGAAGAAAAATATACCCTTAAAGGCTTCAGTATCGTCCGAATGATTTGGACAGTGCTAGCCACAATTATTGGATTTATTGCTCTCAACGCATGGGAACCCATTAATGCAAAAACCCTTTTTCCGAAACTAGGAATCCCAAGATTAGGATTTGGGACAGAGAGTGCTTTTTATGAGGCAACTGCCGCAATTCATGGGGTAATGGCTCTTGGTATTGCTGCCTACAGCTATACAATTTTTAAGTTTGGCTTAAAGCTTTCTTCTCCTGCTAAGGCTATTTTTTCTAAAGCAAAACAGTCTTGTTCAGACTGCTTAAAAAAGGAAAAAAATAAATTATCCGACATTGAGAAAGCTGATAACAAGCAATCTAGAAAAGAAGCAGAACCTTTACAACCTACGCAAAATGTTTTTCGTAAATGGACTATCCCTAAGGTTTTATGTGCTCTTCCTTTAGAAATAATTAATTTAGGTTCTGCCCTTACTTATGCGATGATTGTGACAAGTTATTTTCGCCAAATAGAAGTGCATTTTCCAGGGTTTGCTAATTTCTCTACACCTTTTCTTGTCGCTTCAATCGCCGTAGACAAGCTTATGACAGGTCATGCAACAGTTCATAAAACACTCGAATCAATAGAAGAAAAATGTCGAGGCAAAAAAACCTCTCTATCTCGTGTTCAACTCAAAAATAGAATCAGACAATCTCTTGAGTTTGTGAAAAGCTTAGATTCAGAAACCGTTGAAGGTAGAGATAAATTACGAGAACTTATTAAACGTATTCTTCTTGAAAATGAGTTTCTTTCTGCGTTTGAAGAAGAATCTGAAGGAACAATAAATAGACAAGACAATATAGATTCTGAATCAAGCTCATCTGAAAAAGGAGGATTTATTGTTAGAAATGTTGAAGAAAATAGCAATCCAAATAGTAAAATTGTTCCTAATCTAGATGTTCAAAACAAAAGAAATGATACAGAAGATCTCATAATTTCAGATACTTCTTCCGAACAATCTTCTCAAGAAGAAAATAAGCATAAGAGCGAAACCGTTGATACAAGTCAAAATCATGATGTTACCCCCCCCTCTTTGCCCATCAATTTTGACGAAGTATACAAACTCATCAGCCAACATAGCCTTCCTTCTGCTATAATGGATTCAAATACTATACAGTATATCTCTTCTGCAATTTCGTTTTTGGCGATTTGGGGACTTTCAACAACAATGACACAAGGTTTAGAGACTATTCTTGGCAACCCTACATTAGCTACTATTTTTGGAAGCAGTTCTTCTCTATGGATTGCTTTTAGTGAATCTCAAGATATTACAAAGGCGATAGAGCGAATTATCGTTTCTCTCTTACCGCACAAAGTTGTGCAACATTTTTTAGGAACAAAAGATTCTATCGATGATAACAAACGTAATACTTCTCAAGCTGCTAATAAGAAGGATAAGAGTCCCTTACCTATGGTTCAATCCTTACCAAAATTCTTATTGAATGTTTTAGGCTATAGAGGGATTCTTCTTATCTTAGCAGCATGGACTTATACTTTTTTTGAATTAAGTGATTATCTTAATGAAGATGGAGAGAGTTATGAAAATAATTATACAAAGATTAATAGTCAAAATCCTACCTTAAAGTACGCTGGTTTTGTTATATTATATTTATTCGAGAATTTATCGAATATGCACCTGCAAGATCGTGCTTATGAGAATTTTTCACGCCGGATAAAACAATTTATAATATGTCCTACTGGTAGCCCTTCTTCTAATAAAAAGAAGATTCTCGGCATATTCCAAGAGAGGCTCATCGGTATATTTGAAGTTATGTTAAAAACGGTTGATAAGCTTACAGAGGAAGGACTTGAAGTTCTGGAAAAACTAATACCTTTGAATCCTGGCAAACAACCTAACAATGCTTCAGCTGCCCAAGATTCTACCCCTAACAGCGACGATAGTTCCCAAGAAGATGACCCTAAGCAACCACTCTTGCAAAATTAGATTTAGAAAAGAAATGTCTCAAACTTAAGAAATAACAAAAACGCCATCCCCGAAAGGATGGCGTTATAAGAAGCATATTAAAATCTAGTTTGCTTGTGTTTGTATTGATTTTCTCTCCGCAATCAGAGCAAGAAAGACATCCTCACCATCATAATCGTAAATTGTATGATCTTTAATCACGAAATATCGATCTAAGAATGGCTTTATACTTTGAAGTGTATGAAAGTAGCGCCCTTGTCTTAAAATTTTCATCATAGCAGGCACTGAGGAAACGGATAAAATTTCCTTTAAAAATTCTATTTTATGGCTAGGATCTGAAAGTTGGCACTCTCTGCGATCCACTTGCTTGATTGCGCCAGGTAATGTACCATCCATCTCAGCCAAGATACGATTTTGGGTATTGCTTATAATTGTATCGTAATAAACAAGGCCAGGATCCTCTAATCCTAATGTTTTTTGGCTATCAATCCACTTTTCTTCTCTTGAACCAGGCTTGATAGTAGAAACTGTCAAAGAGAGAAGACCACCCTCTTTCATCATTTTAGCAATATTATTTAACATTGTGTGTGTTTGCTCACCATTCAAAAAATGAAGCACTCGACTAAGATTAACTGCTTCGAAAGCTCCTACGTATTTAGGCGGAACTAGGGTAGTCTTATCCGAAAAATTTCTTTTTAATTTAGAGAATTTCGTTATAAGGAGTGGGAATGATTCAGTTAAAGTATCTTTAACATTTCTGTCTAATTCCTTTAGTTGCTCTTCATAAATATCAACTGCAATTATTTGCGCGTTATGAGTTAACAACAAGGGGATTGTATCTGATCCATGGCCAGGGCCAATATCTAAGAATCTCCTCGACCACAGTATTCCAAGAGAGGACCTTGAAGAAGCATGTAAGGAGAGAAACTATAACCACCTTCTGGTAAAACTTTCCCAAAATTATTAGGTGAGTTTCCATTCCCTTCATTAATGGGCTTAGGACCTGTATTAACCATCGTTTTATAAATCTTAATAGCTTTGACTCTTTGTGCAGGCGTAAGTTTTGGGGCACATTTTTCAAAAAATGTTACATAATTCATATTCTTATAATCATCATATCTAGCAGTAACACTTGCCATTGATGTGTTAGGTAATGCTACTGTAGAGGTTGTTTCCATCCTTGCCTCTTGTTCAATCTCAGTCCCTTTGACAAGATTTGAAGCCGTCAAACACAGGAGCAGAATTAATATTTTAAAATTTCTAAATTTTACCATAATTTATCCTATAAATATAAATTGACAATTTGATAATATTATATTTTCTCTTTTATTTCAACTAAATTTTTGGATCAAAGAAAAACGCCACCCGAAAGGATGGCGCTTGTAATATGTAATTTTGATAAACGTTTAACGTTTTGAGAATTGGAAGCTACGACGCGCTTTTGCACGACCATATTTTTTACGCTCAACAACACGGCTATCACGTGTTAAGAGGCCTTCAACTTTAAGTGCTGGGCGAAGAGCTGGATCAAAATAAGTTAATGCCTTGCTAATGCCATGACGAACTGCGCCAGCTTGTCCTGAAAGACCACCACCAGCTACAGTGCAGATAACATCAAATTGTGCTTGACGACCAGAAATCTTAAAAGGTTGGTCAATCATCATTTGAAGAACTGGACGCGCGAAATAAACTTGGCTTTCACGTCCATTTACAGTGATTTTTCCAGAGCCAGGCTTAATCCAAACGCGTGCAATCGCATCTTTACGTTTACCTGTTGCATAAGCACGTCCTAAGGCATCAACACGTGGACCTACTTTTTCGCCTGATTTTTCAGTAGAAGCAGAAAAGTTCTTTGCTTTTATGCCTTTATCAGCAACTGCTGATTTTAAATTTTCAAGTTCAACACGCTCTTGTGCCATTGAAGCTTAACTCCTTTTATTCTTTGGATTCATTCCTGCAACATCCAGAGCTTCAAGCTTCTGAGCTTCATGAGGATGGCTGGAACCAGCATAAACTTTAAGATTATTCATTTGTTTCCGTCCAAGAGGTGTTCTCGGAATCATCCGCTCAACAGCTTTCTCTAAGAGACGTTCTGGAAAACGACCTGCAAGCGTTTCGCCAGCTGTTCGCTCTTTAATTCCTCCAGGATAACCTGTATGCCAGTAAAAAACATCATCTTTTAGTTTTTTACCTGTCACACGGACTTTATCAGCATTAATAACAACGATATTATCACCGCAATCAACATGCGGGGTATAATTTGGAAGATGTTTTCCACGAAGACGTTTTGCTAAAACAGAAGCTAGACGTCCTAAAACGACACCTTCAGCATCCACAAGCATCCACTTTTTAGTAACCTCAGAGGGTTTTAATGAAAGAGTTTTCATTTTTTACATACAATCTTAATTGTTAACATAGAAACTTAAATGAGCGGTATTTATACAACTCTCGCACTTCTCTACATCACTTCGCCTTTTGCCGTCAATCATAAAAACAAGGAAATTGCAGTTCTTTAATTATAAATCAATTTTTAAAAGCTTTTTAAGCTGCTTTTCAACAGCTTGCCAATCATTCAAGGGAGGATGAGACCACTTTCCAAGCGTATCAGCAAAAGGCCTTGTGTATCCAATTTCCTGAAAATGTTTATGAAAACGATTGAACTTTGCAGAGCCCCCTTCAAAGAAATAGGTATAAACTGGCTTCTCTGTAAAGCATGCTTCTGAAGTCATTGAAACAGAATCACACGTCACAATAATGTAATCAGCAAGCCCCAAAAAGCCAAAATAGGGATTCTCTCCTTCGCCAGTCCAAATAACAGCTGGTACTCCCTTAAGACTTTCAATCAAAGCATCTCGATTTTCAGATTCTGTTCGTCTTGAAATGGTTACTGCAAGACCACAATCATTCGTCTGACAAAGCGTTTTTAAACGCTGTCCCATCTTTTTCATATGCTCTGGCGTTACTCTATAACATCGATTTGAGCCCCCAATAAGCACAGCTACTAGAGGTTTTGGCAAAGAAGCTACCATCGGCCCAAATTTATGGGCTTCTTGTCGCAGACGCTCATTTGTGACGCGATGTAATGCCCCTTCCGTAACAATAACATTCTTTCCCACAAGATTATCGTGCAGTGGAGCAATCACAGCATCAAACAATTCAGGATTCACGAGAGGATTTTGAAGTTGGACAACTTTTGTCCTGCCTTGCGTTAATTGCCTAATCTTTGCAGTTGGTGCAACGCTTGCCCGCCCCGCTGCTATAATTAAATCTGGCCACGGAGGCATTAGTTGAGCATGGGCTAAGGAAAGTCCTTGCAAAGGACTAAACCAACAAGAAGCCGGCAAAAGACGCCATATACTTCTTGGCTTAACTCGTTTAATTTCAGGCGCAAACCCAAGCGCCTCAGCTAAACCAACACATTGATTTTCAGTGCCTATTTTCCCAATATCCGTGACAACCCAACAAGAGTTCACTTGCAAAACCTATTATCGATATTCAATCTTAAGGATATGATATCCTTTAAGACCACCTGGGGTCTTAACTTCAACAGAATCACCAACTTTCTTACCAATCAAAGCCCTCGCTAAAGGAGCCGAAATTGAAAGAAGATGAGCTTTTATGTCGGATTCATCCACACCCACGATTTGATAACAAATCTCTTCTTCGGTATCTTCATCTTCAAGAAAAACATGAGCCCCAAATTTTACCGTATCTCCTGAAAGTTTTGACACTTCAATAATATGCGCATGCATAATCTTGGCTTCGAGTTCAGCAATCCGTCCTTCAATAAAACTTTGTTTTTCACGTGCTGCATGATATTCAGCATTTTCTGATAAATCTCCTAACGCACGCGCATCTGCAATAGCACGAATTACTGCTTGGCGCTCAGTTGTTTTAAGGTGAGTTAATTCCTCTTGTAGGCGTAAAAAGCCTTGGCCTGTCATGGGTACTTTTTCCATTTACTACTCTTTTCCTAAAATCTTATGTAAGACATCAACTGAACATATTTAGCGTCTTTATTCAAGGTTTTTACCGAGGGAAGATTTCTCTCTTACAAAGAATCTTATAAAATGAGACTCTTTTTTAGCAAAGAAACTTTTTTATTCTTAAATTAAAAATCTTTTATTAATAAAAGGATGACTTAAAAAAGAATTTTTTTGTCTTAAAAATGCCTTATCAATTTCTAACATTTACATCGATATGAAGACGAAAATTCTATGGAAGAAAGAGAAAAGTTCGTGTAACACAAGTAAGATACACGAATTAGAGAACAATAGATTGAACAAGGCTGAACAGGAATGAATTATAAAGAAAGTGTTTTTCTTCCAACCACTTCATTTGCAATGAAAGCAAATTTACGTGAGCGTGAGCCCGAAATCTTAAAACATTGGGAACAAGAGAAATTATACGATAAAATTCGTGCAAAAACACAAGGTTTACCTAAATTTATTTTACATTCAGGCCCCCCTTATGCAAACGGTCATATTCATGTAGGACATGGATTCACAAGCATTTTTAAAGATGTTGTGATTCGCGCTCAGCATCTTTTGGGTCATGATGCACCGCTCGTCCCGGGTTGGGATTGTCATGGTCTTCCTATCGAATGGAAAATTGAAGAAAAATACCGCAAAGAAGGAAAAACAAAAGAAGAAATTGACATCCAGCAATTTAGAAACGAATGCCGTAATTTTGCAGAGGAATGGATTAACGTTCAACGTGAAGAGTTTAAACGTCTTGGTTTGCTAGGAGATTGGGACCGTCCTTATATCACGATGAATCCTGAAGCAGAAGCAGACATTGTCGCCACTTTTCTTACCTTTTTAGAAAAAGGAAGTGTGTACCGAGGTGTTAAACCTGTTCTATGGTCGGTGGTCGAAAAAACAGCTCTTGCTGAAGCAGAAGTTGAATATGAAGATAAAAGTTCCTCCTCCATTTATGTCCGCTTTAAAATTCAATCTTCTGATAATGCTCAATTCCAAGAAGCCTCAGCCGTTATTTGGACAACCACACCTTGGTCATTACCTGGTAATCGTGCAATAGCGTACCATCCTGACCTTGAATATGTTTTGGTTCTTGTTCAAAAGGTTGAGCCCCATTCTTTTGTTGTTCCTCAGGAAAAGCTCTTAATTGCGAAAGAGTTAATTGAACAAGTTTCAAACAAATTAGGGATTATCGCCTCGAAAATTTTAAGTTCTTTCAAAGGCTCAAATTTAGAAGGAATGAAAGCTCACCACCCTTTTGCAGGGCAAGGATATGACCACGATGTTCCATTTTTACCAGGAGATCATGTCACTGTTGATACAGGAACAGGCTTGGTTCACACAGCCCCTAGTCATGGTATAGAAGATTACGACCTTGGGAAACGCTATCAATTAGAAGTCCCAGAAACTTTATTAGATGATGGCACTTACGCCTCTACCGTTCCTTTATTTGCCGGTGACCATGTTTTTAAGGTCGATGAAAAAATCATTGCCCTTTTAACTGACAATAAAGCCCTTGCAGCGAAAGAAACGATTGTCCATAGTTATCCTCATTCTTGGCGTTCAAAGGCTCCTCTCATCTACAGGACAACACCTCAGTGGTTTATTAGTATGGATGCCAATCAATTGCGTCCGCGAGCCTTAAAAGAAATTGAAAAGGTACAATGGTATCCTTCTCAAAGTAAAAACCGTATTAAGGGCATGGTTGAGAACCGACCTGATTGGTGTATTTCGCGCCAGAGAGCTTGGGGGGTTCCATTAACACTTTTTGTTCATAAAGAAACGAAACAACCCCTTGTTGATCCGAAGGTTAACCAACGAATCATTGAAGCTGTTCGCCAAGAAGGTGCTGAAGCTTGGTATAAACAACCAGAACGCTTCTTAAGACAAGATCATAATCCTTCTCTCTATGAACCTATCAATGATATTCTAGATGTTTGGTTTGATTCAGGATCAACACAAAAATTTGTTCTGGAAAGACGCCCTGAACTAGAATTTCCTGCTTCTCTTTATCTCGAGGGATCAGATCAACACAGGGGATGGTTCATGTCCTCCCTCTTGCTTGGCTGCGGCACTAAAGATCAAGCTCCCTATAAAGCCGTCGTAACACATGGATTTACAGTAGATGAACAAGGTCGCAAGATGTCTAAATCACAAGGAAATGTTGTTGCGCCAGAGAAAATCGCAGATACTTTGGGTGTAGAGATTCTAAGACTGTGGGTTGTAAGTTGCGATTATTCAGACGATTTGCGAATCGGTCCTGAAATTTTGAAACATCAGGAAGATATTTATCGAAGATTTCGCAATACCCTTCGCTATTTATTGGGTGCTTTACATGGTTTCGTCCCTGAAGAACGTATTCCCCATCAAGAAATGCCTGAGTTAGAAGGATGGATTTTACATCGCCTTTATCAGCTTAATGCTCTCTTTAAAGAAAGTGTACAAACTTATAATTTTCAGTCTTTTTATAGTGCCCTTCATCATTTTTGTTCGGCAGACTTATCGGCTTTCTATTTTGATATCCGTAAAGACGTTGTTTATTGTGACAGCCAAAAAAATTTGAAACGACGTGCCACACGTACTGTCTTTGACCTACTTCTAAATCATCTTCTTCATTGGCTATCTCCTGTTTTATGCTTCACCGTTGAAGAAGCATGGCAAGCTCGTTTTGGTAAAGAAGTTGAAAGTATTCACTTGAATTTTCTTCCTGAAGTTCCTGCAACTTGGGAAAATGAATCTTTGGCTCAAGAATTTGATGTTTTGCGAGCTCAGAGACGCGTCATTACAGGTGCATTAGAAATTGCAAGATCTCAAAATCTTATCAAATCTAGCTTACAAGCACATGTTACCGTATTTGATCCTCAACATAACATGCGTAAAGCCATTGACTACGCTGAACTCGCAATCACTTCAAGCCTCAATATTTCTCATGAAGGTGTCCCATCGACAGCCTTTACAAGTGCTGATTTTAACCATCTAGGTGTCCACATTTCTGTTGCTCCCGGGCATAAATGTGAAAGATGTTGGCGTGTGCTAGAAGAAGTCGGAAAGGATACAACGCACACAGCGTTATGTCATCGTTGCGTTCATGTCATTGAAGGAGCAAACTGATGCCTGTTCGTAAATACTCGAATATGTTTGCTCTTTTTATAACTATTCTTCTGATTGCACTTGATCAAGGAACTAAAACACTTATTTTGGATTATTTTTCGACCCCTCGTTCCCCTCTTACAATAACACCATTTTTTGATCTTGTTCTTGTTTGGAATCATGGTGTCAGTTTTGGCTTATTTAATACTCCAAGTCATTGGAATGTATATATTTTCAGCACACTCGCCCTCTGTATTTCTTGTCTGTTGATAAAGTGGCTTTGGAACGCCCAAAATGATTTACTTCGTTTTGGTTTTAGTTTTATTATTGCAGGCGCAATAGGGAATGTTTTCGATCGCCTGCGCTTCTCGGCTGTTGTTGATTTTTTACACTTTCACTGGGAAGCTCATGCTTTTCCAACTTTTAACATTGCAGACACTGTGATTACATTAGGTGTCGCCCTTATCTTGTTTGATAATTTTAGGAACTCACAAGGAGCCCCATATGAAAAAAAATAATTTTCTCATTTTAGTACTCTTAAATATAATCCTTGTTATAACCACAGGATGCAGTCAGACTAAAAGAAGCTTAGGACTTGAAAGAGAGCGACCCGATGAGTTTACGGTGTTAGACCATCCACCGTTAAGCATGCCCCCTGGTATCGGATTAAAACCTCCTCAATCAAATGGAGGAATAGATACAAATCAGAATACTCAGATTCAAGCAAAAGAACTGCTTAAAACATCTTCTCCCCAAAGTATGGAAAATTATAGCACTTCACCAATAGAGCAAGCTTTATTGAGAGGAGCAAAAACTGAAGATACTCACTTAGAAATACGTCAGACTGTTAATCAAGAAGCAAAAGTTTCTAAACCAGGAGAGAAAGCGATCAAAAAAATTATTTTTTGGGAAGGAAAACCTGCTGGTGATGTTATTGATCCACAAGAAGAATATAAAAAGCTTCATAACAAAGATGCTCCCGGCCCATTAAATTAATGAGGACAAAATGCTATGTTGAGACAAGCTCACTTATATCTCTTTATATTGATCTCTCTTCTTCCCTATTGGAGCATAGAAGCAGCTGTCTATAATCCTCATACTTTTACTTTAAAAAATGGTCTTCAAGTTGTTGTTATTGAGAATCATCGTGCTCCAGTTGTAACCCAAATGGTATGGTATAAAGTTGGTACAATCGATGATCCACATGGGAAATCAGGCCTTGCTCACTACCTAGAGCATCTTATGTTTAAAGGAAGTATAACTTCTCCAGCTGGTAGAATCCTTTCAGAAATTAATCGTGTTGGGGGGGAACAAAATGCGGCTACTTCGCCCGATTTTACAGTTTATTATCAAGTTGTCCCCAAAAATAAACTTGAGCTTATCATAAGTCTTGAAGCTGGCCGCATGGCTCATCTCGAAATTGAAGATCAATACGCTAAACCTGAACTCGATGTTATTCTTGAAGAACGTCATATGCGCCTCGATAATAACCCCACAGGAGTATTTTTTGAAACTGTTCTTGCTACTTTTTTTAAACATCACCCTGTTCGTTTACCTACTATTGGATGGGAACATGAGATTAAAACATTTACAACCAAAGACGCCCAAAGCTTTTACAATACTTGGTATACGCCTAATAATGCGATTCTCTTAATTGCTGGTGATGTTACTTTAGAAGAGGTTAAAACTCTTACCAAAAAATACTACGAAGTGATTCCTGTCAAAGCAAAACCACAGCCTTTAAATATCCAAGAGCCAAAAATAAGACCTATGCTTCAAAGACTTGAAATGACTTCATCTCTCATTCAAGAACCTTACTTTGTAAAACTTTTTAAAGCCCCAAATTTTAAGGAAGAGTCTCGGCAAGATTTTTACGCTCTACAAGTTTTAACTGAATTATTGGATAAACCTGTAACGGGGCGAATTTATAAAGAACTTGTTGAAAAACAAAGAATCGCGACCTCTATCCAAATTTCTTATCAAGGTTATACGCGCGGTCCAGCCTATGTTCTTATCTTAGCACAACCAGCACAAGGTTATACAATTACTGATGTTGAGAATGCTGTTAATAAAGAAATAGAAAAAATTATTCAACAAGGTCTCCAACCTTCAGAAGTAGAGAAATCTAAGTCAAGGCTTTTAGCCCAACTTGATTATACTCGAGATCATGTCTTGAGTGGTAGTAATGAAATTGGCAAAGCGCTTGTTGTCGGCGAAACAATCAAAGAGTTTGAAGCTTGGCCTAATCATATTAAAGCAGTAACTTCAGAACAAGCAAATGCAACTTTTAAACGTGTGTTTAATCTTTCATCTAATCTCACGGCGATTTTATGGCCACAAAAGTAACTTTTTAAGGAAACAACATGAAAGTGTTTTTTGGGTTAATTATTACTCTGTTGTTTAATTTTTCAGAGCTACATGCACATCTAAAGATTCAGGAAATTACTTCTCCAAAGGGAATTAAAGCTTGGCTGGTGGAAGACCATACCACACCAGTAATTGCTTTGAATTTTAGTTTTGAAGCAGGCGCCTCTCAAGATCCGGAAGATAAATTAGGGCTTGCTGAACTTGTTTCACAAATGCTGACGCAAGGAGCTGGAAAATATAGTTCTCATGATTTCGCACAAAAATTACAAGAAATTGCTAGTTTTATTTCTTTCAACATTAGCATATCTCATTTTCAAGGGTCCCTAAAGACAACTCAAACAAATGCTAAGGAAGCGTTTCAACTGTTAAAAACGACGCTTGCAGAACCACTTTTTTCAGAGCATGAATTTAAGAAAGTTGCAAATGCTCATATAACGACTTTATCTAACCTTGAAAAACAACCTTCAACAATTGCCTTATATCACCTCAGAAAACAAATTTTTGGTTCTTCCCATCCTTATGCGCGTCTTGTTGAAGGATCGCTTAAAACAGTCCCCCAAATACGTTCAGATGATTTAAGAAATTATCTCAAGAACTTAGGTAGAGATACGCTAAAAATAGGTGTATGTGGTAATATTTCTGCACAAGAACTCTCAAAAGCTTTGGATGAAATTTTTAGCTCTCTTCCTCAAAAATCAATGTTAATTCCAATCTCTTCCGTTCAATTTCCCCAAAAGGAGAAATTGACGACGATAAAATTAACTCAACCTCAAAGTATTGGCTTATTTGCACAACAAGCTATCCCTTTTAAAGATCCTAATTTTTTGAAGCTTTCAGTCGCAAATGAAGCTCTAGGGCATGGCTCAGTTTCAAGATTAATGAATGAAGTGCGGGAAAAGCGCGGATATGCTTATCATGTAGGAACCAATATTGATCAAGAGCCAGCAATCAGTCTTTTAGTTGGTAGTGTGGGAAGTCAAAATTCACGTATTATGAAAAGCATCGCCTTAATAAAAGAAGAATGGAAACGTATCCGTGATCATGGCTTAACTGAGAAAGAATTTGCTGATGCTAAAAGTCATATTCTTGGCGCTTACACGCTTAATTTCATGTCCTCTCCTCAAATTGCTGAACTGTTACTTCTTTACCAAGAGATAGATGCTCCTATCACTTATATGCAAAAACGTGAGCAACTTCTTAATGCGATTACCCTTGAACAAATTAACAAATTCACGAAGACTTTTTTTACACCAGAAAAACTTCAGATTGTGGTTATAGGCAATCCAGAAGTAGGAGAACATCATGCTCAATAAATCTCTTTTAAATATTTCTAATAAAGGATGCTTTTTTAAAGATAAACTTACAGAGGACTCTTTTACTTCTTTCCAAAAAAAAGCATTGACAAGCTTTTCTGAAATCAAAGCTGCTTATCATGATAAAAAATTACCTGCTCTTTCAATTATTTTTGAAAAAGATCATCTTATAGAATGTCAAAAAATTGCTCAAATCTGGCAAAAACGCTTTAAAAATATTGTGCTTTTTGGCACAGGTGGTTCTTCACTTGGAGCGCAAACATGTATCGAGTTATATCAAACACGCGTCGGTAAACCTGAAGACTCACCTTATTTCCATTTTATGGATAACATTGATCCCCATACTTTTAACCAGCTATTAAAAGGACTTGATCTCAAAACGACGGGGTTCTTGGTTATCTCAAAGTCTGGAACAACAGCTGAAACACTTTGCCAATTTTTATCGCTTATAAGTGCTTCTAAGGATCAATTATTACAAGATCAAGTGATTGTGATTACTGAACCTAAAAACTCACCCTTACGTCGGCTTGCCGAACAGCATCGATATCAAATTCTTGATCATCCTTCTAACATCGGAGGACGCTTCTCGGTTTTTTCACTTGTAGGTATGTTGCCAGCTCTAATTGCCGGTATTAATGCACAAGAAATTCTTGAGGGTGCTCAAGAATATCTAATGCAAGAACTCGAAGAAACTACACAGAATAGCATCTATGGAGCAGCCTTAAATTATGCTTACTACCAACAATTTGGATGCACCCAAACAGTTTTGATGCCTTATATCGATCGCCTTTCAGCTTTTGCACTTTGGTTTAGACAATTGTGGGCAGAGAGCTTAGGAAAAGAAAAGAAAGGTATTACCCCTATCAATGCCTTAGGAACAGTGGATCAACACAGCCAGCTTCAACTTTATTTAGGGGGTCCTAACGATAAATTTTTTACCTTAATTCTTTTAGAAGCTTTTACATTATCTCCTCAAGTTAATACCCCAGATCCTGAGCTTTCTTATCTTCACCAACATACATTGGGAGATCTTATGAAGGCTGAACAAAATGCAACAGCTGCAACGTTAATTCGACAAGGATGTCCTACGCGTATCATTACGCTCAATCAACTCAATGAAAGAACGTTAGGTACTCTCTTCATGCATTATATGCTTGAAACAATGATTACGGCCAAGCTTCTTGAAATAGATGCTTTTGATCAGCCCGCCGTTGAAGAAGGTAAAATTTTAACGCGAGAATATTTAAGTCGGAAAGCTTCATGATTCGTCTCCTTCCTCCTAATTTAATTAACCAAATTGCAGCTGGTGAAGTTGTAGAACGTCCTGCTTCAGTAGTTAAAGAATTAATCGAAAATGCTATTGATGCTGGTGCGACAGCAATTGACATCACTATTAGAGAAGGAGGAAAAAACCTTATTCTTGTAGAGGATAATGGCCAAGGTATGACTCGAGAAGACTTAATATTAGCTGTAGATCGTTATGCTACTTCAAAAATTCCTGACGAAGATTTATTTAATATTCAAACACTCGGCTTTAGAGGAGAAGCTTTGCCCTCTATTGGTTCTGTAAGCCGTTTGGAAATTTCTAGCCATTTTCAAAACAGCGACCTATCTTGGTCCCTTAAAGTGGAAGGCGGCCAGAAATTAGCCCCCATTCCTTCTGCACAAAAAGTAGGAACGCGCATTGAAGTACGCGACCTATTTTATGCAACACCGGCTCGCCTTAAATTTATGAAATCTGCGACATCGGAAATGACGGCTATCGTTGATACAGTCAGTCGACTTGCCATGGCTTATCCTAAAATCTATTTTACTTTAAAAGATGAGAAAAAAACTTACCTTGATCTTTCGGTAACACTTGGCAATCTCTCTGAACGTCGTCTACAGCGTTTAGGAACATTAATAGGAAAAGAGTTTATCGATAACGCTTGTGTCGTTAATGCTGAGCGTGGAAATTATAGAATTCAGGGTTTTGCAAGCTTGCCAACGATGAATCGAAGCAATGCAAATTTACAGTATTTGTACGTGAATGGGCGGGCAGTTAAAGATAAACTTCTTAATACCGCTGTACGTATTTCTTATCAAGATTTTCTCGCACGAGACCGCCACCCCTTGGTTGCTTTATTCCTAGAAGTCCCACCCGCAGAAGTAGATATTAATGTACATCCCGCCAAAACTGAAGTTCGCTTCCGTGAAACTGAAGTTATTAGAAGCTTAATCATTGGATCTTTGAAACAAGCTTTAATGGGAGCAGGTCATAGAGCTGCAACAACCACAAGTTCTTTTGCTTTGAAAGCTATGCAACCTTCTATTAACCCCCAATTTCAGACTTCTCAAGCAAGCTTTGTTATGCCAAATCGGCCTTCATTAAGGCCTATCTATTCTACTCCTCGTCCACAGTACAATGTTGGCCAACCTCAACAAGCGACAGCACAAGTTATTCAGCTCGAAGAACCTACTCTTTCAGAATATGAAGCTCGTTCTCATCAAGTAAATGAACATCATCCTTTAGGGGAAGCGCGTGCTCAACTGCATGACACCTATATCGTTTCAGAAACAAAGGATGGCTTAATTATTGTAGACCAGCATGCTGCTCATGAAAGACTTGTTTATGAAAGTCTTAAAACTCAGTTTTTGTCCTCTCAAGCTCAAAGCCAATATTTATTAATTCCAGAAGTTGTCTCTCTCTCAGAACCTTCTCAAAAAGCACTTTTATCACATAGCGAAGAATTAAAGCTCTTAGGTCTCGGAATAGAAGCTTTTGGTGGTGACGCAGTATTGGTTCGTGAAACGCCTGCTACTCTAGGCAACTTTAATGTTGCTCGCTTAGTTCAAGACTTAGCAGATGAAATATTAGAATTAGGTCAACCTTTAAGTCTAAAAGAGCACCTTGAAGAAATTCTCTCAACAATGGCTTGCCATGGTAGTATCCGTGCCGGTCGTAATCTAACATTGACTGAAATGAATGCTCTCTTAAGACAAATGGAAGCAACTCCTCATTCAGGTCAGTGTAATCATGGTCGCCCAACTTATGTCGAACTTAAAAAGAATAATATAGAAAAACTTTTTGGACGGAAATAAGAGTGAACTTAGTTATTGCATAACTTGAGGACGAAGCCATATACGCTGAATTGATGGGTTTTCATATATTTGATGATTTATCTCCTTTTTAAGCATAAACATCTTTACAAAACCCACAGAAACATTTTGTTTATTTAAAAAATCTAAAATTATTCCTTGCTGCGTAAGATCTATATTAGGAATATTTCTTTGAAACTCTAAATAAGGGAACTGATCCCTCTCCAAAATTTTCTTTAATATTATATTCGTTGGGAAACACGTAAGCTCGCCATTTGCACTAACCCAAGTTATGCCATTACCAAGTTTAACTATGATATCTTCTCCACCTATAAAAACCCCTTTTGATTTTTGAGAATTTTTTTCTCGTACCCATATTTCTTGGGCTTCTTCTAAAATTTCTCTTTTATTTTTGTCTTCTTCTAAAATGTGTTGTTTTTTAGAAATTTCTTGCTCTTCAACCAAAGAAGCTAAATTCACATGAGAATTTAGAAGGATAACCAAGTAAGAGTATATTAAAATTCTTATTTTAAATAGGAAAAGAGAAATTGGGCTTCGCATTTTTTTAATTTTTATATTTTTTAATTGGGGATTATTAAAATGGTGTTCCTACAAAGTAAAGTTATTTTGGTTTGTTCTCAAGGATGGCGATAAAAAATCCATCTGTTTTATGTTGGTAAGGTGTAAAGCGTAAAAACTTTGATGCTGCTTGACAGGGAACACTTACAAGTTTCTCCCATATATTAGAAACAGGAATAATATTAAATTGAGGATTTTGGGAAAGAAAATCATTTACTATCTTTTCATTTTCAGACGCCAATACAGAACAGGTTACATATATAAGCCTGCCCTCTTGTTTTACGTGCTTAGAAGCTTTAAAAAGTATTTCTAATTGAAGATCGACAAGAGAATTAAGTGCTTGCTGTGTTAAAGTTAAACGCCATTCAGGATGCCGTCGCCACGTTCCAATACCTGAGCAAGGCGCATCTACAAGGACTCGATCATAGGTTGTAATAGGCTCATGTTTTAAAAAAGAAATGTTCTTAATCCCTGCTCGTCGAGCCCTCAAGTCAGCCTTTCTTAAACGATCAGGTGCAATATCATACGCATCAATATGCCCTTGATCTTCCATAAGCATTGATAAAGCTAACGTTTTACCTCCAGCACCTGTACAATAATCTAAGACTTCATCTGTCTTACGTACATCGCACAATAAACTCACAAGTTGCGACGCTTCATCTTGGAACTCAAACAAACCTTGTTGATATAATGTATGATTTTTTAAGTTAATCCGATTTTGCAATCTTAACCCAAAAGGGGAATAAGATGTTTCAATGCTGTCAATTCCTTCGGTTTTTAATGTTTCTCTAATAAATTGTCGACTAGTTTTAAGAATGTTTACTCTAAGATCCACAGTTGCTTCTTGATTCAAACTACTGACTTCTACACTTGTATTTGTTCCAAAAATACTTTGTAAATCTGCCCATAAAAATTCTGGAATATTTGCTTCAACCCATTCTGGAAAAACGAAATTTTTTGTTGAAATGCTTTTTAGTAAATCACGTTCCTCATTTGTTAGGGCAGAAGGAGAATGACCTATACCTGAAAACCATTCTTCTAACTCTGTTATTTGAGTGCCCAAAAAGTGCTTACAATAGATCAATAAATAAAATCGAAATGAAACTTCTGAGAAATGATATTTTTCCGCTAAATACACAAGCTTATAAAAAGTTCTTAAGACCCCATAAACAAACTCTAAAATAATTCGTCGATCTTTAGAACCGGCGTAGCGGCGTTGCTTAAAATATTGTTGAATGAAGACATCAAATGGTTGCTTCTCTGAGGCGAGAGTATAATCTAAAAGCTCAATAGCTGCCGACACACGAGCTCCAGGAATCATTGACGAAATCCTAAGGCAATCACATACATCTCTGGTGATTCCTTACGGCTTGCTTGAGGTTTCACATGCTTTATAGTCTTAAAATGGCGCCTCATTTCTTTCAAAAGTTCAGGATCTGTTCCACCTTGAAAAACTTTTGAAATGAAAGTTCCTCCTGGCATTAAAACTTCACGTGCAAAATTAAATGCCATTTCAGCTAATGCAATTGTTCTTAAGTGATCAGTGCTTGCATGCCCAATTGTAGAAGCCGCCATATCACTTATGACAACCTGAACCTCTTCTTTTATAAGTTCCTTAATTTTCTGACGTTGAGTTGTTTCTAAAAAATCTCCTTGTATTAATGTCGCATCCGTTATTGGCTGAATTTCTAAGAGATCTATTCCTATAACTTTTCCACCTGTTTGGCGCGGATTAATTTTTTCGACAGCTACTTGTGTCCATCCCCCTGGAGCCGCCCCCAAATCAAGTAAAGTAATTCCAGGCTTCAGAAAATGGAATTTTTCATTTAATTCAAGTAATTTAAAAGCTGCTCGAGATCTAAAACCTCTCGCTTGAGCCTCTTGCACATAAGGATCATTTAATTGTCGTTGGAGCCAACGTTGGGAAGAAGGTTTACGCCCGCGCGCTGTCTTAAGAATGACGCCTTTAGCCCTGACTGTATGTTTAGTTGAAGACATCAAGAAGCAACACGAAATAAAGAATTAACTGCAGGAATAGGGAGATGACCTGTACCAAAAGCTAGCTCTGTTAAAATACCTTCTCGCACTCCTCGATCAGTAACACGTATATTGTTCACAGGATACAATTTGCATATAGCTTCTAAAGTTGCCATACCTCCTAGAATAAGATCTTCTCTTTCAGCACCTATACATTGATGCATTTTCCGTTCTTCTAACGTCATCATTTGAACAAATTTTATAGTTGTAAAAACCTCGTTTAGAGTCATCACCAACCCATCCACACGTTCCCGTTGATAACGCTTTAAACCTAAATGCAAAGCTGCAGTCGTTGTGGCCGTCCCAGAACTTCCTATAAGTTGAACTTTTTGTTGTTCAATATAATTTTGGATTTTATTTTTCTCGCTAAATTCGCCTAATAATTCACGCGTGCGTTGTTCAATAAAAGAGTAAGATTTTGCACTTTCTTGTGGAAATTCCTCTGCAAGCGTTACAACGCCAAAAGGCAATGAAATGTAGTCTAGGAGATTTAAAGGAGCATCTTTCTTAATTTCAACCCATAACACTTCTGTACTTGCTCCACCAATATCAAACAATATTGCATAAGGAACATTTGGGTTCAAAACACTTGCACACCCCTTGAGAGCTAATAAAGCTTCTTGCTGTTGAGATACAATTTCCAACTGAATTCCTGTTCTCTCAGAAACTTGTTTTACAAAGTCGTCACTATTTTGGGCACGTCGACAAGCTTCAGTAGCAACAGCTCTTAATGTAAATGGGGCATGCTGACTTAAACGCTTGGCACATGTTTCTAGGACATCAAAAGCTCTTTTCATGGCTAATTTATTTAATTTACCAGTTTTCGTTAATCCTTCACCCAATCTAATATTTCGTGAAAATACCTCAATTATATCTAGATGTTGCTCATCTTTCTTACCAATAATTAATCGACAAGTATTACTTCCTAGATCAATTGCTGCCAAAAAATTTTTATTCATAATAAAAAAGTATTTCTTAATTTAATCTATATAATTTTTATATTTAATTGAAAAATTAAATATAATACTTAACAATTGCAATTAAAATAAGCTTAATACTAGCATTTTTGACTTAAAAAACCAACTAAAAATCTCACAAGTCACTAAAATTATGTAAGAATATTGTTTTCTCATTACTCAATAACATTACCATTTCTAATGTATTGACAACTGCAGTAAGGACAGACCGTAATGTCTTGTTTCGAGAGATCTAAAAAAACGCGAGGATGACCTGATTGTTGATAACCTTCACAAGAAATTTTCTCTTGAGAAGTCGGAACTTGTATCTTCTTAGAAGAAAAATTTTTGTTAATTTCCATTGTTAAATGTTCTAATTCCTGATTGTATTTTATACGCTTTTTACTTTGTTCAAAACCACAATTTTTCCTTCTTTATATAAGAAAGGTAATAGATAACCATTAAAGCAGGTACAGTAGCTAAGGTTGCTAAGTAAAACAAGACATTCCATCCTAACTGTTCAACAATCCAGCCAGAAGGCGAAGAAAAAATAACTCTCCCCAGATGTGTCGTTGACGTCAATAAAGCTAATTGAGTCGCTGCATAGGATGGAGAACATAACGTCATCTGATAAGCAAATAAGGCTGTGATCCTCATTCCTCCACTTATGCTATCTAAAGCTATAACCAGATAAAAAATGAGGTTATTATGCCCAACCAGCCCTAAAAGGATATAACCTAGTGCTGTTAAACCATGAAAAGTTCCGCACCAAAATAAACTCTTTAACATGCCATATCGTTTTACAATAAGTCCTCCAATAAAACCGCCGAAAATAGTAGACCATAATCCAAAAATTTTTGAGCCATTTGCAATTTCAATATTTGTAAACCCAATCTTATTAAAATAAATATTCCCCATAGATCCAATCAAATTGTCTCCACATTTATAGAAAAACATGATGAACAAACTTGCCAACCATCCCGACTGTTTGATGAAATCATGAAAAGGCGCAATAATAGCCCCATAAATCCAGCTTAAAACAACACCTTGCCATCCCTTTAACCGGGGATGCGTTAGAAGGTATTCACGCGCTTTCTGTTCGCGTAATTGACTCTCAGGATTTTGAATAGGCTGAGGCTCACTTGCGCATAACGTTGTCAGAAGGCCAATGCATTGAAAGCCTGTCATTATAAGATAGACCGTATTCCAAGGAAGAAATGATGCTAAATAAAAAGCCCCAGCTCCTGCTAATAAAATACCTAACCTATAGCCGAAAATACCTGCAGCTTCTCCAGCGCCATATTGAGATCTCTGGAGTCGTTCTACTTGATAAGCAAGCATGACTATGTCTTGGGTGGCAGAAGCAAAAGCAATAAGAAATATAAAGATCACTATTTGCTCTAAATGAAATGCAGGGTTAAGCTGACTTAAACAGAAAAGGAATATAATTAAAAAACTTTGACTCAAAAATAACCAAGCACGCCTTCTTCCAAGCCAACGGGTTAAACCAGGCAAGTGTAGACGATCAACTAAAGGCGCCCATAAAAATTTAATAGTATAAGGCAGAACAGCCATACTCATCAGTCCGATTTTGGTCAAACTGATTTGTGATTGAGCCATCCAATATCCTAATGTCGAAGCGGTTAATAACAAGGGAAGACCACAAGAAAATCCCAGAAGTGTTATAACTAAAATACGTCGATCATAATAAGATTGTATGAGTAATTGTGCTATTTTCCGGAAGAACTGCAAGAACTTTTTAACTCCTTATTATTTTCAATAATTTAAGAGATAGTATATAATCTCTCTTAAAAGAAGAAGCGTTTTTCCTATTAATTTATAAAAATTTCCTATTTTTTAGCTTGCTAGAAATGAAGATAAATCTTTATTATCGCATGCTCAAGGCTTGTTTATAATATAGTCAATAAAAGCAGCTGTGTAACAACAGTAAATTATTCAACAAAAAAGGAAGCATAAAATGAAAAATGCACTTACGTATTGTCTAGTCACAATTGGAACCTTAACACTTGCTCTAACAACTTTTGCAGAAGAACCTACTCAAGAAACAGAACAAGTCACAACAACTGAAACCTTACCAGCAGAACAAAACACCGAAAAGACAGCATCTGTAGAGGAAGAAATCCCCAACGATAAAAAACAAGATAAAACAAAAAATAAGAAAAAATCTCGCAAATCTAAAGGAAAAACCGATAAAAAGAAGACATCAAAAAATCAGAAATCTAAAAAGAGCAAGTCAAAAAAATCTAAATCCAAAACCCCAACTGTTGTAAAAGAAGAAAAATCAGAAACAACCGATCTTCCAGAAACTCCAAAAAACTCAGAAGAAGAGTCCCTCCCCGAGGATTCAGAAAATTCAAATAAGTACGGAGAGTAACTTTAGTCTCAATAAAGGCCACTTTTAAAAGTGGCCTTATTGGTATTTTGCCCAGATATGATAGAGACTTAGTATTGTTAATAAAGAAAGAGTAATAAGGATAATATTTTCAATAATTAAGAAAGCCAAACGTAATCTTGGTGATATCATTAAGATAAATCTTTGGTGCTGTTGTACAAGTTCTTTACGCACCGCATATCCTACTGCAATTATTACACCTAACATCACAAGAAGAATCGTAAAAGAAGGCTTTAAAGTAATTAAGCCAACAACAATCCAAACAATCAGGCCGAAGAGCATTAAAAAGCCCCCATATCGCGTAGCCCAAAAAAGAAATGACTCCGTTACAAGCTTTTCATCCTTAATAAAAAAATTAATTATATAAGGCGTAACAAACCGACTCAATGCCATACTATAACCAAAAAGAATACTCCCCAGTGATAATAAAAATAAAACATTAAAAGTATCGAGGCTAATGCTTGCTAAAAAAAGCATATGGGCACGCTGCAGTGTACGTAAAAGAACTGTACATGCGCCTGCAAAAAAGGCACCTCCTAAAATCGGTGCCCACGTTTGCATGTGAAGAAACTTGAACATTTTTAAAACGCTATGAGATTCTTCAACAGGCTCCCCAGGTAGCAAGAAAAAAGGTGCTAATAAAATAAGGACTTTTTGCCCAACAGTTGTTTCAAAAAAAGCATGAGAAGACTGCTCAAAAAGAATTAAGCTTTTCTGTTGTAAACTCCTCAAAAAATTAATCATCAATTTTTACTCTCTAGATACTCAGATATAAAACATCCCTTCCCATCCAAATCAATAAATCATTCTATGACAAAATAAAAATCAATTTTATTCCATAAATAGGAAGCAGTTTGACTGATAATTGAAAGGTATTGCATTATGCCGATTCGACATTAAATAATTGACACTCCTCTTTAATGTATATAGTATTAATAAATCAATTAACAATGAAAGTGAATAGAAGTAAAAAGCTATGAAAAAATTTAGAATTATTGTCTCTAGCCTTGCTGTTAGCCACTTATTATTAAACTTATATCCACTACATGGGTCGGACAATGACATTCAGGCAGCACTCTTGGCCCCCTCAAAGGCTACTACCATGAATCCTTATGAAGAGGCTCTTGAAATCGCCAAAAGCCGCCTTCAATTTTATGAAACACGCCAAGAGTTATTATTAGGAACTTCTCCTGAGTCACGCGCTTATCAACAGATGTTAAAGCAAGAGGGTGCTACTATCCTTACAACAAATGGGAGAGGTTTGGAGGCTATTTTAAACTCACTCAAAAATCCTAGTGCAGTTGATACATTTGGTTTAGGGGAATCAATTGAATCAAATCGCGATTTCCTAAGACAATGGTCTAACGTCGAACAGTCCATTCTACAATTAAATAAGAATTGGTCTTCAGCTACTCTTACAGAGTTGACAAAAGTGCGTTATCTTTTTGCCATGAAAACTTTTGCAAATAGACCAGAATTAGGGGTCAATGTTCCAGAGGATTATAAATACATAGCAACAGATGTGAATGACTTTGATGCGATTATTACACTCTTAAAACAAACAACCTCGTATCTTCAAGCTCAAGAGACAGAAAAAAATAAGCTTCTATTAGAGCAGGCTCGGCAAAGTTCTGCTAACAAGTCCGCTGAGGAATTGGCTGCATGGATTGAAGGTAAAGGCTCACTGAATGAACCAACGGCTGGAAAACAGAAATTAAGGAAGAAAAAAAATCAAAGACCTGCGATCTCAACCAGTGTCTCTCTTAAAGAAGAAAAGTCTCCTCAACAAAGTTCTGACACAGCACTTAAAGAGACAAAAAACACGCGACATTTGGTTCAAGAAGAGATTAATCAACCTAAGAAAGAGGATTCTTTAAAACAAACGGCCCTTCTTCAGGATAAAACTGATAGCATTAAGAAAGTAGAAGAAATCCAGCAGGACTTAACTCAAGATGTTATTTATGAACAAAAATTCACAGAATATGAACCTCTCTTGCCTCAAGATAGAAATCAGCAAAAAAGTGCAATCAACAACCCTAAAGCTTTAAGAGCTCAAGCAAAGCAAGCAGGTCTAGCACAAAGGCCTGTAACGCTTGAAAAAGATTTTTCAACAGAAACGAAACCTTCGCTTAAACTCGCTAATGATCATATTTATACACTTACTCAAATTCTAAAAGCAGCTTCTCATCCTCCTTTGTGGGATAATGCTCTTAAGTCTGTGAGTGAGATTATTAAACAATGGGGTGGCTCTATTTGTGGTGATGGGGGCAAAGGTTCTGCGGTTGTATTCTGGATCCACAAAACTCGTTTCCTTGTAGATGCAACTCATGGAAATAATGAAATGTACCGTGCTCAAATGAAGTTTATGGCTAAAGGTTTACAACGGGCTGGAATTACCCTAGATCTTCTAAGTCAGCTTGAAAATAATTAAAAAGACCAGATACAACATTCTTAAAGTAAGCTCGATGTAAAAGACTATTTTTTGATCTTAATTGAGAAAAAAGGTTAGAGAGCTTAAAATCTTTTAAGCTCTCAACTTGAAGAGAGTTTATGGTCCCTTTAAAAAAATTTCTGGTTTATTGATGACTTTTGCAAGCAATTTGAGGAAGAAAGCTTTATGAAACTTCTGCCTAACATTAGACTCAAACGCCAACAAAATTTTTGAAGGATTTGCAAAAAGAGGCAAGACCTCAACCGGGTGGTTCTTTGGGTTCAAGCTTGATTTTATTATTAAGGATAAAAGAGAGCTCGTGCACTTTAAAATAACTCTCAGGAAGCAAAGATGTTTGCACTGTTACTCAAACTCTCTACAAAGACTTAAAGGATGGCTCTTTGGTATAAATGTTACTTGAGTAAAAAAAGCTTGCTCAAACGCTTAAAGCTTCAAACATACAACTTATCACCAAGCTTAAGCACAATATGACGAAACGATTAAAGGTTCTGTTATTTTTTGAGAGGGGAAACAAACAATAAGTTCACTTTTAAAGCCGTTTTTGTCCTCGCACATGTTCAAAAAAATCAATATATTTTGCAATGATTTTTTCTTCTGTAAAATTATCTAGGTAAGATTGGTAACCTGCTTGTGAGACCTTTTTAAAAAGAGCTTCATTTTGCAAAACTTCTTGGATAGCAGCAGCCAACTGATCGCTATCATCAATCGGCACAAGAAGCCCGTTTTCACGCTGATTTATGAGGCTCTTAGGTCCTGCACTTGCAGCAGCAATAACAGGCTTATGATGTGCCCAGGCTTCTATGACCACATTTCCTAAAGGTTCAATGCGAGAGGGACAAACATAAACATCCGAAGCTCTATAAAGAGCACTAACATCCTTACACCATCCTAAAAATCTCACTCGATCAGTCACCTGATATCTGGAAGCCAACCTTTCAAGGTTTTTACGCTCTTTACCTTCTCCACCTAACCATAAATAGGCTCTTGGAATTTTAGCGAGTGCAGGAATTAAAATGTCAAAACCTTTATTAGCGTGTAACCGTCCTAGAGCCAAAATAACGCTCGCATTTTTAGGCGTTGATAAAATTTCTCGATCTTGCAAAACTGAACTTGATGGAGCATCCACAAAATTTGGAATATAATGACTAAACTCAAGAGGCCATCCTTGTTGTGTAAAGTAATCACGAAGATCTTGAGTATTGCCAATTAAATGATCAGCTTTTTGATAATATTTAAGATTATAATATCCTCCTAAACGTGCTACCGATACATAAGAACCTTTCGGACAAAATTTACTTGCTCGACTCATCCAAGTTAAAACAATATCTGGATTAAAGGTCTCTATTGTTTGCTTAAGAACACGAGAGGTTTGAAAATCTAAAATACTTCCAAATGGCGCTAAAATAGGTTCTAAGCCATTCTCTTTTAAAAAGGAAACGCGATCTCGATATGGACGCACAATAACAGCCTGGTGGATATTTTTTTTATGAAGCCCAACAACAAGTCGATCAAAAAATTTTTCAGCGCCTCCTTTTTCTCCTCCTGCCATAAGCTGTAAAACACGCATTTACATCGACTTCCTTCTTGAAAATTCTTCTATGATTTATAATATTTTGCTAGATAATGTACAGATTAAACTAGGTGAGATTGACAACTGATTGCAGAAAAGTTAAAAAAGATTTGTAAAGGGGAAGCTTATGAAAATAATTACTTTTGTTATAATATTTGGAATCAGTTTTTTTGTCCAAACTAAAGGTTATAGTTACAAAAGCCAGCTTACTTGCCAGAACCTTACAGACAATCTTAATCAACTCTTAACAGATTTTCCTGATGGTCGCATCCGAGGCTTTTGCAATGCTGCTGAGCTTTCATGTGAGCGCTTTAAACAACTTGAAACATTAGAAAAAGCAGTCCAAACAGCAGCACCAAAAACCAAAGAAGAGCTTATGGCTCTTTTCCAAGCGCTGTCGCCTAACATTACAAGTCAAATGGCACTAGATCTAGACGCCTGCGAATTAGCTTTATTCGCATTTTTCCCCCAACAATATAGACAAAAATTCTTAAAGGAATAGCTCTATCTTCTTGTTTATTTTATCCTGAGAAAAGATAAGCTCATCAAACTATAATAACTCTTCCCAAGCAATCGACATCTTTAGATAGATCGGTTATATTTTAAATTTAATAAAGTAGGTAAATATAAAAGTATGCGTCCCTTTTTTAAATTCTTAATATTAATTCTTTGTTTCTCTTATAAAGGTGAGGCAGCCCCTCGCGTTCTTGTTACGCTTCCCCCTCTTCATTCGTTGGTTGCCGGAATTATGAAAGATGTGTCTACCCCTATTCTTCTCTTAGATGGTCTTATTTCTCCCCATCATTATTCTTTAAAGCCTTCGGATTATCGAAAAATTGAAAACACAGATGTCACTATATGGATTGGCCCAAACTACGAATTCTTTTTAGAGAAACCTATTCAACAAAGCACCTCTCAAATAATTCAAATAAATACTATCCCGAACCTTAATTTATTACCTTTACGCTCACACAACAATTGTCACTCATGCTCTCATTCTCATACAGCAGAGCCTAACGCTATGGATCCTCATGTGTGGCTTACACCCTTAAATGCTCAAAAAATTGTTGAATTTATTACCTACAAACTAACTGAATTAGACCCACAAAATGCTTCTTTATATAAAGCAAATGGAGCTCTTCTAATTTCAAAGCTTAAACATCTTCATCAAGAATTGACTCAAAAATTACGCCCGCTACAAAATTACCCTTTTCTTGTATTTCATGATGGTTATCAATATTTTGAAAAAGCATACAATCTGAGAGGCTTAGGTGCATTAACCTTAGATCCAGAAATTCCTTTAAGCATACAAAGATTAAAATCTTTGGAAGCACAGATAAAAGATCAAGATGTGAAATGTATTTTTGGCGAAACCCAATTTTACCCTTCTGTTATTAAAACATTAGCTCAATCTACACACATTAAAACAGGAAAATTAGATCCGTTTGGAACAAATTTTGTCCCTGATGAAACTCTTTATTTTAAAATGATGATTCAGCTTGCTAATACTTTTTTAACCTGCCTTAAAGATTTAAATTAACATGAAAATTGCATTTGCAGCCAGCTCTCAACCTGAAGCTCAAAAAGCTTTAAATCTTCTCAAGAAAAGTTATGATTCAGTTCCTCAAAAACAAGCAGATATTATTATTGCTCTTGGAGGAGACGGGTTTATGCTGGACATTCTTCAATCGACAATTAATCACAATATCTCAGTTTTTGGGATGAATTTTGGAAGCGTTGGTTTTCTAATGAATAGTTATAGTCCCCTAGATCTGGAAACACGACTAAAAAAAGCTAAATCAGTTCATCTTCATCCGCTTCAAATGCGCGTTAAAACAACTCACAATACGCATCATGAAGCCTTAGCAATCAATGAAGTTTCTCTTTTAAGACAAACTCATCAAGCCGCTAAAGTACGCATTGTTATTGATAATATTGAACGACTTAACGAAATGGTTTGTGATGGCGTGCTAGTTGCAACACCTATCGGGAGCACAGCCTATAATCTTTCGGCCCACGGCCCAATTATCCCACTAAGCGCTAAGCTTATGGCTCTTACCCCAATCAGCCCCTTTAGACCTCGTCGATGGCGAGGCGCTTTGCTCCCTCATACAACAAGAGTGCAATTTGAAATTCTAGACCCCCAGAAACGTCCGGTAAGCGCGGTTGCTGATTCCACAGAAATCAGAGATGCACAATTTGTCGAGATTTGGGAAGATTCTTCTAAAATATCTACTCTTTTATTTGATGAAAATCATGGTTTTGAAGAGCGAGTTATTCAAGAACAATTTCAGGTTTAATCATTCAAAAGTATTTTCTTCAATAAAAGTATTAAAATTTTTCTGTTTATCAAAATGTTCCGATTTTAATCGCTCTTCAAGGTATTCCAAATATAACACCTCTGTTATCCCCTCAGCATTTCTAAAACCACGATTTTTTAATCCTGCATGAGAAAGATTTAACAATTCTCTTCCCCATTCCCGCAGTGGTCTGTTTTGAAAAGAGGCATTAAGTCCTAACCGTGGTACTTCACGGTATAAAGTATTTATATCCTCATACGACCAGTTGCTAATAATTTTATAAGCTTCATGTAAACTTATCTTATCATAAAGCAATCCTACCCAAAACGCAGGTAAAGCAAGAAGATGTCGTGCTATCCCAGCATCTGCACCACGGAGCTCTAAATAACGCTTAAGTCTAACTTCTGGAAACAATGTGCTTAAGTGATTTTCCCAATCCTTTATTGTTGGTAATTCTCCCGGTAAAATGGATAGTTTTCCTTGAAGAAAATCTTGAAAAGATAAACCTAATGCTGAGATATAGTCATCTCCTCGTTTAACAAAATACATGGGGACATTCAAAGCATAATCCACATATTTTTCAAAATTAAAATTTGATTCGAAAACAAAAGGTAAGAGACCACAACGATCAGGATCAGTTTCTAGCCAAATGGCTGCCCGATAACTTTTATATCCAATATCTTGCCCCTCTCTCATAGATGAATTTGCAAAAAGTGCTGTTGCAAATGGCTGTAACGCCATTGCAACTTTAAACTTAAGAGCCATGTCTTCTTCTGAAGAAAAATCTAAATTTACTTGAACGGTACACGTCGCCGTCATCATATCTAAGCCAAGTTTCCCCTTTTTAGGCATATACTGCCGCATAATGCGGTACCGCTCTTTTGGCATCCAAGGGATATCTTCTCTTGCCGAATAAGGATCAACTCCCAAACCTACAATACGAATTCCTAAAGATTCGGTGATAGATTTAAGCTCAATTAAATGGGTGTTAAGTTCATCTTTTACTTCATGAACATTTAAAAGGGGAGCGCCCGAAAGTTCGAATTGACCTCCTGGTTCTAAAGAAATGCTTGCATCCTTGTTTTTCAGGCCAATAAGCGTTGTATTTTCTAAAACAGGGGCCCAACCACGTGATTGAAGCCTTTCTAAAATTTCTTTAATTCCATTTTCATAAGAAATTCTTTTAAGAGATTTCTGATCAAATAATAATTTTTCATGCTCAACCCCAATCCGCCATTGATTTTCTGACTTGGCACCTTCTAAAAAGTAATTAATAAGGTCATCTTTTGAATGAATAAAAATTTGATTGGTCATCAACGTTTCCTAATAATTTAAAGTAAAATAACATTTTTTTTGCTCTTAATACTACAATATCTTTTCTTCTTCATTTCGCTTGCTGTTTAAAGAAATTTCAGGTAGGTTCTGCATCAGAAATATCAAACAAGTAGGTTGAAAATGGCTGTTCCTAAGAAAAAAGTTTCTAAATCACGTCGTGATATGCGCCGTTCACATCACGCGCTTCCTCAAATACGTTCAGGAGAATGCACAAATTGTGGCGAGCGTAAGTTATCTCATCACATGTGCCCAAAGTGCGGACATTATCGTGGTCGGATGATCCTTGATATTAAAGTCTAAGCGACCTTTTCTCGCTCAGGTTTTCTTAATGTTTGATGAAAGGGATTTAGCTTGAGCATACGGATTTCTATTGATGCAATGGGGGGCGATCAAGCTCCTTATGTAATCATTGAGGGGCTCGCCCGTATTGTTGAAGATTTTAAGGATATTACCTTCCAAATTTATGGAACTGAAGCAGAAGTAGTACCTCTTCTAAAAACGCATTCAAAATTACAATCTGTCTCGACCTTTATCCCAACAACAGAACTTATTTCTGCAGATACCAAACCCAGTGCAGCTGTTCGAGGTTTTAAAGATTCAAGTATGCGGCAAGCCATTATGGCTGTCCGTGAAAAACGTACAGATGGGGTTGTTTCTGCGGGTAATACTGGCGCTTATATGGCTCTTTCTAAAATTATCTTAGGAACCCTTGACGGTATTGATCGCCCAGCTATAACGGGTCTTGTCCCTTCAATTTTAGGACCAAAAGTCATGTTAGACTTAGGTGCAAATGTAGACGTTAATCCACAGAACATTATTGAATTCTCTTTGATGGGTGTCGCCTTTGCAAAAATTGTCTTAAATTTACGCAATCCGTCAGTGGGTCTTCTTAACATTGGATCCGAAGAGCTTAAAGGAAATGCTGTATTACAAGTTGCTCAACAAATGTTACGTTCAACAAAATGTCTTGAAAATTATTATGGATTTATTGAAGGAGATGACATTTCTAAAGGAACAGTTGATGTTATCGTCGCCGATGGTTTTATGGGGAATATTTCACTCAAAACTATGGAAGGCACCGCACGCCTAATGTCACATTTTCTACGTCACGCGCTAGAGCAATCTCTTCTTTCTAAAGTCGGCGCTTTACTTGCTAAACCTGCCTTAAAATTTGTAAAAAACAAACTTGATCCAAGTAAATACAATGGCGCTCCTTTTCTAGGGCTCAAAGGAATTGCTGTTAAAAGTCATGGGGGGACAGATATAACAGGGTTTTATAATGCTGTTATGGTTACTGCAGATATGATTAGACAAAATATTAATCAAGATATTAGCAATATGATTTTGGAATTTTCTCATAAATTAAAAGAAGATGAGAGCTCTTCTCATGTATATACTAAAGGAGTTTCTTAAATGGCCCAACCCGTACAATGGCGATCTGTTATCGCTGGGGTTGGAGGCTACCTTCCTCGTCGCGTCTTAACAAATTATGACCTCGCTGAAGTTGTTGACACCTCTCACGAGTGGATCGTTGAACGCACAGGAATCCATCAACGTCATTTCGCAGAAGAAAATGAATTAACTTCTCATCTTTGCGCAAAAGCAGCCGAATGCGCGCTTAATAACGCAGGGAAAGATATCAACGAAATTGACCTCATTATTGTCGCAACAGCCTCGCCTGATTTAACTTTTCCATCGACAGCAGCACTTACACAAAAGCTTCTTAAAAATTCAAAGGCTCTAGCTTTTGACGTCGCAGGCGTCTGCGCAGGTTTCCTTCTTGCTTTGCAAGTTGCAGATAATTTTATTCGTTTAGGCCAAGCTAAAACTGCCCTTGTGATTGGCGGAGAAACATTTAGTAGGCTTCTTGATATGGAAGACCGTCGCACCAATGTTTTATTTGGTGATGGTGCTGGGGCTGTTGTGCTTGAAGGTATGTCCCCTGAACAAGCAGGAGATCGCGGGATTCTTGGTGTACATCTTCAAACAGAAGGACAATTAAGTGATATCCTTTATACGGATGGCGGTCCTTCTTTGACGGGACACTCAGGTAAGATTAAAATGCTGGGCCAAGAAGTTTATAAACATGCGGTCATGAAACTAACAGATTCCGCCATTAAAATCTTAGCTGAGTATAATATTACCATAGATGATATTGATTGGTTTATACCTCACCAAGCCAACGTTCGGATTATTGAATCAGTCGCCCAACGTCTAAACTTACCCCGTGAAAAAATTGTTGTGACAGTGGACAAACATGCAAATACTTCCGCTGCTTCAATCCCTTTGGCACTATGGACGGCTACTCAAGAAGGCCGTGTTAAGCAAGGCGACCTTATCCTTCACGAAGGCATCGGTGGTGGACTTATTTGGGGCTCAGCTTTGGTTAGGTATTAAACCAAATACTTTCAATTACCCTCGTACTAACGACGGATAACTGAACGCTAAAATATGAATTAGATTGACTAAGAAATGGAGCAGTATGGAAGATTCAATCCGATTACTGCGCATACAAACGTATCCATAACCCACCCCTGCAAGTGTCGAGAGAATAACGTATGGCAATCCTCCTGTATAATGAGAAGCCCCAAACACGATTGCAGCGCCTCCTAAAGCAAACCAATTTCCTCCCTTAAAGGATGAAAAGATTTTTGTAAGTTCCTTTTGGATAAAACCCCTATAAAAGATTTCTTCAATTACACAAACTAACAAAAGGTTTGTTGGGATCCACCATCCTAAAATAGAAGGAACTTTAAAATCAATTCTTATATAATGCATAGCAAATGCAGTTCCCAATAGTAGCGCACAGACATAAATTAGAGGAATAGGTAAGACACTTAAGGTTGCTTTCCATTCTTTAAAGGATTGATTGAGTGTCGTATAGAATAATAATAAGAGAGAACCTACTAAGACTTTATCAACATTAACGTAGCTAGAATAAGGTTTAGAATCAAAACTTAACTTGATTTGATCGATAATCTTAAAATTATGAAATCCAGGCAGAAGGTGCAAATAAATATAAAAGATAAACACACCCAACAGTACTGCTAACACACCTTTTATAAAAGATGGTCCTTTTTGATAAGTTAAAAGACCGAATGTAATTAACAATAAATAGATAAAGCTAAAAGGTTCAATAAAGTGATACCAATAAGCCAAACAACAACTTAAAAAATAGCCAAGATAAGAAATCCAACGAGAAGTCAGCCAGCAAGAGGTAATTGTTGTTATAAGTGTAAAAAAGAGCAATAACTGACCATTTCCTGCGATAGAAGCGAAACTCATCTTTATTTAATTCCCCTAAATAAACTAGCTAACATGCTGCCATATTAAAAGCTCACTAATCAATATTGAATATTAATTTTCTTAACTTTTTATTAGAGGATTTCTCGCTAAAATAAAAAATATACAAATAGGATTAAGAAGAGAGACTTTAGAGGCTTGAAATAAATGTCAGAGCTTATGTTATCAAAAAAGCCTTCTGTCTTTAAGATATTAGATAAATTGTTACAGGATAAGAACTATTTCTCTTGCTCTAACAACAAACCGTTTTCAAGACAGAAGAAATCTTCCCACGAAGTTTTTGAAGCTCCTTCGACAGGAAAAATTCTCCTTGTTAGTGAGTCCAAATCAGACCAAGATTTATTTGTTTTCCCCCTTAAACAACTTGGGCATGAATTATTTATTGTCACAACCCCACAAGAAGCTCTCCATCTTTTATCTTATAAGGCGATCGACATTATCATTAATTACCTTCAAGAGCCTGTTCAGCAACTTGAACTTATCAAAAGTTTAAAATCGCAAAGTCAATATGCTCATATTCCCTTATTGATCGCTTCATCTCTTCAAGAGCAAATTTCTCAAAGCCTCACTTTAGGCGCTGAAGACTTTATTCTGCCCAATTTAGATTCCCAATCATTAGATCTTAGACTAAAGATATGGCTCAAACATAAGGTTTATACTACTTTTCAAATCGATAACCTTCTTGAAGTAAAAAACAGGCTTTCTTTATTAAAGAAAGCTGTCGAGTGTGTTGATGAAGGTTTCGCTATTTTTGATCATTGTGATCAGCTTGTTCTATGCAATGAAAGCTTTAGGAATATTTATAAACTTGAAGATATGGAAATTATAGAAGGCAACAGTTATCAACATTTGTTAGAAACCAATTATAAACGCGGGGTTTACCTCCTTAATAGTCGGAGAGCTCTCAAGCAAGATATTCTCCTTGATCATAAATACCAAGCATGGCTTTCTAAGCGCCTTAAATTCCACAATACACCTCGCAAACCCTATATTGATAAGTTATCAAATGGGCGTTTTATTGAAATTACAGAAAAAAAGATGGCTGAAGGTGGAACGATTGCCATCTATAAAGACGTCACAGAGCAACTACAATATGAAAACCAGATCCAGTATCTTGCAACGCATGATATTCTGACCGGGCTTGCAAACCGTGTATTATTCAAAAAAGCCTTAGAAGGTGTTCTTCATAAAGCACAAAAAAAACCTTTAAAATTTGCTGTTATTTATATTGATCTTGACGGCTTTAAAAGTATTAATGATACATTCGGTCACGTTTATGGAGATCATCTCTTAATTGAAGTTGGTAAGAGACTCCAACACTGTTTACGCAAATCTGATCTTATTGCGCGCTTAGGCGGAGATGAATTCAGTATTTTAACAAAAAAAGTAAAAAATCGGCATACTTTAGAAAATTTAATAATCCGTATCAAAGAGAGTATTTGTGTCCCTATTAAACATGGTAGCAAAAAGATGGAGATCGGAGCTAGCATTGGAGCGTTTTTTGGTTCCGTTGAAGGCTTAACCCCAACATCCCTCATGCTTGCTGCTGATAAGGCAATGTACGAAGCCAAACGTTCTGGACGCAATAATTATCGTATTACACCATCTTAAACCTCTTTCATTATAATGAGCTTTTTGCTTGATTAGTAAATAAATATATTATATTAACATTTACAATAAAAAATTTTATTTTTGAGATAATAATGTGGTCAAGATCATATAGCAAAACATTCAAAAATATTAAAAAAGAAGATGTATGGCGCTTGTGGACGGATATAAATAAGCGGCACACATGGGATCTAGACAGCGAACATTGTAAGCTTGAAGGCCCTTTTCAATTAGGTACAACATTTACACTTAAACCTATAGGAGCCCCTATCGTAAAAATAGAGATTATAGAAGGTCAGGAAAATTTTAAATTTACGCATCGAACTCGCTTTTACGGTGCTATTATGGACGGCATCCATGAAATGGATGAAACTAGCGAGAGTTTACGTTTAACAACAACTATTCAAATTTCAGGACCTTTGAGTTTTATTTGGCGCAAAATAGTTGCAGAAGGGATTGTAAAAATTCTTCCCGAACAAACAGAAGCCTTTGTTAAACTTGCTCGCAATAAAAATGTCTGATTCAGCTTTTCTCTTTAAAAAACCTAAAGAAAGTCCAGGACTCTTGTTATGGCAAGTGATGACATTATGGCAAAGAACCATCAAAAAAACTTTAGACCCTTATAATATTTCGCATCCACAATTCACAATAATGGCGATTCTATTATGGCTCGAAGAAAATAGCCAAGACGCAACACAAGCCACTCTCGCAGACTTTTCTAAACTCGACAAAATGACTATTTCCCAATCTCTTAAATTCTTATCTTTTAAAGATTATATTAAAAGAAGAGAACATCCCAAAGATACTCGTGCAAAGCTTGTGACGCTAACGGTTGAAGGAAAAAGATTAATTACTCAACTTGTTTCATTGGTTGAGACAATTGATTATGAATTCTTCTGCACTATTAATGATGATCAATCACAGTTTATTGAAATACTTTATAAAATTATTGAGAGAAATGAGCCAAACAATAGGCACAAATAATTTTTACAAATAAAACTTGCACAGCTTCTCACGTGTTATTTGCATCTTATTTTCTAAGAACTTTTTCAATTTCTTCCGTAACAACTTCTTTTACAATTCTTGCAAGATTTTTATCAAGCCATGCTTGTAAAAGAGGCGGCAGAGAATCACGTACAGCGTTGTTAATTGTTGGACTAAGAATATCCTGATGAGATTGCGCTTGCCTTATGAGATGAGGAAGATCTTCAATAGATTTTGATATTTCGTGAGCAACCTCTTGAGAAATAAGTCCCTGTTTTTCTTCTAAAACAGGAGAAAGTTGAAAAGCTTCTTCAATTGCATAGGATAACTTCTCTTTATTCTTTTGGTCTTGAGAACTGTTTTCTTGCTGGGTAGTTGCTTTTTCTAATGGTCCTTTATAGACATCTTCGGAAAGCATATTTGTTAACTCAAGCACATCTTCTTCATTAGCCGAATTTTCTTCCCGTGAAGAAGTTGCAAGCGAAAGCTTAGGGGATTTAGATTTCTCACTTTCTTCAACATCCTCAGCAATAATTTGTCGAATAGAAGAGAGAATTTCTTCCATATCTCTATCGACTTGAGTCTGCGACATCTCTGATTTCCTCTCGACTTGGGACATCTCCCCAACCGATATAACGTCCACTGGTCTCTTCAGCATATCCTTTTACGTCATACTTTTGTACTGGCATTTTGAGAAGCGCTGTCGATAAATGCCCCATGACTGCTAAAATTTCATACCCAGAAGCCAAAAAATCACGCGTTGCACGCACTAAGCCAATTCGTGCACCAACAACATCCTTTTGCGCATTTAAAACATCTAAAAGTGTTCTTTCACCCACGAGAGATTCTTGACGTGTACCTTCAATACGTGTCTCACCTGCTTTAACTTGCGCTTCAAGTTTACTTACACGACCTTTTGAAGCATGTCTTGTCTCCCATACTTTAATAGCGCTTTCAACGACTTGGTTTCGTGCTCTTTTAACTTCAATTGCTCTTTGGGCTGCAGTTTGATGAGAAGCGCGTACATTTGCCCAATCAGCTCCACCACGACCATAAATAGGAACATTTACTTGAACTGTCGCTGATAGGTCATTGACTCGACTTCCCCTATAACGCGTACTTAAGTTACGATTAGCACTTCCGACGACATCAACTTTTGGCATTAACTCTGCCGTAGCAATATCAATACCCGCTTCCGCAGCTTTTGCGTCAAAGATCGCTTTCTGAAGGGCAGGATTTTCTTTAACCGAAATATTTTTTAGGTCATCTAGTGTTATAGGAAGCGTTATTTTTGCACTAATATCTGAAGGCAACACTAACTCTTTGGGAGGTTGTGCACCTACTACACTAAGGTACTCCGCTGTCGCATTTTGAACTTCCGCTTCAGCGTTTACAAAATCAGCTAAAGCTTCCGAATAACGAAATTCAGCTTCAGCAATTTCTGTAAGACCAATCTCACCAACATCTGCTCTTGCTTTTGCTTGCTCAACATTAAATTCAAAAAAGCGCACGCTTGTTCTGGTAATTTCTAATTCTTGGCGACGAGCCCATAAATCTAAATAAGCGCGAATGGCTTTCAATAAAACATTTTGCTCAGTTGATTTAAAATCCTCATTTCCGGACAAAATTTGATTTTCAGCAGCCGTGGTATTCGCCAGTGTTTTTCCACCTTCAAAAATATTTTGGCGCATTTCAACACCTGCTGTTTTAGGAGGCAGAGAAGTAGAAGTTTTTCCTGTTGGTTCCCCTAATCTATTTAAACTTATAGCATCGGTTGCTTTTTGATAACCAGCCGATGCTGTTCCATTAATGCTTGGGCGCCAACCCGCGTAGGCTTTGGCAAGTTCTTCCGCAACAGCATTTTGTTCCTTCACTTTTGCTTTAAGCTCAGGATTCGTGGTATAAGCTTGTGTTAAAGCTTGCATAAAAGGATGTTCAGCACTCATTCCATCTGTTTGAGTTTTTTGAGCAGCTTTTTTTTCTTTAAGAAGTTTCGTTGTGGCCGTTTGTAAGGAAGCTGGCTTCTTTTTTGCTGCCGCCATGGCTTTAGACGATGGCTTAGCCTCTCCAGAATGAATCATTATTAAACTGCAACTAAGACTTAAAACAAAAACTATACTTTTCATGTCCCAACCATCTTTTAGATTAATAACGAGGAATTGTAGGGTCTATCTTCATAGACCAAAGTTCAATTCCACCTCTAAGACTTACGACCTTATCAAATCCTCTATCTTTAAGTAAATAGCAAGCTTGCAAACTGCGAGCTCCATGATGACAAAGTATAATAACAAGTTTGTTTTGTGGTATTTTTGCAACATTTCTAATCAATTCAGGTAAAGGAATATGTATAGCATTTGGAAAAGCAGCTTTCTCAATTTCATCCAAGTTGCGCACATCAATAATACATACATCTGTATCAGTTTTAAGAATTTGATCTAATTCTTGCGGTGTGATTTCAGTCATAAGATTCATCAAAATTCGAACCCTTGTTTCTTTTGAAATTCTTTTAAAACAGGTACGCTCGTTTCAAAAAGAACTCTCGTATGAAGTGAATCCATACTTTTTTCAATAATCACCCCCTGACAGAATGATGCTCTATCTTTAGAAAAGATTGTCACGATGCGCCCCCCTTCAGCAAGTTGCATATACAATGTTACTGGGATTTCTTCAACAGCACCTTCAATAAAAATAAGATTGTAAGGGGCTTCTTCAAAATATCCTTCTGACAAGGATCTTAAACAACCTTGAGCATTAAAAACCTCATACTTTTCAAAAGCTTCAGTCATAAAGTTAATATAAAATTCATGAGATTCAACAGCAACAATCCTACTCGCTAAGTAACTTAAAACAATTGCTGCGTAGCCCGTTGAACATCCTAACGCCAAAACTTTATCAGTAGGCTTGATCATAGCTCCCTCAAGAAGCTTGGCAAGAAGTATTGGTGCTAAGATAATTCGATCTTCAGACACAGGGATCGTCGAATCTCCATAGCAAATATTTTGAAATTCTAGAGGAACAAATGTTTCTCTTGAGAGCCTTCTAAAACCTTGTAAAATTTTAGGATGGGTAATATTCTGAGGCAAAAGTTGCCCCTGGATCATTGCTTGTCGCTTCTCTTCAAAATTTGTCATTACTTCCATTTCTTTTTAACCACAGTATCATACACATTTTAGCTTTATTAATTTAATTACACCTTTAAAAATCTTAATTACCAGAAATTTACTGTTTGTAATATAAGTCTATTTTTGCTTCGATTTTATAAATTTATGCTAGATAAATGACCTCACGAATACAGCAAAGACACACTCTTTCAAGAAAAAATGTTTGCACTTTTCTTTGCTTTTGCGCAAAAAAATAATAATATCTCTTCTTATCATCAATTGTGAAGGCTCATCTTTGTGACTCCTTTCCTTTTATTACATCTTAAAAAAGCTATTTATCGTGCGAAACATCGCGGCGGTAAAGAAGCTGACTTTCTCTTAGGAGGGTTTGTTGATACGCATGGCCCATTTTTAGATGAAAAAGAGCTTATTGAGCTAAATCTCATTCTAGAATACGACGATAATACCATATTTTCATGGCTAAATTCGGATCAAAAGCCCCCTGTTGAGCTTAAAACAACGATTTTGGCAAAACTGAGAAACCACCTAAAAACAGCAGCCTAATCAATCTTATTTTTGCAAGTTCGCTCTTTGAAATCGTTATATTTCATAGTAACTATTTTCAAAAGAAAATGCAACAAAAAAATGGCGTCTGCTCGCTTTTTATAAGCTTTTAAAGGAACCTTTTTTAAGCGACTTCGCTTTCGGTTTTTTCTGATGGATTTTCTTGAGGAACCATTCCTAATGCATGCAAATAAAGTGTAAGTATTTCTTCTTGCTCAGAACGTTCTTGATGATCCATTTTTCGAATTTTTAACACTTGGCGCATAATTTTGGTATCAAAGCCATTTGCTTTTGCTTCAGCAAAAACTTCTCGAATATCATTTGCAAGATTTGCTTTATCTTCTTCTAAACGTTCAACTCTTTCAATAAATTGCTTTAAATGAGCTCCCGAAACGCCGCCAAATGTGGTCATCTTTATCTCCTTAGGAATGAAACTGGCACAAAATAACGCTCCTCTCATAAGGATGCAAGTGCTTTCTCATCGTCTTAAATGAGTGACTATTTCAATATGAGGTGACCATAAAAATTGATCAACAGGATTTAATTTTTGAAGCTGGAAACCCCCCTTCTGCAAAAGAGCCACATCTCTCGCAAACGTATCAGGATTACAGGACACCATCACTACATGTGAGACATTACTCATGGCAAGCATCTTTACTTGCGCAGCAGCGCCCTGACGCGGGGGATTTAAAACAACGCTCTGATAAGAGTCAAGTTGCTCTGGCTTTAATGGATCAGAAAATAGATTTCGTACATATGTTTGTATTGGAAGTTTTTGAACTTTTGCCGCTTGTGTAAGTGCTTTTAAAGCCTTATTATCCATCTCGTAAGCATCTACTTTTCCTTTCTCTGACAAAGGTAAAGAAAATGTTCCTCGACCACAAAAGAGATCCGCAATTTTTTTATGATCAGAAGGAAACGACTCTAAAACAAGAGAAGTCAAAAGTTGATCAGCCTCAGAACTAGTTTGTAAAAAACCGTCTGCAGAAACTTCAACAGAATAGTCTCCAAAACGAACCTGTGGCGTTTTAAACGTGACGATTGGCCATTCTTCTTGATCATTTAAAAAGATAAGACGAGCTAAATTATGAGTCGATGCAAATGTTTTTAAAAGATCGATCGTAGGTAGTTCTAAGCGTTTATTTTCTTTAATCTTTAATAAAAGGTCTATACCCGTCTCTGTAGCAGTTAAGAAAATATCTACCTTTTCTTTTGGCTTTAAAATAAGGAGCAAAACCTCCTTTAAAGAGGCAATAAGTTGATTAATTTCAAGACGTAATAGCAAGCAATGCTCAATATCAACTAAATGATGTGACCCTAATTGATAATAACCAAGCTTTATTTCTGAAGATGTTTTTAAGGCATGAAATACAGCACGCCTTCGCACGTAATTATTTAAAATAGTTAAAGGTTCAATAATAGCATCTTCAATACCATAATGCTTTAAGGCACGTAAAATACGTTCTATTTTATAGTCTGCGTAAGCTTCAACAGATAAATGTTGTAAAACACAACCTCCACAGGTTCCATAGTAAGGACAAGGTGGCGTTATTCGCTTTGGACTAGCCTTTATGATCTTTTTAGGATACCAACGACCATCACGTGTCTCAATTTCAACCTCTTCTTCTGGCAAAGTATAAGGAACCGTGAATGACTGACCAACCTCATCTCGTGTGAAGCCATACCCTTGATCATCCAATTTTAAAATTGTCGCTTTTTTTATCATCATTCTTAAAAACTCACCATATTAGGCACACAATATCAAGTAAATCCAAAAAGTTAACATTATTGTGTTGCTTTTATGCAACATCAAAATAAGTTTCAATAATTGTCCTTGATTTTCAATTATTTTTCAGAGATTATGCATGCTGCATGACAAAGTGTTATGTTATAAATAATTGGAGTGAAAAACATGAAGAATATTCTTTTAGCTGCTCTCGTTGCATTCTCAACTGCTGCTGTTGCTGCAGAAGAAAAAGCTGCTCAAGCTCCAGCTGCTGCTGACGCTGCTCAAGCTGACGCTGCTGCTGCACAACCAGCTGCAGAAGAAAACAAAGCTGCTAACTAAGCTTCGCTTTTCTTAAAAAGCCACTGTCTATTTAGTCAGTGGCTTTTTTATTTGTTCCTCACGCCTTACGCACTCTCAATAAGCCTTCTTGCAATACTTGAAATTGGAGGAAGTCCAGGCAAATTTCTTATATTAAACCATTGAGCATCTTCTATTTCTTGCTTATCAATTTTTATATCTCCTTGTAACCATTGTGCTTTAAAAGCGATCATAAAGCTATTAGGAAAAGGCCAACTTTGAGTTCCAAAATATTCTAGGTTTGAGATCTGGATTCCAACTTCCTCTTGAACTTCCCTATGCACAGCGAGCTCAGCAGTTTCTCCAATATCGATAAATCCTGCAATAGTACTATATATTCCAGGTTTAAAATAAGCAGATCTTGCCAGCAAAATTTTATCCTCTTTTTGGATAAGAACCATAATTGCTGGAGATAGATTAGGATAAAATGATTTATCACATACTTCACACTTCTTTTCCAAAGACGCAGGGGTCAGTTTCAGCTCGTGCCCACATTGACTACAATATCGCGTTCTTGAACTCCAAGTTAACCAATGAATACTTCTAAGGATTTGCTGTTGGATTTGTTCGCAAGCTTCGTTTAAAAAAACTTTTATTGGGTATAAACGAAAGTGATTACTAAGAGTTTGATCCTCAAGAAATAGTGGAGCCTGCCCTTGAATGATCAATATATTGTTGTCTAAATAACTAGTATCAACTCTGATACCTAGTTCCTTATATCTACTGAATGACACCAAAGGCGAGCGATGATTACAGTCAACAATGACCCCATCATGAGTAAAAAATATCGCTTTGTGGTTTGCAAAGAGAGGAAGCTCATGAGGTTCAATTAATTTCATAAAGTAACCATCATTAAAATTCCTTCAACCTCGAGATCCTAATAAAAAAAGATATTCTATGGAAGTATCTTCTTTAACGTCATATTAGGAAAGGAAGAAAGCTCAGCTTAAAACACCAAACTTTCTTCAATTTTCCCTTAAGAATCAAGAAAGCTTCTTAATTTCCTTGAACGGCTTGGATGTTTGAGCTTTCTTAAGGCTTTTGCTTCAATCTGACGAATGCGTTCACGCGTAACTGAGAATTGTTGTCCAACTTCTTCAAGCGTATGATCCGTATTCATTCCTATACCAAAACGCATTCTTAAAACGCGTTCTTCACGAGGCGTTAAAGTCGATAGAACACGTGTTGTTGTTTCTCGCAAATTGGCATTAACCGCTGCATCCATTGGAAGAATTGCGTTCTTATCTTCGATAAAATCACCTAAGCTACCGTCTTCCTCATCACCAATTGGTGTTTCAAGGCTGATTGGCTCTTTTGCAATTTTCATCACCTTCCGTACTTTATCGATAGGCATCATAAGTTTTTCCGCGAGTTCTTCCGGTGTTGGCTCACGCCCAATTTCATGCAACATTTGCCGCGATGTTCGCACAAGCTTGTTAATCGTCTCGATCATATGAACTGGGATACGAATTGTACGCGCCTGATCTGCAATTGAGCGAGTGATAGCTTGACGGATCCACCATGTTGCATACGTCGAAAACTTATATCCTCGGCGATACTCAAACTTATCTACAGCCTTCATAAGGCCAATGTTACCTTCTTGAATTAAATCTAAAAATTGAAGACCACGGTTGGTATATTTTTTTGCAATTGAAATAACAAGACGTAAGTTAGCTTCGATCATTTCTTTCTTAGCACGACGAGCTTGACGATCTCCTTTCTGAACGTCAGCAACAATGCGTCTAAATTCAGCAATATTGAGGCCTGATTCAACCGAAACCTCAGCAATATTGTCACGAATATGCTGAACTTCCTCACCATATTTTGAAACAAACTTTTCACCAGGTTTCCCAAAATCTTTTAATGAGGATAACCAATCAGAATCAAGTTCATGACCAAAATAGGCCTTCAGAAATTTCTCTCTTTGAAGTCCAGAGTCCGTTGCATAACGTAAAATTTTTCCCTCAAGCCCCATTAATTTACGATTTAATGTATAAAGTTGGTCGACAAGTTGATCAATACGCAACGGGTTAAAACGAATCTCGCTAACAAGTTCAACAAGTGTCTTCTTTAATTCTTTAAAAGTCTTTTCATTTTTTGGTGTTGGCGTCTTTTTTTCCTGTGCCAGCTTCAAACGCTCAACTTGCAAGGCATGCAGAGATTCATATATTTCTGCAATTTTATCAAATTTTTCCAATATTTGCGGTTTAAGGGCTTCTTCTTGAGCGGAAAATAAATTTTGTTCCGTCTCACTCTCATTGCCTTCTCCAGATTCTTCTTGCTTACCCTCTTCGTTCTCTTCTTCGTTACTTTCTTCTTCATCAACCAGTTCTTCATCAAGATCTTCTTCAGAACTGTCTTCTTCATTCGTATCTTCAATATCAATAATATCTCGTAAAGAAATCTGATTTTGCTCGAGGGCATCCCGCCATGAAATAATGGCTCGAATTGTAAGCGGACTTTCACAAATAGCATCAATCATCATGAGACGACCATCTTCAATGCGTTTTGCTATTTCTATCTCACCTTCACGTGACAAAAGCTCGACTCTTCCCATTTCACGCAAATACATCCGAACAGGATCATCCGTTCTTCCTCCTTCAGCAAGTTCAGTACTATTCTCACTCTCAGAGTCTTCCTCAGTATCTGTGTCAGGATTTTCAGAGCTTTCGGATTCTTCTTCATCAACTTCATCAGTTTCAATGACATTAATACCAAGCTCAGCTATCGCTGCCATTGCGTCTTCAATTTGTTCTGAAGAAAATTCATCTTGAGGCAATGCATTGTTCAATTGGTCATACGTAATATAACCTTTCTCTTTTCCTTTCATGATGAGCTTTTTCAAGGTCGCCTTTAAATCAACTTTTTTAAGCTCAACAGCGGCTTCTTCCTGGGGTTCTTCACGAAGTTCAGCAGTTGTTCTCACAGTGTTTATCCTTTCCTAACTTAATCTTAACTTTAAAAATCTAATCTATTAACTTTTAATGTATTACTGTTGCAAGTTTTGGACCTCAATCCAGGCTTCGTAACTCATATCTTCACTAAACCTACGTTTTACCTCAAGGAGTGCTTGCGTTAACTTTTTTTTCTCTTGGATACGTGACCATATCTCTTTCCATCCCTCTTTTACCTCATTAATCTCGCTCCCGACTTTTATAAATGGAGCCAAAGACTTGACTTGAGAAGATAAAATTTCTTGTATAACCTCACGAAAGCCTTCATTATACAGATGGTGATGCAGAACGCTAGCGTCAAGTCCTCTCATATCATTTATTTTAGTCAGCATTGCTTCTCGTAGCCGAACCCAAGCAGGATGAGTAAGTTCAAGCTCAACAAAATCTTCTGCATATTCTAAAATAAGATCAGGATGATTCAAAAGCACTGCAATTAATATTTTCTGTGACAACACATCTGAATTCAAAAAAGATTGAGGACCAGAGGAAGTAAACAAAGATGACCTCGTAGAAGCTGATTGCTTTCCTTTATAACCATTTTTATAAAAGAGTTCTTTCAACTGAGAACGATAAACTTGTTGGTATTGGGACCTCAAAGTTGAGTCTTGAATATTATTTACATAACCCATTACTGTCTTTTCAAATATAGCTCTCTGCTCAGGCGTTTTAACAGACTTTTGAGCTAATTCGAATTGCCATAACAAATCAGAAAGGGGTAGAGCTCTTTCCAAACAGCTTTCAAATCTCTCTTTTCCACCAGCACGTAACAAACTATCAGGATCTTCACCTTTAGGTAGAAGAGCAAAGCGTAAGGAAAGACCAGTTTTTAATAAAGGAATAGCGCGCTCTGCTGCACGTATAGCTGCTTTCTGACCTGCAGTATCTCCGTCGAAACAAAAAATAGGTTCTGAACGCGACCGCCATAATAGAAGAATTTGTTCTTCAGTTAACGCTGTCCCTAAAGGAGCAACAGCGCCTTTAAATCCTGCTTGATGGAGAGAAATAACGTCCAAATATCCTTCAGCCACTAAGATTGGTTGTTCTTTTTTTAAATCTTTCTGCATAAAGTTATAAGCATATAAAATCTGCCCTTTATGAAAGATATTTGTCTCAGGCGAATTTAAATACTTAGGCTCACCCCCCTCTAAAATTCGTCCACCAAAAGCAATGACACGCCCTTTTCGGTCAAAAATAGGAAACATAATGCGATCTCGAAACCGATCATACGTACTCCCATCTTCCTCGCGCTTTATAATAAGGCCTGCCTGTTGTAGAACTTCTTCCGAAAAACCCTCTCGACTTAAATTTTCTTTTAGGAAATTGCCTGAAACTGCATAACCAAGCCTGAATTGAGAAATCGTCTCTTGTGTTATACCTCTTGATTCAAGATATTGGGCTGCTTTAAAGCCTTTCGATAACTTTAATTGCTTCTCAAAAAGTATAGTGGCAGCTTCTAAAGCTTTATATAGTTGGCTTTGCACAGAACTAGGGTCTACAATTTTATCTTTAAATACAGGAACCGTCACACCATTCAGAGATGCTAGCTTTTCTAAGGCTTCCATAAAGCTCACACCTTCTACAGCCTGTAGAAAAGAGAAAATATCTCCATGAGCACCACAGCCAAAGCAATGATATGTACCTTGCTCATCTCTAATATGGAACGAAGGTGTCTTTTCTGAATGAAAAGGGCACAAACCAAGCTTAAGACGCCCACGACGCATAATCTTCACATGCGTACCAATTATCTCGCTCAGGACTATACGAGCTTTAAGATGATTAATAAATTCAGTTAGATTCTGCATTTTTAGAAACACATTTTCTTCTTGTTAAGAGTTAATCTTTACAACCACATTTAGATTTATTTTTATGAACTCTCGCCAGGATTGGCACTCTACCAGCCTTTTCAAACACCAAAATAAGTTTAATTTCAGCCTTGTCTTTTAAAGGTTTAAAAATATTCATTAACATAATATGTAAGCCCCCTTCTTCAAGAGAAACAACCTGTTTCGCAGGAATCTCAATTGCTTTAAGGCGCCGCATCTTATATATATCACCTTCTTTCAAATTGGTATGTAATTCAACCGTTTTACATACATCTGTTTGCACAATAATAAGACGATCAGATTGAGAACTATTATTAAAAATTTTTCCATAAACAGCGCTATTGCCAACCGTCGCCGCACGTACCCAGGCTTCCTCAATTTGAATAGAATTGTTTGCTAACAGAGAGTTCGCCGATATCACTGTGAAAAATAACTGAAGCATGATCAGAAAAGGATATAAAACCACCATAAACTCCTTTAGTAAAAGGTTTGCTCTAAAGGCGATTCCGTAAATATAATCTTTAAATAAATAGTGGCAGCTCTTAAAATAAAGTACAAAAGGAAAATTAATCCTACAACTTATCCTTATCAGCTGAATAAAACACTTGTCAACAAATAAGCAAGGATTAAAAAAATAAAGAAATAAGAAAAAAGCCCGCTTTAAGACGGCGGGCTTAATAGATAGTATCTCACACTTAAACTAAGCGTTTGTTGTGATAAGATAATTTTTAACAGTTAATACTTTTGATTGATCGATTTTTTTCAGCATGTTTTCCTCCTAAACATTAAATCCAATTAAGATTTGACGTATGTATCATATTCTGATACACAAACTGATAATAGCACGAGTTTTTAATATTGCAACAATTTTAAATAATTTTTTTATTTTAAATATTTCAAAGCATTAAGTAGAATTTAATTATAATTAGCCTTTATTTTATGCAATATTGAATTTAACTTTAAATAAAATTGTGTATAGTAGAGTGAGCTATTGTAGGGTTAAAAAAGAAATTAAAAGCACCCTCAGCTCCCTACATCATTAATAACGCAGGGAAAGCAAAGCTTTCAGGGAGGACTTATGAGTTTTAAAGATACACTGATTGCCATCTTTGTCATCTTCTTATGGGCGACAAGCTTAATTGTACAGAAAATTGCTCTTGGTCATATTTCGATTTACATTTTGAGCTTTTTGCGACTTTTGTCTGTTGTTCCTTTACTTTTATTCTATTCAAGACCTACTCATCCTATTTCAAGGTATTTTTTAGCAGGCCTCTTTTGGAATGCGCTTAACTGGCTATTTCTCGGATTTGGCCTTAAATCTGGAGTTGGTCCAGGATTATCCTCTTTTTTAATGCAAACAAATATTTTATTTGGGGTTCTTTTCTGTTTCCTTTTCTTGCGTGAGAAAGTAACGCCAATTGAAATTGCTGGCATGGCCGTTGCTTTTTTTGGAGCTTATCTTTTGACCCAAGCTACCTATGGTAATACTTTTGATATGCCATTTTTAGGTATTATAGCGATTTTAATTTCTGCGGTTTGTTGGGGAATTGGATTTACGCTTCTCAAGAAGTTCAAAATAGGCGCCGAAATGGCAGATAATGTTTGGCTTTCTGTTATTTCTATTCCTTCACTTATGACAATCCCCTTTATTATAGAAGGTCCTCAAAAAGCCATTCATAATTTCACGCATCTTTCTTATATTGGTGTTTTATGTTCTGTATATGTTGGCCTTGTGTCAACAGTGTGGGCAGGTTATCTTTGGTTAAGCCTTGCGCAACGGGTATCTTCTCTTAAACAAACCCCTTTCATGTTACTTTTACCTGTTTTTACTTGTTTGTTATCTGCATTAATTCTTAATGAAACTCTTACATTTTCTCAAACAATAGCAGGAGCTGTTATTTTATTAGGTGTTTTCATTGCCAGATTTCAACTTTTGTTTCAAAAAATTTACGTGACTAAATTCTTAAAAAAAGAGACCTTTGAAGATTCTTCTACCGAAATTGCTGAAAAAAATAAAAATACAAATAATTATAAAAACTCTATTACAAAAATAGAAGATTCTTTTCTAAGAAAGAAAGCTTATAAAAAATCTTAATGCTTTAGTGTTTTAAGTAATATTTTAGCTTTTTAAAAACTACCTTTTTTAAATTAAGCGTAAAGGTAGAACAGGCGCAAAATACCCCCTATTTCAACTCGCTTCTAATATCTGAGAATTATAAAGTTTCATTAAGGCGCCTTAAAACGCGCTTGAATGCGGGCCGAGTAACAGACTAACCAAAGCGTATATTAAAAAGCTATCAATCTAGTTTAAAGTGTTTTCCTTACTTTAATTAGGCCAGATAGCATGGAATCTTAAAAACTCCTTTGTTTAAAGGTTTTATAACTTGGGCGCATGTAGAAGGACATAAGGTTTTCTATAACCTTTAACCTTAATAAGAAAAGTAGATTTCAATAAGGTTACTTTTACGCTTGAAATCTCTTTCTCTTCAATAACCCAAACACAAATCAATGGAGAAAAACATGGCACAAAATAATCGTAATAAGCGAAACCAAACTTCAGGATCAAATACTTCTAAACGTGGCTTTGCTTCAATGCCTCATGAAAAAGTGCAAGAAATTGCGCGTCAAGGAGGTTTAGCAAGCGCAGAAAAGGCTGGACATGAAGGAATGTCTGAACGAGGTCAAAAAGGTGGGGAAGAAAGAAAACGCCAACTTGGACATGAAGGATATGTCGAGTTAGGTCATATGGGTGGTGAAGCTCGTAAGCAACAATTAGGCCCAGAAGGCTATGCGCGTATGGGTCGTGAAGGAGGAAACGCCCGTAAAGATAGGTCTGAAAGAGAAGACAAATCTTCAAGAAGAAATGAGGAGTCAGAAGAGTAGCATTTCTGCTTTTTTCTAGAAGGGTAAACTTTTTAGATTGCTATGAACAATCAAGTTTACCCTTTCTATGAAGAAGTTTTTATATGTAAAGAAAAAGGCCATAAATCATTAAATTTTAAAGCTTTAAAATTAAAGGAAAAAGAAAATGGTAACGTTAGTTGGCACCCAAATAGAGTTTGAGGAAGCATTAAAAGATTTAATTGAATTAGATTTTGATGCTGTTGAAGCTTACGATGCAGCAGTTAATAGAATTGAAAATCAAGATTTTAAAGAGAAGTTAAGCATTTTTAAAGCCGATCATGAATGGCATATTCAAGAGCTATCAACTATTTTAAAGACAAGAAATATACAGCCTCCTTCGGGTCCAAGTGTAGGGAAACAGTGGTTGACAAAAGGTAAAGTAGTTTTAGCCAACTTAATTGGTGATAGCGTCATTTTGCGAGCCATGATTAGCAACGAGATTGATACAAATACCGCTTATGAAAGAATTTCTTTGAGAGAAGATATATGGCCTGAAGCTAACGATATTATTAGAAGAGGTTTAGCAGACGAAAGAAGACATAAAAAATGGCTTGAAAACACTGTTTCAGAAGAAACTGCCACATAATTTTTCATGCCCTTTTTCCTTATTTAGGGTACTTGCTTTGTTAAAAAGGGAATTTTCCTTTAAAGAATTTTAGATCTAAGCTGAAAGATCACCATTAACATACCTCCTTTATTTTGAGGAATAATTTCTAGGTATCTTTCCTTTAATACATATGCAAAACGTCCTATTCTCTCCCATCCATATGTGGGTAATGAATCTTGATAAAATTCTTCAATATCTTCTAGAAAAATATTTCCCGAAGCCTCTGCTTCAATTCTATAGAAATCACTTTCATACCCTATATCTTCTATCTCACCTGTTACTTTAAGTCCTTGCATAAGCGGAATATGTTCTCGTATTAAAATTGCTTCAGCACCATTTTGTGTAGGATTCCTTTGTTTAATTGCGTAAGAAAGTGGCATCATAAGTTGAGAACAAAGAATATATAAGAATAATTTCATTTTTGGCATTCCTTACAATAAAAGGTTGAACGATTAGATTGAACAATCCTTGCAATTAAAGATTGGTTACATTGAGAGCATTGTAATCCTTCTCGACCATATACTTTAAAATTTTCCTGAAAACTACCTTTAGTTCCATTAGGTTGACGATGATCTCTTAAAGTTGAACCACCTGCTGCAATAGCTTTTTTTAAAACATCTTGAATCGATTTAACGAGAGCTTCTGCCTCAAAAACACGTAACGTCTTCGCTAATCTAAGAGGTGATAACTTTGCTTGATGAAGCGCTTCACAAACATAAATATTTCCCAAACCAGCTATTATCTTTTGATTTAGAAGAGCTGTTTTTAACGTTAATGATTTATGTTTAAATAAGTTTAACAAAAGAGAACTAGAAAAATTGTCATCAAATGGTTCAATTCCTAAAGAATTTAACAAAGAAAAATTTGGTAAATCTTTGGATGCAACAATCAGCATCATTCCAAAACGTCGAGGATCATGAAAACGTAATGTTAAACCAGAGCAAAACTTAATCTCAACATGATCATGAACTTGTCTAGGGACAAGTTCTGTAGGGGTCAAAACTTGCACTCTTCCTGACATTCCCAAATGCCACACCAGAATAAAATCGGATTGCTTAAAAGACAGTAAGATGTATTTTGCTCGCCGCTCTAGTGCCTTTACCGTAAGGTTTTGAAGCACAGTTTCAAAATTATCTTGAATAGGCCATCGTAACCTACGGTGATAAACCAGAACATTGGCTATCGTTTGATTAAGGATGTGCTTCTCAAGATTTAATCTAACAGATTCGACTTCAGGAAGTTCAGGCATAAGAGTACTAGAAATTAAGTTAAGATTCGATTATGGTTTTCATACTTTAGGAAAAGAAGAAAATACATAGATGACAAAGCGTACCACTACTGATTTTGGTTTTCAAGATGTCGATTCAACTGAAAAAACAAAACTTGTTAATGACCTATTCAAACGAGTTGCACACAGTTATGACCTAATGAATGATGTTATGAGTTTAGGGATTCACCGGTGGTGGAAAGATCAATTAATTCTAAGAATTTCTGCAAAAAAAGATGAAAAGTTTATTGATGTTGCTGGAGGTACAGGAGATATTGCTTTAAGGCTTCTTAAGAAATTAATACCTCAATCAAATATCACAGTTTATGATATCAACCTTTCTATGTTAGAAGAGGCCCGGGCACGTGCTGTCGATGAAGGAGTAATTAAGGGTCTTCAATGGATTTGTGGAACAGCAGAAAACCTTCCTTTTCCAGATAACACTTTTGATGTTTACACCATTGCTTTTGGTCTTCGCAATATTACCTCCAAAGAGATTGCTTTGAAAGAAGCTTTACGCGTTCTGAAACCAGGAGGACGTTTTTATTGCTTGGAATTTTCAAAGGTTAAACATCCCTTAGTTGAAAAAGTTTATTCTCTCTATTCGTTTAATATTATCCCAAAAATTGGCGCTCTTATTGCAAAAGATAAAGCTGCTTATCAATACTTGGTTGAGAGTATTGCCCGTTTCCCTACACAGGAAGAGCTTTCTTTAATGTTAAGAGAAGCCGGCTTTGCTTCTGTTTCCTATCAAAATCTCTCGCAAGGAATTGTAGCAATCCATGAAGGGATAAAGAACTTCAAAGAAACATAAAAAAATGATATGAGGCAGTAGGTTAATGAATAAATTAAAGAATCATCAGCTTAAAGGGGTATTATGACGATTGATATAAAAACTGTTCACAAGATTTCTAAGCTTGCTAGAATCAAGATTGAAGAGACTAATCTTGAAGCTCTTAAAGCTGATCTTAATCATATTTTACGATGGGTTGAACAGCTTTCAGAAGTTAATACTAGTAATATTCAACCTCTTTATAATATGTCGCTTGAAAATATGCCTAGACGTGAAGACCAAGTTACTGATGGAAACTATCCTGAAGCTATTCTTGCAAATGCTCCAGAGGCGGAATTTGGAATGTTTGTTGTCCCTAAAGTTGTAGAGTAATCCATGACAAAACTAACTGAACTTACTTTATGTGAAGCACGAGATGGACTTATTAAGAAACAATTCTCTGCAAAAGAGTTAACACAAGCCCATTTAGAGAAAATGGAAGAAACACGATCTCTTAATGCTTACATTACAGAAACACCTGATATCGCCCTCAAAATGGCGACCTTATCTGATGAAAAGCTTTCAAAAAATGAAGAACTTCGGCCTCTTGAAGGACTTCCTATTGGGATTAAAGATCTTTTTTGTACTAAAAATATACGGACAACCGCAGGATCAAAAATTCTTGATGATTATAAGCCTCAATATGAATCAACTGTCACTCAAAATTTATGGGATGCGGGTGCTGTTTTATTAGGGAAATTAAATCTTGACGAATTTGCTATGGGGTCGTCCAATTTAACAAGTGCTTATGGCCCTGTCATAAGCCCATGGAAAATTAAAGGCGACAATCGCCAATTCGTTCCAGGTGGTTCTTCTGGGGGATCTGTTGCAGCAGTTGCTGCTGGCTCTGCCCTTGCAACAACAGGAACAGATACTGGTGGTTCAATTCGACAACCAGCAGCTTTTTCAGGCATTGTTGGTCTTAAACCAACTTATGGTCGCTGTTCACGCTATGGTGTTGTTGCGTTCGCTTCTTCTTTAGATCAAGCCGGTCCACTTACAAAAGATGTTCGGGATGCTGCCTTAATGCTCAAAATTATGGCGAGCCACGATCCTAAAGATGCAACTTCTGTAAATATTCCCGTGCCTGATTATGAGAAAATGCTGAGTGGGAATATTAAAAACCTTAAAGTTGGTATTCCTAAAGAATATCGCGTTGACGGGCTTAATTCAGAAATTGGTACTTTATGGTCTCAAGGAATAGAATGGCTTAAAAATGCAGGAGCAGAAATTCAAGAAATTTCCTTACCTCATACGAAATATGCTCTTCCCACTTACTATATTCTTGCCCCTGCTGAAGCTTCATCTAACCTGGCTCGCTATGATGGTGTTCGCTTCGGATTAAGAGCTTCAGGCAAAACTTTAGATGAGTTGTATGAACTTACACGCGCAGAGGGATTCGGACGAGAGGTTAAGCGTCGTATCATGATTGGTACATATGTTTTATCAGCGGGTTATTACGATGCTTATTATTTGAAAGCCCAAAAAATTAGACGCCTTATACAACAAGACTTTGAAAATGCTTTTAAAAAAGTTGATGTCATCTTGACACCAACAACTCCTACAGCAGCTTTTGCAATTGGGGAGGAACCCAAAGATCCTGTTACAATGTATATGAACGATGTTTTAACTGTTCCTGCAAATCTTGCAGGCATCCCTGGCCTTTCTATCCCTGCATCATTTACACAAGAAGGTCTTCCTCTGGGATTACAAATCCTAGGACCAACTTTTGAAGAAGCAAGACTTCTAAATGTAGGATATGTTCTACAACAAGCCGCACAATTTAAAGAAAAAGCTCTCAAATTACGGACAAGCATATGAGTGAAAAAAACTACTACATCCAAGGTAAAACAGGACCGTGGGAAGTCGTTATAGGACTTGAGGTTCATGCACAAATTACTTCAAAAGCGAAACTTTTTTCTGGAGCTTCTTCAGCCTTTGGAGGCGATCCCAATACCCAAGTTTCTTTTATTGATGCAGGGTTCCCTGGCATGCTTCCTGTTATCAATCGTTTTTGCGTAGAACAAGCTATTAAAACAGGCCTTGGTTTGAATGCGCAAATCAACAAAACATCAATTTTTGACCGCAAGAATTATTTTTATGCTGATCTTCCCCAAGGATACCAGATCTCTCAATACCTATATCCCATCGTAGGGAAAGGTTATCTCGATATTGAGCTTGAAGATGGTACGGTAAAGCGCATTAATATTACACGCCTTCATCTTGAACAAGATGCAGGTAAAAGCATTCATGATCAACATCCCAATAAAAGCTATATTGATCTTAATCGTGCTGGCGTTGCTCTTATGGAAATTGTTTCCGAACCTGACATTCGTTCCGTTGAAGAGGCCCAAGCTTATATTAAAAAATTACGCGGCCTTCTTCGTTACTTAGGAACTTGTGATGGCAATATGGAACAAGGCAGCCTTCGTGCGGATATTAATGTGTCTTTAAGACGACCCGGAGCAGATTATGGAATTCGTGCTGAAATTAAAAATGTGAATTCCGTAAGGTTTATGGGACAGGCCATTAATTATGAAATTCAACGGCAAATGGATATTCTGGAAAATGGTGGACAAGTAGATCAAGAGACACGTCTTTTTGATGCTGCAAAAGGAATAACACGATCTATGCGGACTAAAGAAGATGCACATGATTATCGGTATTTCCCTGATCCTGATCTTCCTCCTTTAGTTTTAACTAACGAAGAGATTGAGCATATACGTAAACAACTTCCAGAATTACCGGATGCAAAAAAGAGCAGATTTATAAAAGATTATAATCTCTCATCTTATGATGCAGGTGTTTTAAGCTCAGAACTTGAAACTGTCACCTATTTTGAAACAGCTTTAAAGAATCTAAAAGATACAAATGAAAAAAGCATTAAACTACTTGCTAATTGGATGATAGGAGAATTATTTGCAGCTCTTAACAAAGATTCCATGTTGATTGAAGAAAGCAAAGTTTCTCCTCAATTATTAGCTGACCTTGTTAATTTTATTGATGATGGAACTATTTCAGGGCGCCTTGCAAAAGATATTTTTGCGGAAATGTGGGAAACAGGTGAACAACCAGAGAAAATTATTAATGCAAAAGGTCTTGTTCAAGTCAGTGATGAAGACACCATTGCGGCTGCTGTTGATAAGATTCTTAAAGAGAACCAAGACAAAGTATCAGAATATCTTGCAGGAAAAGATAAACTTCTGGGCTTCTTTGTAGGACAAGTTATGAAAATGATGCAAGGAAAAGGGAATCCTGCTGTCATTAATAAAATCTTACTTGAGAAACTTAAATCATAAGTAAAAAAATTTAAGTTTCGACTTCAAGTAGAAAGGGTTTATAGTAAATTTAATGACCACAAATCCTTTAGACCAATTTCTTGTTAAACCTCTTATTCCTCTTCATTTGGGGGGATATGATATTTCGTTTACAAACTCTTCCTTATTTATGGTTTTAACAACTGTCCTAATAATTTTATTTCAATGGGCCGGCGTTAAAAATCGTCAAATAATCCCTTCACGCATCCAATCTTTCTATGAGATCAGTTATGAATTTATTCAAACAATGGTTAAAGATAATTTAGGGGAAGAAGGAAAAAAGTATTTTCCTTTCATTTTTTCACTTTTTCTTTTCATCTTATTTGGCAATCTATGGGGAATGGTGCCTTATTCTTTTACATTTACAAGCCATATCATCGTCACGGGCACTCTAGCATTTATCGTTTTCGCGCTTATTACAATTGTTGGCCTTGCGAAACATGGGTTTAAATTTTTTAGACTCTTCTTTCCTAAAGGAGTACCACTTGCCATTGCTCCCATTCTAATTCCTGTTGAAATTATTGCTTATTTATTTAGACCTATTACACTTGCGATACGTCTCTTTGCGAATATGATGGCTGGGCATATGGTGTTAAAGCTTTTTGGCGGCTTTACAGTTGCTATGGGAGTTTATGGCCTTTTTGCTCCCCTCCCTTTTCTTATTTTTTTTACCGCTTTTGAAATTTTTGTTGCCCTTCTGCAAGCTTATGTTTTCACGATTCTCACGTGTATTTACTTACATGATACTCTTCACTTACATTAAGTTTGTGATACACTCGAACATCAAAATAAATAAAGGAGATGAAGAATGGAAGTTGGTGCAGCTAAATTAATCGGAGCAGGCTTGGCTGTTATTGCCCTTTTGGGGGTTGGAATTGGTGTCGGAAATATATTTTCGAATCTATTGAAAGCAATTGCTCGTAATCCTTCTGTTAAAAATGATGTGATGATTCCAGCTTATATCGGTGCGGCTTTAACAGAAGCTGTCGGAATCTTAGCATTTACTGTTGCTCTCATTATTTTGTTTAGCTGAACGAGCATAACTGAGCCAGCAAATGCCACAGCTTGAAACAGCAACTTATTTCTCTCAACTTTTCTGGTTGATCATCTGCTTCGGAGCTATTGTTCTGTTTTCTTGGAGAATTTCGTTACCCCGCCTTTCAAACCTTCAAAAACAAAGATGGGATCAAATAGAGGGCCAAAAAGATTTAGCAGCCTTATTGCGCATGGAAGCAGAATCTCTTCAAAATGCATGTGCTCAAGAGCTTGAGATGGCACGTCAACAAGCGCAAGAAATTATTCTTCATGCCGATTATGAGATTAAATTAAAATTAGAACAGGAAAAAAAGAGAATCTCGCAAGAAATGAAGGATAGAATTAAAGCAACAGAGAAAAAATTTCTTCAAGAGAAACAAAAGCTTTTTAAAGAAATTCCTCAAATTTCTCAGAAGATCGCTGCCCAAATCATCCAGAAAACTTTAACACAAGAACCAATATTAGATAAATCGTCTAAAGCTGTTAAGAGAACTGAGAAAATTGATGTTTAATGCCTCTTTATGGGTTTTAATTGCTTTTGGTATTTTAATCATCCTCGTAGGAAAGCCTGCGTGGCGTGCGTTGATCAATTTTTTGGATCAATATGCCTTGAAAATTAGGGTTAATCTTATAGAAGCAAAACGTCTTCATACAGAAGCAGACGCTTTAGTTGTCGAAGCTAAACGCCTTCAACTTGAGACAACACAACGGTCAAAAGAAATTATCTCTCATGCAAAAACGCAAGCTGAAGAGCTCAAAAAAACATCACATCTTGAGCTTGAAAACTATATTCGCGTAGAAGAAAAATTACTTTTAGAGCGCTTTGCCCAAATTGAAGCACAAACTCTAACAGAAATTGAGAATAAAGCCCTGGAAGCAGCGATTCATGCTGCTTACCAGGAACTTTCAAACTCAGTTAAGTCGTCAGATCAGAAACAATTTTTTAATGAAACCCTTAATAAAATTAAAGATTTTAACATATTAAAGTAATCTAACTTATTTCTTTTTAGTATTTAGTGTTGCGTTCTGAGCAGGTTTATAAGCAATTACAATTGGACTAATAGGATTTATATAACGCCCAGTTAAAATATCATGATAACAACTTTTAGTGATCTCTATCTGGCTAAACCCTGCCTTTAAAAGTAACTGAGGTACTAAGTAGTTATAAAGTATGTCTTCCCCAGCCAATACTCCTGAACCTGAGAAAATGACAACATTACCATTTGGTTTCAATGCTTCATAAGCATTTTTTAAGGCAGAGATATTATAAGCAGTTGTTGTTGAAACGTTTTCAAACATAACTTCATCAAATCTTCCAACCAAATTATGGTCTCCTAGTTTAAGTTTTTGAATAATACCTTCTTCTCTAAAATCTGCGACAAAATCAGGACATGTTTTGGGATCTAAATTAATAACGGTATGCCCCAGATGATTTAAATAACCAGGCAGAAACATGTGTAAATGTTGAAAATCTCCATTTTTTGCATAATTTTTACTTAGTTCATACCCTTCATCTGCTGTAAGATGACCACCTCCAAATATCAATGCCGCACGATGACAAGATGCGATTGCAGACTCTGGATTAATTTTAAAATACTCAACAAAATCAATAAACTGCTTACGGCTATATTTTCCTTTTCCGTCATGACAGAAGTATTCAAAACTATCACCCAAGTCCTTAAATCCTTGAGCAGTATCACTGCTGTAGCTTGGATTAATGCTAAGACACAATAAAAGACCGAGTGTTAACTTATAAAAATTTTTCATAATAATTTCTTTTGTTGAGAGTCCAATTTGAGGCCATGAAATACTCTAATTGTCAATTTTTTAAGACTCGAGAATTTCTTTGTTTAAAAATGAGGCGGATAATCCCCCCAATAACCATCAACAATGCCCCTAACCATAGAAGTTGTATTCCTGGATAAAGCGCCACTTCAAAGACCCATTCTCCTGTTGGCAAAACCCCTCCTAAAACAACATATAGATCTGTTAGCCAAGTATGCTTAAGAGCAATTTCAGTCGTTAAAGTTTGAGGAGTTTGATAAAAACGTTTTTCGGGAATCATTACTTCAGACTTGGCGTTTCCTTTTCTTACTTCTAAATAAGCTTGCCGTGCCTCATAAGTCGGCATGTTAAAAGTTTTTATTTCTTTTAAGCGAAAGATATAATCTTTATATGAGGCACTCTCTCCTTGCTTTAAAAGAACCGTCGTTTTGGAAGAGCCTAAATTTAATAGACTCATTCCCATAATTGCAATTGCAACCCCTGCATGGGAAAAAATTGTCGCATAATTACTAAAGCTTTTTCCCGGCAAGCGCGCTTCTATAAACAAGGAAAGTGGAATTAAACCTGCAAGTACCAAACCTATGATCCCAAAAGAAGTTTGGATAGAGTTAATGCCAAACGAACTAATAATTACAATACCCCCTAAAATTAAGTAATTAATCCATCGAGATAGTTTTTTTCGTGATGTTTTTCCCCACGTAAGTACAGGTTCACCCACCATGAATACCAGCATAACGAAAGCAAGAGGAATGACAGTATATTGAAAATAGCCAGGCTCTACCGTCAATTTTTGAGTCAGCCAAAATTGACTTAACAAAGGAGAAAGCGTCCCCAATAAGATGACAAAACACATCAATGTCAGTAAAAAGTTATTCGCTATTATTCCCCCTTCCCGGGAAAATAAATGTATAGGGTAAGAAGATGAAAGTTTAGGAGAGCGATAGATCAAAAGCCCTATTCCTAAAGCCAGTGCTACTGTTGTAAAACCTAAAATAAAAGCACCACGGGTTGGATCAGTTGCAAAACTATGGACAGAACTAATAACACCTGAACGAACAATATAAGTTCCCAGTAAACAAAGCATAAAACTCGCAATTCCCAGAATTGGACTCCATAATTTAAACAATCCTTTTTTTTCAAGACCTAAAAGAGAATGGATCAAGGCCGTCCCTAAAAGCCATGGCATCAAAGCTGCATTCTCGACAGGATCCCAAAACCAATACCCTCCCCATCCTAACTCATAATAGGCCCAAAAACTTCCAGTTGCGATGCCCAAAGTTAGAGAAATCCAGCTTACTAAAACCCATTTTCTTAACATGTAAGCCCATGAAGAATTGATCGTGTTTTCAATCAATCCAACTATTGAAAAACTATAAGCTAATGAAAAACCAACATAGCCTAAGTATAAAAGCGGTGGATGAATAGCCAAGGCAGGATCTTGTAAAAGAGGATTCAAATCTTGACCTTCCCGCACCGCATTTACTGTTGGCATAAATGGATCCGCGAGAACCAACACATATGCAAGAAATCCCAGAATAAGAAGAAATTGAATACTTAAAATTTTCAAACGCATTTTAATAAAGCTTGTTTCCTTAGGGCATGACAAAAGTGCTATTAAAAAGGTGTAAAGATTTAAAATCCACAACCATAAAACCATTGACCCTTCATGATTTCCCCACACCCCTGTAATTTTATACAAAAGAGGTGTTTTTGAATGAGAATGAGACGCTACAATTTGCAAGCTAAAATCTGAACTTAAAAAAGCATAAATTAGACTTAAAAAAGAAATTGTAATGAGTAAAAAGTTACTGAGTGCACAGAGTCGACTAAGTTGAAAAGCAAAAAAAGATTGTTTTTTAACCAAAAGAAGAGGAACTATACTCCCTATTAAAGTAATAACAACAGCGGCATAAAGTGCACTTTCTCCAAAGGCATTCATGACATTTCCCTTTATTCTTTTAAAGTTTTTAAGCTCGTTTTAACTTCTTTATTTGACGTAGGTGGCCGATAATTTTCATCATGTTTTGCTAAAATACGTGTTGCTTTAAAAACATTTTGTTTTTGTAAATTTCCTTCTACTACGGCACCTTGCCCTTCTCGAAATAAATCAGGAAGAGGCGATGCAAAAAAAATCAAAATATCTTTTTTAAAATCTGTCAGTATAAACTCACCAGAAATACCATCTGAAAAATATTTCAAACTTTTTCCTTTAACAATACCCCCCAAACGAATTTTGTTAAAAGGAAGTGTCGTTTCTTGACTCAACTCTTCTGGTGTATAGAAAAAAATTAAATGAGCTCGTAAATTATAAAGAATAGCTGATAAGCCTCCTGCAAATATAGCAAGAGAAAAAGAAATATAATAAAGGCGCTGTTTCTTTTTAGATATCATTGTCTTTTAGAGTTTTTTCAAGAGATTTTATTTTTTTGCGCACTTTCAAACTTTGAAAAAGCGTCATAATTAAAAAAATAAAACAACTTATAAGGGTAATCCCGTAAGCACCACCTATATAATAAGTATAAGGATTCTCAAACATAGAATTCAATCCTTGCACTCTTTCTCTCCTTTATGAATTGTTGCTTGCGCTTTAAGAGAATAAAGATTCTGTTCTCGCCTTCTATAGTACTCAATTTCAATTCTTAGCAGTAATATAATAATGAAATAGCTTATATAAGCTCCCGTCATTAACAGAAGAGGTGTGAGAATCTCAGGATGAATAGAAGGAGCTGATAATTTAGTTATACTTGCCGGTTGATGCAAAGTATTCCACCAATTTACAGACCATTTAATGATTGGCAAATTAAAAGCCCCCACAATTACAAGGACACTACCTACTTTCAAACCTTGTTCATGATTTTCGAAAGAATCAACCAGAACTAAATATCCTAAATACAATAAAAATAAAATAAGAACAGACGTTAAACGAGCATCCCAAACCCACCATGCGCCCCACATAGGTTTCCCCCATAAGGCGCCCGTTGTTAAACTAATAAGCGTAAAAAGAGCACCGACTGATGCCGACGCTTTAACGATAATGTCAGCGAGCGGATGCTTGGTAATCAAACCAATCATTGCAAGCAGTGCCATGAATGCATAAATACCTAAGGCTAACCATGAAGCAGGAACATGAACATACATAATACGAACAGCTTCGCCCATTTGATAATCTGGAGGAGAGCAAAAAAATGCAAACCATAGACCACAACTTAGAATGAGAATATGACTTATTACACACCAGGGCATAAAACGTTTTTTAAATGCTAAGAATTGTTTTGGACTCATAACAAGACGCATAAGAGCTCTCTAATGTGGAAAATATTAAAATTAATAATAGTTAATAAAAGAAATTATCTTAATGAAGAGGTTTAAAACTCATTTTTGATCAATTACATTTTCCCAATTACGTTTAATATTAACTCTTTCGAATTTAGAATAAATTAAAATAATAATCTAGGGAAAGTATTCTTCGCTTTATCGACGCCTATCAAATTATATTATAGCAGCCGATTAAAATTCTAACTGCCGTTATTTTGTTAGGCCGGCTTAAGTGACTTTCAAACCGGCCCAAATAAATTGCTTTTAAGATTCGATAAGCTTTCCTTTAGACTTTTGGGCGGGACGAATCTCGATTGTTCGAGGCTTCATCGCTTCAGGAATTTCTCTTTGAAGCGTAATTTTAAGAAGGCCATTTTCAAGATTAGCGTCACCAACTTTGATAAAGTCTGCAAGCTGGAAATGTCTTTCAAACGCACGACCAGCTATACCACGATAAAGGTATTGCACATTTTCATCGTCTGCTCGAGCTTTACCTGTGATCACGAGAACATTATCTTGTACAGTAATACTTAAATTCTCTTCGCTAAATCCTGCCACTGCCATAGTTAAGCGATAGGTTTGATCATCCATCTTCTCGATATTGTAAGGGGGGTACGAGGGCGCGCCCTCTTCGCCACGTGTGGCTGAATCCATAAGTCGCATTAAGCGATCAAAACCAATGCTGGAACGAAATAAAGGAGTTAAATCATAATTACGCATTCTTATCCTCCATTGAGCAATAAGGTTAATCCATCCGCAAAAAGCCAGATACGTCCAATCAGATCCTTACAGGCATCTGACCTATCTCAAATATACTAAAAATCATCTTAAAAAGCAAGGATTCTTAGAACAGATGTTGCTAAAAAATATTTTTTATTAATTTAAGTTCAATAAGTTATTCTTAATACCGAACGTTTTTTCTTGTCAAAAGAGCTCTCTGTTTTAAAAAATTTTTGCCCCAAATATGTTGACTATATTTGCCCTATAGGTATAAAAAACCTTATTTAAAATATTATATTCATCAAACAACCGAAGGAAAATTTTGCTTTAATCTTCGCCTTAATAGTATATGAAAATTTTTAAACTCTATCCCTTAGATAGTTATCCTCTTTTAATTTCGTTTAAAATATCTTCAATTTCTTCTCCTAATAAACTGTATCGTACATTATGAGTTCTCTGAGGAGATGAGTTACGGCTAGAAATCAAATCAGAAGCAGTCAAGTCACTTAGAGACAACACTTGAGCACTACTAACAGGTTGTGTATCTGGTTTTTGTTCTTCATTTGACTTGATGCTTTCGTTTTGTTTACGCTCGCTTTTAAAAGAACGTTTTTTTCTCTTATGAATTTTCGAGCCTGCAATTTTTTCGCCTAATAAATCTTCTAATTTTGTTGCCACAGTTGAGAGCGTATATTCAGCCCGACAAATCTCGCTCAAAGCAATTGAACTTTTTTTTGATGCAATTTCAAAAAGATAAATACCTGTGCCTTGAGAAAATTCTGCGAATTTCTCTTGAGAAATTGTAATAAGATGAAATCTGAAAGGGGGCAAACCTGTATGATTTAATTCATATGTTCCTTGATAAAATTCCGTCTTACCATTTGCTCCTTTACTCCAAATGCGCATAATCATAGGTAAAATCTTTTTACTGCTATATCGTGAATTTGCTAGACGCTCAAAATAAGGTTTAAATAGTTCAGGATCATTTTTAGTGGAATCAACAAATATTGAAAATTGATAGAAAAATCCTTCGAATCCTCTCAATTCCTTTGTTATGTGATGTCTACTTGCTTCATCATATACTAAATTCTTGTCAGCCCAGAGACCTTGTAAAACAGAGAGAGGAATTTGAAGAAGCGCAAGTTTTTTAGGATCTGGCTCCGAAACATCATCACTCGCCTTTAGTGCGTGTACACTTAGAAATAAAATAAATATATTAATAATAACCCAACGAAAATTCTTCATATATAAGCTCTCTTCCAACAATTTTGTGACTTTAAGTTAAAAAACTGTATCATACCCTATTGCTTCGGTAAATTAAAATAGGAACAAAAAAATATCCCCAGGTAAAAACCCGGGGATATCAAAAGTCGAAAATAATCAGCTTTTAATGATGAGCTAAGATCGCTAACAAGAGCAAAGCGACAATGTTTGTAATCTTAATCATCGGATTAATTGCTGGTCCTGCAGTATCCTTGTAAGGATCACCGACCGTATCGCCTGTCACTGAAGCTTTGTGTGCTTCAGAACCTTTTCCACCGTAATGACCATCCTCAATATACTTTTTAGCGTTGTCCCATGCGCCACCGCCAGAAGTCATAGAGATAGCAACGAAAAGCCCAGTTACAATTGTTCCTAATAACATCGCTCCTACAGCTGTGAAAGCTGATTCAGCATCTGCTGTCAAACGCACAACAGACCAAAGTATGGCAGGCGCTAAAACAGGCAGTAATGAAGGAAGAATCATTTCTTTAATAGCTGTTTTCGTCAAAAGATCAACGGCACGACGATAATCAGGTTTTGCTTTTCCAGTCATAATTCCAGAAATTTCCTTGAACTGACGACGAACTTCAACAACAACTTGAGCGCCAGCACGACCAACAGCCATCATTCCCATTGCACCAAAGAGATAAGGTAATAAACCACCAATAAACAACCCGATGACAACATAAGGATCTTGAAGGACGAAGGCACAATTTAAGCCTGGGAAGTAATGGTTTAAATCTTCAGTATAAGCAGAGAACAATACGAGCGTTGCAAGACCTGCTGATCCAATAGCATAACCCTTCGTCACTGCTTTTGTCGTGTTACCAACAGCATCAAGAGCATCTGTTACTGTACGCACACTTTTGGGAAGTTCTGACATTTCAGCAATTCCACCTGCGTTATCAGTGATAGGTCCATATGCATCTAAAGCAACAACCATACCTGCTAAAGCTAACATTGCTGTCGCCGCAATCGCAACACCATAAAGACCTGCGTTCATGTAAGCAATGAGAATACCCGCTGAAATCACAAGCACAGGCAAAGCACAAGATTCCATGGACACTGCAAGTCCTTGAATAATGTTTGTTGCATGCCCGGTTTGAGAAGCAGCTGCAATACTGCGAACAGGACGGTATGCCGTTGAAGTATAATACTCTGTAATCCAGACGAGAAGACCTGTTACAGCAAGCCCCGTGAAAGCACAAATCAAAAGTTTTGTGCCATCAACTACCAGATCACCAACCATAAAAGTTTGATCAAAACCTATCAATTTTTGAGTTGCAAACACAATAAAAACTGCTGATAAAAGTGTGCAAACCAAAAGACCTTTATAGAGTGCCCCCATAATATTTTGTTGTTTACCCAGTTTCACTGCAAACGTGCCCAAAATAGAACCAACAATACAAACTGCTCCTATTAGCAAAGGATATAAGGTTAAGGTGTCCATCATTTCACCCTTGATGAAAATCGTCCCGAGTACCATTGTTGCCACAATCGTTACAACGTAAGTCTCAAAAAGATCTGCTGCCATTCCAGCACAATCACCAACGTTATCCCCAACGTTATCCGCTATTACAGCGGGGTTACGTGGATCATCCTCAGGAATCCCAGCTTCAATTTTTCCAACAAGATCAGCCCCAACATCGGCACCTTTTGTAAAAATTCCACCCCCTAAGCGAGCAAAAATAGAAATTAAAGAAGCTCCAAAGCTTAAAGCAATCAAGGCTTCCATAATCGCACGTTGTTCATAATTAGCATTTTTTAAAATCATAAAATAAATGGTAATCCCTAAAAGACCTAAACCTACGACCAACATGCCCGTAATTGCACCACCTTTAAATGCAATATCAAGTGCTGGTTGTAATCCAGATCGTGCTGCTTCAGCTGTTCTCACATTCGCCCGAACAGAAACATTCATTCCCACGTAACCAGCAACGCCAGAAAGAACAGCTCCCATAATAAAGCCCATTCCGACATGTAATCCAAGAACCCAAGACAATCCTGCTGCCACGACAAGTCCAACGACAGCAATTGTTTTATATTGACGGTTTAAATAAGCTGACGCTCCTTCCTGAATTGCGGCTGCAATTTCGATCATCCGGGCAGTCCCCTTAGGTGCTTTCAGAACTTGTGCACCCGCATATAAACCATAGAGCAAAGCTAAAAGCCCACACCCTAGAATAATATAATAAGTCTCCATTTATCCTCTCTCGCTTGTTAAAATTATGTACCTCTCAGTGCGAAGTTGCCAGAATGTTGCTTAGCTTTCAACTCCCTTCCAACAATTTTAGACTTTTTTATCAAAAATCTTTTATTTCATGTCATTTGACGAGTTTTTGAAAAAGAGTCGTTAATAACATTTTGATAAGAATTTTTATGCATTCCTTTAGACTCTATCGTTACGTATCTTCTAGCTCCCAGCTGCATAATCAGGCTGTCTATCGCCATTCACTTTCTTTCAATTTTCTCTAGATCCATGCTTTCGTGAGGATGACAATAAAGACGTAACTCGTTCATATTGTCATCAATCAATTTCGTAACTTTACCTTTCAGTTTTTTTTGGATCCCCGCTTTCGCGGGGAGGACAGACGAGTGGTTGCTCCTCTTATCACCGTTGTTCCATCCTGCCTCTTATGCAC
>VFQM010000192.1_pt1:2500-75877 | contig 75877 bp, 66 predicted proteins | sample 3512391 | NCBI WGS metagenome assembly VFQM01 (sample SAMN10412369, study PRJNA504923) | tailings metagenome | isolation source: Replicate 1 from Balatoc abandoned mine | place: Philippines | reverse complement strand
CAGGCTTTCGCCCATTGCGGAAAATTCCTCACTGCTGCCTCCCGTAGGAGTCTGGGCCGTGTCTCAGTCCCAGTGTGGCTGATCATCCTCTCAGACCAGCTACTGATCATCGCCTTGGTAAGCCATTACCCCACCAACAAGCTAATCAGCCGCAAGCCCATCTCTTGGCGATTTTTAATCTTTTCACTTCTCAGCGACTTGAGGTATTAGCCACCGTTTCCAGTGGTTGTCCCTCTCCAAAAGGTAGGTTCTTACGTGTTACTCACCCGTCCGCCACTCTCTTTTTGAAACAAAAAGAGCGTACGACTTGCATGTGTTAAGCATGCCGCCAGCGTTCATCCTGAGCCAGGATCAAACTCTCCGTGAAATTTTTTTCACATAAGCTAAGATAGCTTGTCTCAACCAAAATGTCAAACCAGTCTGCCTCTCTAATAAAAACAATTTCCAAAATCAAATTTATTCCCAAACTTTCTCCCCAATGGGGAAGGGAACAACAGGTTTCTTCCTGCCCCAAAACTTCGTTTTGGGAATAAATGGAATTTTTGGACCCCAAATTCTGTGTTTCCAAAAAATTTACTTGGGGAAAGTGTGCAAAAAAAAAATAGAAAATTTAGAAATTTTTCAGAATTTTGAAATACGTTCGAAGATAGTTTTATAAAAAAAGATTGAAAAAATGAAGCTATCCTACCCCCAAAAGAAAATACAATTTGTTTTTAAAAAGAGAAAAAAACATTTTGTGAAGAATTACGTAATTTGGATTAAAAAGAAGAAGCTTTTAACCAAAAAAATAAAACCTATAAATTTTGCCGTTACCCGGACTCGAACCGGGATGGACGCTTTGTCCGCAAACCCCTCAAGCTTGTGTGTCTACCGATTTCACCATAACGGCTATATTTTTAGAGTATATCAAAAATATGAAAAATTGTAAAAAAATTTCGGAAAGAGAGGGATTCGAACCCTCGATGGAAAAAAACCATATAGACGTTCCAGATCTACACCTTCAACCACTCGGACACCTTTCCTGAGTTTTGAAAAATTTCTTTTTCATGAATGAAGAAAAAAGTTTATTTTATTTTTTTAATTAAAAAAATAAAATAAACTTTGAATTAAAAAGACTAGACTTTTCTTGAATAATATTCGACAACTAATAATTCGTTGATTTGGAGCCCAACAAAATCTCTAGATACTTCTGTTTTTACAACAGCAGTTCGCTTTTCACTATTATATTCTAAATGATCAGGACAATTATTTGAGTCAAAACGTTCTAATGAATTTTTAACTAAATTCTGCGAACTTTCATTGATAGAAATTGAATCCTTAATTTGACAAATATAACTTGGAATATTAATTTTTCGTTTATTTACAGAAACATGTCCATGTGTAATTAATTGTCGTGCGGCAGCAATTGTTGGAGCAAAACCTAAGCGAAAAACAATATTATCTAAACGCATTTCTAAAAGTTGTAATAAGATTTCGCCTGTTGAACCTTTTCGACGACGTGCTTCACGTACATAACTAATTAGTTGACGTTCACTAATTCCGTAGTTAAAACGTAACTTTTGTTTTTCTTTTAAACGAATTGCGTATTGAGATTCTTTTGATTTTTGGTTTCCTAATACTTTCTTTTTCGGACCATGTTGTCCCGGTGGAAATTTTCTTAACGAAACTTTTTGAGTTAAACCAGGTAATTCACCTAAACGTCGTACGATGCGTAATCGTGGACCTCGATATCGAGCCATAGAAAAATAAATTTTTTATATAACAATTTAAAAGGATAAAATTAAATAGACTTTTGAAAACACAGTAAAAAATTTTTACAAAAATCGCTTAGAACGAAAGTCTATAGTGTTAACAAATCGAAAAACTTTGATTATGGAAAAAACTAAATAAAAGTAGGTTAGAAAAAACTCTGAATTTCATTTAAGAAATAAAGGTTTCTAACATTGAAAAAAATTAGCCCCAAACGATGTTTGGGACTGTTTAATTTTTATTTTAAATTTAATTGTTTAACAACTTGATAACGAGCACGAGCTCGTTTAAAAGCAAAAGTAGCTTCAACACGTTGTTTTTCACCCTGAGCTTGTTCAAGTCTATTTTTTGCTTCTTCAAAAGCACTTTCTGCTTGTTCTGGTTGAATAGTTTTTACTGATTCAGCTTCATTAACAAGAATGGTTACTTGATTTTGTTTTACTAAAGCAAAACCACCCATAAGTGCAACAGGAATCCATTCTGTTTTTGAACGAATCAAAGTTACACCAATATCTAATGCAGTAATTAAAGGTGCGTGGTTTGTTAAAACACCCATTTGACCTGTATTGGTCGGAAGAATAATTTCTTCAGCCTGATCATTCCAAAAAATACGATCAGGTGTCATAATACAAACTTGTAGTGTCATAAGTATTCTGGATAAATATTTAACCTTAAAAAAGTTTCGAGTAGTTTCTATAGTAACCTAAACTCGAAACTTTTTAAGACTTCAAAACCAATCTCTCTGGCACTAAAAAAAACCAAAAATTGTTTGAAAAATTTCTAACGAAAGCCTCTTTTAGTTTTAGTTATTTTTTTAGCGGGTAAGATCGAAAAAACTAAAAATTAAAGTGTTGATGCTTTAGTAATAGCTTCATCAATGTTTCCTACTAAATAGAAAGATTGCTCTGGAAGATCATCAAGTTCGCCAGATAAAATTAAATTAAATCCTTGAATTGTTTCAGCTAAACTTACATATTTTCCAGGAGAACCTGTGAATACTTCAGCTACGAAGAAAGGCTGTGATAAGAAACGTTCAATTTTTCGAGCACGTGCAACAATTAAACGATCTTCTTCAGATAATTCATCAAGACCTAAAATTGCAATAATGTCTTGTAATTCTTTATAGCGTTGTAAAGTTTGTTTAACGTTTTGAGCACACTGATAATGTTCATCACCTACAATCCAAGGCTGAAGCATTGTAGATGTTGAATCTAGTGGATCTACAGCAGGATAAATTCCTTTAGAAGCTAAATTTCGAGAAAGTACAGTAGTTGCGTCTAAATGAGCAAAAGTTGTTGCTGGAGCAGGATCTGTTAAATCATCTGCTGGAACATAAACAGCTTGGATTGATGTAATACTTCCATCTTTTGTAGACGTAATACGTTCTTGTAAACCACCCATTTCTGTTGCTAAAGTCGGTTGGTAACCTACCGCTGATGGCATACGACCTAAAAGAGCAGAAACTTCTGAACCTGCTTGTACAAAACGGAAAATGTTATCAATAAAAAGAAGTACATCTTGTTTATTTACATCACGGAAATATTCTGCCATTGTTAAAGCCGTTAAACCAACACGCATACGAGCTCCTGGAGGCTCATTCATCTGACCGTATACAAGTGCTACTTTAGACTCACTGATATTATTTTCATTAATAACACCAGATTCTTTCATTTCCATATAAAGGTCATTACCTTCACGAGTTCGTTCACCAACGCCACCAAATACAGAAACACCACCGTGAGCTTTAGCGATATTGTTGATAAGTTCCATAATTAGTACAGTCTTACCAACCCCAGCACCACCGAATAAACCAATTTTTCCACCGCGTCGATAAGGAGCTAATAAATCTACAACTTTAATACCAGTTTCGAAAATGGATAATTTTGTATCTAAATCTACGAAAGCAGGAGCTGATCGGTGAATTGGTGATTGTTCTTTCGCTTCTACTGGACCTAAATTATCTACAGGTTCACCTAAAACATTAAAAATTCGACCTAAAGTAGCTTGACCTACTGGAACACTTAATGGTTGACCACTATCACTAACTTCCATTCCACGCATTAACCCATCAGTAGCACTCATTGCAACTGCACGAACACAATGATCACCTAATAACTGTTGTACTTCACAAGTTACAGAAATCTCTTGGCCAGCTTCGTTTTTACCACGAACAGTTAAAGCGTTATAAATATTAGGCATTTTTCCTGGCGGAAAAGATACATCTAATACAGGTCCGATAATTTGTGTAATACGCCCAATGCTTTTTGTTTCTGTAGAAACGCTCATAATTTTTCCTGTAGTTTTCTGTTTTGCTTAAAAAGTTTGATGACTTGATCATACCAAAAAATTTTTACACTAAAACAGAAATCAATTTTTAGCAAAAACTCTAAAAATATAAAATGTTGATTATTTTTATACAAAAAGATAGAAATCAATGAAAACTATTTTTTCATTGAATTTTTTCATATCAAAAACAGTTTACCATAACAGCTTCAGAAACTCAAGTTCTGCCAAAACTTTGTTTTTTTTTGAAAGTTATTAAAAACTACAAATATTATTATTAATGCCGTAAAAATGTGGGGAAATGTCACCAAACATTGTTTGGTGACTATGATGTTAAACAAATGTCTACATCAAATGAATTTAATAAAATTTAAGTTTAACCGAACTTTCCACTTGTACTTGCAATTAAGAAAGCAGCATAAGTTAAAACATAGCCAGCAGAGAAATGAGTTAAACCAACAAGTCGAGCTTGAACAATAGAAAGAGCTACTGGTTTATCGCGCCAACGTACTAAATTCGCTAATGGAGTTCTTTCATGTGCCCACGCTAACGTTTCAATTAATTCTTGCCAATACCCACGCCAAGAAATTAAGAACATAAAACCTGTAGCATAAATTAAATGGCCAAATAAAAACATCCAAGCCCAAACAGAAAGACTATTCATACCAAAAGGATTATAGCCATTGATAAGTTGTGATGAGTTTAACCATAAGTAATCACGTAACCAGCCCATAATATAAGTAGATGATTCATTAAACTGGTTCACATTACCTTGCCAAATACCAAGATGTTTCCAATGCCAATAGAATGTTACCCATCCAATAGTATTTAACATCCAGAAAACAGCTAGATAGAAAGCATCCCAAGCAGAAATATCACATGTACCACCACGACCAGGGCCATCACATGGGAAACTATATCCAAAATCTTTTTTGTCTGGCATTAATTTAGAGCCACGAGCATCAAGAGCACCTTTTACAAGAATTAAGGTTGTAGTATGTAAACCTAAAGCAATTGCATGATGTACTAAGAAATCACCAGGACCAATTGTTAAGAATAACGAATTAGTAGAATTATTAATAGCTTGTAACCAACCTGGAAGCCAAATATTTTGACCTGCTACACTTGCTGCACTAGCAGATGAAGAAAGGAATACATCGAAACCATAAATAGTTTTTCCGTGAGAAGCTTGAATCCATTGTGCGAAAACAGGTTCAATTAAAATTTGTTTTTCTGGTGTTCCAAAAGCTTGCATTACGTCATTATGAACATAAAGACCTAAAGTGTGGAAACCTAAAAATAAACTTGCCCAGCTTAAATGAGAAATTAAAGCTTCTTTATGGTCTAACATTCGAGCTAAAACATTACCACGATTTGCTTCAGGATCATAATCTCTTACAAAAAAGATTGCACCGTGCGCAAAAGCACCACACATAATAAATCCTGCAATATATTGATGGTGTGTATAAAGTGCTGCTTGAGTTGTAAAATCTTGTGCTAAAAAAGCGTAAGGTGGTAAAGAGTACATGTGTTGTGCCACTAGAGAACTCATTGTACCAATACAAGCAAGAGCTAAACCTAATTGGAAGTGAAGCGAATTATTTACTGTATCGTATAACCCCTTATGGCCAGCACCAAGACGGCCAGCAGGTGGCATGTGAGATTCTAGAATTTCACGCATGCTATGACCAATACCAAAAATAGTACGGTACATATGACCAGCTAAAATGAAAATTACAGCAATAGCTAAATGATGATGAGCCATATCAGTTAACCATAAACTTTGTGTTTGAGGATGAAAACCACCTAAAAAAGTTAAAATTGCTGTACCTGTTCCTTGAGACGTTCCAAAAATGTGTGCCGCTGAATCAGGATTTTCAGCATATGCTGCCCAATTTCCTGTAAAGAATGGCGTTAAACCTGCTGGATGTGGAAGAACTGTTAAAAAATTATCCCAACCAACATGCTGACCGCGTGACTCAGGAATTGCCACATGAACTAAATGGCCAGTCCAAGCTAAAGAGCTTACACCAAATAATCCCGCTAAATGGTGATTTAAACGAGATTCAGCATTTTTAAACCAAGAAAGTGCAGGCTGGAAAGATGGCTGTAAATGTAACCAACCAGCAAAAAGGAAAATTGCTGCACCAAGCATTAAGAAAATTGAACCTTGATAAAGATCTTGGTTTGTACGCATACCGATAGTATACCACCATTGATAAACACCAGAAGTTGCAATATTTACTGGGCCAGATGCTCCGCCACGTGTAAAAGCTTCAACTGCAGGTTGACCAAAATGTGGATCCCAGATTGCGTGTGCAATCGGGCGAATATGAAGAGGATCTTGAACCCACTGTTCAAAATTGCCTTGCCATGCTACATGAAATAAATTTCCAGATGTCCAAAGAAAAATAATGGCCAATTGCCCAAAATGAGAAGCAAAAATTTTTTGGTAAAGTCTTTCTTCAGTCATCCCATCATGACTTTCAAAGTCATGAGCTGTCGCAATTCCGAACCAAATTCGACGTGTGGTTGGATCTTGCGCTAAGGCTTGGCTAAATTTTGGAAATTTTGTTGCCATTTTAAACTCTCCTTAACTAAGTTAAGTATTATAGATTCCTTCAAATAAAACATTAATGCTTAAAAACTCTGAAGGTAATAAGGAATTAATACATTTCTAAAAATAAAAAACGTGTTAAAAACCTATATATAATGAAATCTAATCTTTGATTGACTTGATTCGAAAAAATATTTCGATTGTCAAACTGATCGGCAAAAATGCAAATTTTTGCCGATATTATTTGTTATCAGTTAGTGTAGTTCCCAAATTGAATTTGGGACAAAAAGAATTCACTTTTTTTAGAACCAAATTTAATTTGAACGATTAAAAAAGTAAATTCTTTTTGAATAAAAACTAGAAACAATCTCTTAGCCTACCGCTAAAATACGCGCTAGGAAGAACGACCAAGTTGTAGCAATACCACCTAAAAGATAATGTGCTACACCTACTGCACGACCTTGTGTGATGCTTAAAGCACGAGGCTGAATAGCTGGAGCAACTTTAAGTTTATTGTGTGCCCAAACAATTGATTCAATAAGTTCTTGCCAATAACCACGGCCACTAAACAAGAACATTAAACTAAATGCCCAAACAAAGTGCGCACCTAAGAAGATTAAACCGTAAGCTGAAAGAGCTGAACCATAAGATTGAATTACTTGAGAAGATTGTGCCCATAAGAAATCTCTTAACCAACCATTGATAGTATTCGCACTTTGTGCAAAGTTACCACCAGTGATATGAGAAACTCCATTTGCACTTACTGTACCCCAAACGTCTGATTGCATTTTCCAGCTGAAATGGAAAATAACGATTGAAATCGCATTATACATCCAGAAAAGTCCTAAGAATACATGATCCCAAGCAGATACTTGACATGTACCTCCACGTCCAGGTCCATCACAAGGGAAACGGAAACCTAAATTTGCTTTATCAGGGATTAAACGAGAACTACGAGCATAAAGAACACCTTTTAAAAGAATTAAAACGGTTACATGAAGAGTAAATGCGTGAATATGGTGAACAAGGAAATCTGAAGTTCCTAATGCAATTGGCATCATTGCAACTTTTCCACCAACAGAAACAATTTCACCACCCCAGCTTGGACTTGTTGCAGCAAGAGCATTAGGTGCTGTAAATCCTGGAGCTAAGAAATGTGTATTCTGAACCCATTGAGCAAAAACTGGTTGTAATTGAATAGCTGTATCAGCAAACATATCTTGTGGGCGACCTAAAGCACTCATTGTATCATTATGAATGTATAAGCCAAAACTATGGAATCCTAAAAAGATACAAACCCAGTTTAAATGAGAAATCATTGCATCGCGATGACGTAAAACACGATCTAAAAGGTTATTATAGTTATTTGTAGGATCATAATCTCGAACCATAAAAATAGCTGCGTGAGCACCAGCACCAACAATACAAAAACCACCAATCCACATGTGATGTGTAAATAATGAAAGTTGAGTACCATAATCAGTAGCTAAGTATGGATATGGTGGCATTGAATACATGTGATGAGCTACAATAATTGATAAAGAACCAAAAAGAGCTAAATTAATTGCTAATTGTGCATGCCATGAAGTTGTTAAAATTTCATAAAGACCTTTATGACCTTCACCAGTGAACGGACCTTTGTGTGCTTCTAAAATTTCTTTTAAGCTATGACCAATACCCCAATTAGTTCTATACATATGTCCAGCTACTAAGAATAAAACAGCAATAGCTAAATGATGATGAGCTGTATCAGTTAGCCATAAACCACCAGTAACAGGATTTAAACCACCTTGGAAAGTTAAAAAATCACTATATTGATTCCAATCTAAAGTAAAGAATGGAGCTAATCCTTTAGCAAAACTTGGATACAGTTGAGCCATTAAATCAGAATTTAAAATAAACTCATGTGGTAGGGGGATTTCTTTTGGATCAACACCAGCATCAAGTAATTTATTTACTGGAAGTGAAACATGAATTTGATGACCTGCCCAAGCTAAGCTACCAAGACCTAATAATCCAGCTAAATGGTGATTTAACATAGATTCTACGTTCTGGAACCATTCTAATTTTGGAGCTGCTTTATGATAATGAAACCAGCCTGCAAAGAACATAGCTGCAGCCATAACAAGAGCACCAATCGCTGTTGTATAAAGTTGTAATTCACTTGTAATACCAGATGCTCGCCAAAGTTGGAAAAATCCTGAAGTAATTTGAATACCTTGGAAACCACCACCAACATCTGCATTTAAAATCTCTTGCCCTACAATAGGCCAAACTACTTGTGCACTTGGTTTAATGTGAGTAGGATCAGCTAACCAAGCTTCATAATTTGAAAAACGTGCACCGTGAAAATACATTCCACTTAGCCAAATAAAAATAATGCCTAGTTGGCCAAAATGTGCACTAAAAACTTTTCTTGAAATTTCTTCAAGATCAGTTGTTTGAGTGTCAAAATCATGAGCATCAGCATGTAAATTCCAAATCCAAGTTGTTGTTGTTGGACCTTTTGAAAGAGTTCTTGAAAAATGACCAGGTTTAGCCCATTTTTCGAAACTAGTAGCAACCGGATTTCGGTCAACTACAATTTTTACTTTTTTCGCTTCACGTTCTGGAGGACTGATTGTCATGGCGAAAATTTCTCCTTGTATTATTTAACGTAAAACAGGTGTTATTTCCCAAATGAATTTTGGGAATCAGAAACATTTATTAATTAATTTAAATGACAGAACATTTCTTTTTCTGCCCCAAACGGTTTCCAAAATGAAATTTTAGATAATTTTTGAGGAAAAAAAGTTATGCCAATGCACCTCCCCTAAAAAAAAGGAGATAACTTAAACAAAGTTCGACAAATCTCTTGTTTAAGAATAAATTGACGAAAACTACTTGTTAAAAAAATTTTTCATAAAACTTTTCAACAATTAGTTTTAAAAAGTTCTGCGTTATGAATAACATGAATGAACACCAATTTATACAGACTAAATGTTTAATTTAAAAGCCACTATCGACTTTTTTTTGGACCTTTAAGTTTTTATGTCTACATTTCCATAAAATTAAAGTGCATAAAGGGTTAACTACTATGCTCCTACTGCTTCTTTAGCCGCATACATCACTTCAATAGTAATAGAATTTATTCCATTTTCACGAGCATATTTTTCAGTATTTCGTTTAATTTTTCCGCGGACAAATCCTGGAATTTTATTTAATTCTTTCAGCCCGTCTGGTGACCACGTTAAATCTGTTTCAGTTGAAAGTGATTTTGTAATAACTTCTTTTGTATCGTGCCCACCAAAAATTTCAAGCAGATGATCTTCCATCCCTAATGTAAACGAATTATAGACTAAATCTGCTATTTGATTTGTTCCCTCATAGCCTAAAAACGGTCGATAGCCCAATGGAAAGTTTTGAATATGAACTGGAGCTGAAATGACACCACATGGAATATCTAAACGTTTACCAATATGTCTTTCCATTTGTGTTCCAAAAATAGCTGCTGGCTCAATACGAGCAATCATATCAGCTACTTGAGTATGATCGTCTGTGATTAAAACTTCATCACAAAAACCTTGAACTTGTTCGCGAAACCAGTCGGCATCGTGTTTACAATATGTACCTGAACAAGATACACGAATTCCCATTTCACGAGCTAAAAGTTTCGTCATACTAGCTGCATGGGTAGAATCACCAAAAACAACAGCTTTTTTCCCTGTTAAATTTTGACAATCAATAGATCTTGAAAACCAAGCAGCTTGAGAAACAAAACGTGTTTGTGAATCAATATAAGATTCAAAATTATAATTAACCGCGGGGTTAGAACTATTTAAAATGGACTGAATTTCACGAATACAAGTAGCTGTATCTACAATACCCATTGGTGTAATAGAAACAAATGGCATAGAAAATTCTTTTTCTAAATATTTTGCTGTCATTAATCCAACTTCACGATACGGAACAAGATTAAACCAAGCTTTCGGTAAATTTTTAAGATTTTTTACAGACCCACCTTCTGGAATAATTTCATTGATAGAAATCCCTAAATCCATTAATAACCGTTTCAATTCACGACAATCATGTTGGTTATGAAAACCTAAAGTAAAAATTCCAATAATATTTGCTGAGGGTTTTTCTGTCTTTTCAATTGATAATTCGTTTGCTTTACGGGCTTTTTCTAAATAAAATCGAACAATTTGTTCTAATGTTCGATCAGCTGCTTGTAATTCGTTAACTCGATAATGATTTACATCGGCCAAAATAACATCTGATTGTGATTGCATTGCTGCACGATCAACAAAATTTTGTAAATCTTCTTGTAAAATACTTGACGTACATGTTGGAGTTAAAACAATTAAATCAGGGGATTCTTCTTTATCTTTACGGGTAATATTGTCAACAACTTTTTCTTGTGATCCTCGAGCCAGTACATGTCGATCAACAATACTCGCAGTAACCGGAGTAAAATCTCTTTCTCTTTCAAGCATAGATCGCATTACATTAAAATAATCATCACCAAGCGGCGCATGCATGATAGCATGTACGTTTTTAAATGAACTTGCTACGCGTAATGTTCCAATATGTGCGGGTCCTGCATACATCCAATAAGCTAATTTCATTCTTTTTTTCCTTTTTAATAATCTAGAATTAGAGATTTATTTAATAAATTCACCCTGTCCCAAAATTTCTCCCCAAAACTTTGTTTTGGGGAAGGGCACAACACGAAATTTTGTATTTTTTTTTACAACTGAAAATAAAAAATTAAAATATCCTGTTATTTTTATTTTAATAAAAATAACTTTCACTCAAATTTATTTAAACTAATAAATAAAAAATTATAAATTAACTTTATAAATCAAAAGTTTTTATTTTTTTTATGCAAGTAGTTTTTAAAATGCGTTGAAAAGAAATTGTTACTAAGCTCTAATTTTATATTTTTGATTCAAAGTATTTAAAATACTAGCAAATAATTTTTTTTAGTAGCATAATAATAATAAGATTAAACAAGTCAGAATGGTATAAAAAAATACCATCTATACTAGTTGACTAAAACACCATTTTGGAGGATTCCCGTGTTATTATTAGCTAAATTACCGGAAGCTTATGCTCCATTTGATCCTATCGTAGATGTCTTACCGGTTATCCCTGTACTTTTCTTGTTATTAGCTTTTGTATGGCAAGCAGCTGTAAGTTTTCGTTAATTTTTGATAACTTACATTTTCCCAAACCGTGTTTGGGAACAAGATAGAAAAAATAAATTTTTTTGACAGAATTTTTTTGTCAAAAAAAGGTTTTGAAGCCATATTTAAAAGAAAACTACGACACGAAAATATTAATCATGAACTTAGAAATTGTTTTACAATTAACTTCTTTACTTCTTATTGTTGCGGCTGGACCGCTTGTAATTGTATTACTTTCCAGTCGTGGGGGAAACCTCTAATTTCAGCAAACATTTTAATTTGATTTATGCCTATCGCTGATTATCAAGTATTCATTGCATTATTTTTGGCATTGGCCACTGGTATATTTGCTGTACGTCTTGGAGTAGCGCTTTATAGATAAAAAAGACGAAAAAAATGAGTTGGGTTTCGGTCTAATCCACATATGACTGTGTCGTTCCAGACTGAGTACTTGTTGTACAAATCTCTGAAATTTGCTTATGTTTATATTTTGGTATACAAAGACCAGAAGCCCACTCTTTTGCCAAACTTTTTTTTTCGATGAAATAAGTTTGAATCTATAAATTCTTCATTAGTTTTTAGTTGTAAAAAACTACAATAGAAAACTCTTTGTGTTAACAAAAAAATATACAAGTTTATCTTGACAAAAAAATAAAAATTCTGTCATAATACTTTTGAGAAAATAGTTTTCAGATTGGGGTATCGCCAAGTGGTAAGGCTGCGGGTTTTGGTCCCGCCATTCGGAGGTTCGAATCCTTCTACCCCAGATTCCATAAAAAAGAAATTTGTAAAAAATTTTTCTTTTTCTTTTCAGTAATCATAAAAGATTTACGAAAAATGAAAGTGTTAATAGGACAAAACGAAAAAATTTGTTGGTTGTGTTTCTTTTTTTAGAAAAATATCCAACAAAAAATTTTTTCTAAATTTAGAGAAACACCAAATCCAACATTATAGCACTAAATTATTAATAAATTTTTTATTAAATTCAAAAAAAGTTTAACTTAAACTTAAACCAAAAGTAGAAACTAAAAAACTAAAAATTAAAAACCACGTTAAACCTCTCACTACTGATTTTGCTTCACTGTAATTTGCAAAAAAACCTGTATCTAAAAAACGTCGTAAAATAACATTTTCAGTAGGAGTTTGAGGGACAATTAAAATTATAATAGAAATAGCAATGAAAAGTTGTAAAGTTTGAAGCATATTCAAAAATTCTCCGATGTTAAAAATTAGACTTTCTATTGAACCAATATCTTATCATTCAATAAAAATTTTTGGTAAACTATATTTAAATTCCATACTTTTTTTTGCCGGGATAGCTCAGTTGGTAGAGCAGAGGACTGAAAATCCTCGTGTCACCAGTTCAAGTCTGGTTCCTGGCAATTACTATACAAAATAGAAAAATTTTTTATTACTGAACTTTTTGCTAAATTTCATTTTGGAAAAAGAAATAAAAAAACAATTAATTCTGGTCCCAAAAGAGTTTTTATTCCCAAAAAACTCTTTTGGGAGATGAACGCTTAAAGGTGAAATTAAAAATTGAGATTATAGATTTTTTTCTACAAATATGAAAAAACTGATAACAGAAATAAATACTATTTTACAAGATATTTTGATTATTTACCCACGTCAAAACCTATTATGCACTGTTTCAAGTGGGCAAGATTCTATCCTTCTTTTTTTCGTTTTTTTACATATCAAAAATGACTGGAATTTCAAATTAGGTTTAGTTTACTGTAATCATTTTTGGCAAAGAAGAAATTTTTTTTCTTTTTGGCAAATCTGGAAAATTGCTTTTTTATTTGATCTCCCTTATTTTGTTGTATTAACAAACCAAAAATTATCAACAGAAAATGAAGCTCGAAATTGGCGTCAAACAAGTTTGGAACGTGTGACTGTACTTCAAAGTTTTAGTCAAATTGTTTTTGGCCATACAGGAAGTGATAAATTAGAAACCGCTTTTTGGAATATGATTCGTGGTTCAAGCCCGAATGGTTTAAATGGGCTCCAACAAATCAATTTAACAAAAAGAACCTTTATTCAAAAATTTTTTTCAGCAAATTCGAGAAAATCTTTTAAGCCAAGGAAAAAGAATTTTCAATATAAAAAACAATTTTTTTATCGATTAAATTCTAGAAAAAAGTCTTTTCGCTTGTGGTCACGACCAATTATAGTTTTTGAATCTTGCTTCCTTTCCCAAAACTTTGTTTTGGTAACAAGGTTTAGGGAAAAAAAACCAAGTTTCATTAATAAAAAACTATCATGTTTTTATTTTGGTTTTTTGGCAAATATTTTCATTACCGAATTACAAAATTACGAAAATCTGATAGAATTCTTGAATTTAAAAAAAGAAAAAAAATATTTAAATTTTCCTATTTACGAAAATTTTCTTTTTTTTTCTTTTTGTTTAAAAAAAATGTCAGTTAATCCGATTTTAAAGAAAAGCCGACCTTTGATTACTTTACATAGAGAAGATATTTTAAAATTTACTGAATATTATTTTCTGCCTGTAATACCTGACCCAACAAACACATTTTCGCTTTTCTCTCGTAATAAAATAAGAAATCAATTATTACCAGTAATTAGATATTTATTTTCAACAAACTTTGATTTCGCAATGACTCAGTTTTTAAAACTTCTCGAAACAGAATCTTATGACTCAGAACAATCTCAACAAAAAATTTATCAACTATTTCTTAAAACCGTTTTTTTAGTTGATTTACAAAACAAACTAGTTTTTTTCTCCGATTTTTTAATATTCGAAAAAAATTTAAAAAAAAACAAGTTTATTGATCTGACTTCTTTTGAAAAAAAATTTTTTTTATCAAAACTTCTTCGATCTCATTTTCAAAAATTACCTAATTCTCTACAATCAAAAATTATAAAAAAAATATTTTTTTATTATAGTTTGAGTCAATTAAATTATGCTCAAATCGAAAATCTCCGATTTTTACTAAGAACAAAAAAATCTTTTAGAAAAACAATTCTAAAAAAAAGAAGAAAAAATAACTTGAATAAAAAATAAACTGACTTGAAAAAAGAAATACCCTGCCCCCCAAAGAATTTGGGGATAGAATTTATATAGTTATAATTTTGGGTTACCCGGGACTCGAACCCGGAACTAATCGGTTAAAAGCCGAGTACTCTACCATTGAGTTAGCAACCCTTACACCGATACAGTGTATCGGTATTTAAAAGATTTTGCAACTTTTTGATTTTTCTAATTCCAATTAAACACTAATTTTGCTCATTCCCAAACAGAGTTTGGGAAAGAATCTTGTAAATTAATTAGTTAAAAAAATCTTTATACAACAAAAGAATTGAGAATACCAACCGTAAAAACTAAAAGGAACCATAAACCAATTCCAGAAAACACGGTACGTTTATTTTCAACCCAGCCTTCTGGTGTAGCTAAAACTACCGGCACACCAAGCACTAAAACAAAAGATACCACAATTAAAGCGAATAAAGCTAATTGAAAAATTAAAAGCATAGCTTTGGTTTCCTAAAATTTTTTAATAAAATTGAATTAATTTGTGAAAAAATTTCTAAGAACAGAGTTCTCCATTAAAGATATATTTTTTTCAGAGACAACCTTTTTTTGAATAAAAGAAACTTAAAGTCTTTTAATTAGAACATCAAGGTTCTTTTTTTCTAAAATATTTTTAATTAAGGATTCAGAGATTCCCAAACAAGGTGTTTCGACAAAACTTTGGTTTGTCAGAACCTAAACCAGGTTTAGATTCTCTCCATATAAAAAATGGCGGAAAGAGAACAAACTCTAGAATTTGAGAATAGTTTATAAAGATTTTTTGAAAATATTTAAGATAGACGACAATTTTGTTTCGTGAATTTTTGACGATAATGGAGATTTTTTGATTAAAAACTTCTAAAAAATAAAAAAGTTTTTAGTAATTAGTCAAGAAAATTCTAAACTAGAGACTGTGCAAAAAAATAAGTTTTTTTGACAATTGTTTTCAAAACAAAGTTTTGTAGAAAATTATTAAAAATATTTTGTAAAAAATTACTAAAAAAAAGTGGGTTTGATCAAAACTATCTAAGTTTTTGACAGAATTTTTTTCGAAATTTATTAGTAAAAAATCAATCAAAAATGTCAAACAATTTTTTATACTATTTTACTATCTTTAGTATACCTCAAGAGACTCTTAAAGTCTTGTTGTTTTCAAGTTGTTTTTAAAGAATCCCTTGACTTTCTAAAATGAGATAGTATGTACTATCTAGAAAAATAACCTTTAGTAGAAACTTCTTCGAAACCGAAAAGTCAAGGAGGCCTACATACCTTGACAGTTTTTTGTCTTTACCCTATCTTGTTTAAAAAAGATAAAAAAAGCGGATATTGCATAGTGGTAGTGCCCTTGCCTTCCAAGCAAGAGGTGCGGGTTCGATTCCCGCTATCCGCTCCCGAAAAATCTCATTCGAGCAATGAAGAAAACACTTTGAAGTTTGAATTTCGTCAATCTTATTGCGGACTTCAAAAAATCTGGCGGGCGTAGCCAAGTGGTAAGGCAGTGGATTGTGACTCCACCATTCGCGGGTTCAAACCCCGTCGTTCGCCGAAAATTTAGCGGATTTTTTTTTTTACAAAAACGAAATTTACTAGCAATTTGCTATCAAAATCGATTTTGGTGAAAGTTTCTCTTGGTTTCTAAATGAAGAAATAAAAAGCGAAAAAACAAGTTACAACTTTTTTCAATTTTTGTTTTCCAGCCAAAAAAATATTTCAAAATTCCATTTTAGAAACCAAAAAGATTCCCAAATTTGCATTTATTTGCAAAACGATGTTATCCCAAAAATGAAATTTTTGGGAAAAAGAAGGGAACAAATATGAGTAAAACTTAACTTTTTCTTTTCTATTTTATTGCCCTGAAGAGGAATTGAACCTCCACGCCAAATAGCAATTGATTTTGAATCAACCGTGTCTACCATTTCACCACCAGGGCTGCGTTATTTCTAAATAAAGTGGTAATACAATTTCTTTTATTTAAAAAAATAAGAAATTCAAATTTTTTGTAATGGTTGAAATATTTTTGGGACCAACTCTTCAAACTACTAAACAAGGTTTAATCTGAATCAAACCAGTATAAAAAATCAAAGAAGAAGAGATTATAGTTGTCTTTCAGGAAAACCTGAAAGACAAAAAAAAACTATGCTTTATAATGATGAACCTAGGCCCACATAGGAACCATAGAAAAAAATACCTACTAAAGCAAGAACCGCTGTCCCTGCAACGGTTCCAACAAGCCATAACGGGATACGACCGGTTGTGCCAGTATTCGACATATCTCAATCTCCTTGTAAATTTGTAGCAATAATCCAAATTAAGGATGTCTGTTCTAGATAATAGTAATCCCAAAGACTATTTGGGTTCTCCCCATTAAAAAAATGGAGGAAGAGATAAAATAAATTTGATCTCCTAAAAAAGAAGAAAAGACAATTGAATCTCAAAAAAATAAAAAATTTAGTTTTAGTAAACGTAGAGCAAGTGCTTCGCTTCTTTTTTTTTAGATGAGAAAAAAATTTATACACAAACCACTTAATATGATTCGCGAATTCTACCCATAAAAAAATAAGCGGAGCACTTGATTTCCCAAACTATATTTAGGAAAAATGTTTATTTTCTAAGATTAATTCTAGTTATCTCAAAACTTATCTAGTATATTTTTAAAAGAGAGGCACTCGCTTAATTGAAAATATAACTTGAGAATAAAACCGCTAATACAAAAATTAATAAAAGGCCCCAGTATAAGCTGGTACGGTTTAATTCTACAGATTGTTTATTGGGATTTGGTTTCGCCATAATAATCTAACCTTGCTTTTAACGTTGAATAAATTGCATGGCTGTAATCGCGCCTAAAAAGAAGACTGTAGGCACAGCTAATGCATGCACAGCAAGCCAACGCACAGTAAAAATTGGATAAGTATACGATTTTCTTGCAGTCATGGTTTTTATCTCATATTTGATGAGTTTCGAAGATAAGCTGCTAAAAGTTTTGATTTTTTAACAAACCAAAAGCAAGCTATTCCCAAAAATTTTTAGGAAACAAAATATTAGATTGTTTTTACCTCAAAAAAAAATTTTGACTGTTAAACAATCTTTTTTCAGTATGGGTCTCTTCGACTCTTTTAATTTACTTCAGATAATTTTTTTACTTGTTCTAATGAATTAAAACGATCGGTAATAAGCGGAGCTTGTTGACGATCTTCAGTAAAATATTCATTTGGTCTTGGACTTCCAAATACGTCATAAGCCAGACCTGTACTCACAAATAACCAACCTGCAATAAAGAGTGATGGAATTGTAATACTGTGAATAACCCAGTAACGAATACTGGTTAAAATGTCAGAAAAAGGGCGTTCTCCTGTAGCACCAGACATGCTTAACACTCCTTAATAAAAATAAGTCTTAATAATTTCTCTATTATAGTAGAGAAGTTGATTCTTTTAGCTCTACTTGAAAGGGAAAAATTTTATTTATGTTCACGTCCAAAAATTTATTTGGAAAACAGACACAAAGAAATTTTTAGTGTCCCTAGCCAGTAGATTAGTAATTTTTAAAATTTTTTAGACTTTTTCTCACAAAAACAAAAATTCTTCCAACAATTCAACAAAAATATTTCTTTTTTTTTACATCAAAAGAAATATTTTTGTTGACTGAGAAAAACAATGTTTTTTATCAATCGAGAGATATCCAGAAGTTTTTTGTTCACGCAAAGTCAATAATTTTTTATCTAAAAAAATTCTATGTTTTGTTTTTCTTTTTTTTCAAAAAGAAACGACATGAAATTTTGACAAAAAATTCTTGTCAAATTCATTTTTTTTAGAAAAAAAGAAAAACAAAATTTTTCTGCTTTTGCGGAAAAACAACAAGGTTTTAAACAAACCAAGTTATTCTAATAAAAAACCTTTTATTTTCTTTCTTTTTTTAGTATAACCACTTCCATGTAAGGTATCAAGTTTTCTAAGTTGTTTTCGCTTATATTAGATTAAACTTACTCTAATTTAGTTTTTGAAAAATGCAAGAAAAACTAAAAAAAATTTCAGACTGATATTTGAGAAAAAAAGTAAAAAAAAGTAATAAACTAGTTTTTAGAGAAGTATTTTTGATTTAGTTTAAAGAACAAAAATCAATCCAACGTGTTTGTTTACGTCTAGATTGTGAACCAGTTCTAGACTCTACAACACGAATTAAAGATTTACCGTCACGTAAATTAAAAAGTTGTTTAAACTCTGGTTCTTTACTCTTTTTTTCTAATTCTTTGTCTTTAGAGTCAGAGACCAATTCTGGAACAAAATTTTCAAGTAATTCAGAAATTTCTGGTTTTCTTAAAATTTCTCGGGAAATTAATTCTGCAGAAAACAAATCTAATAATTCTCGGTTTTCATCAAGTAAAACTAGAGCTCGATTGAATGATTGTAAAATAAGTGACTGTATTTGGTAATCGCGAACAATTCCTTCGAGATCAGTCCAATCGGGTTTTTGAGTATTACTTATTAAATCAAAAGCATTTTCTTCTTGACTTTGAGCTAGAGTAGGCGTTTGACCAATAAAAAACTCAACTTTTTTGCCTAGTTGTTCATTTTTATCACTGAATCCTCCTACTGGAGCATTTTGTTGTGAATCTGGTTTTTGTCCCACTTTAGTTTTTGATGTTTTTTTCGAATCGATTTTGGCTAAAAGTTCATTATTATGGTAAAAGGTATCAGGCGGGCACCAATAAATATTAGTTTCGCGTTCTTCCGGAATTGGCATGTATATATTATACCAATCTGAATAAACCTTATCAGCAAACTCTAATTCATCAAAAACAGATTTTTGCCACCAAGGAACTTGATAATATGTTTGTTCGATTTGTTGCTCTAAATATTTGTGTTTTGACTTTTCTTTTTCTTTCTCTTTTTCGTTTTGACTAGAATCTTCATCTAACGTAGAATCAAAAGGAATATAAACTTCTTTTTTATTAAAAATTGTAGGTTTTAACTCAAAATCTGTAACTAATTGTTGGCAAAATTCTCGTTTTTCTTGAGAAAGTTGTTCACGAATATTTCTATTATCTGTCAGTTCTATAGTTTTTCTAATAGCATTTTTAATTGAAAAAAGATAAGTTTTTTCTATCATAAAATAACTAATTTCTTGCCCAAAGCGTAAATCCTCTAAACCAACATTTGATAAATTTGATAAGTTTAATCTTTTTGAATTATTGGATAAAAGTTTATTTTGGTCATCACCAGAAGATTTTTGACTAAGAGTAGAAAGCGAAATCAGTGTTTCAAAATCTTTTTTCTTGATTGAATTTTTTAAGACAGTTAAATAAGCATTAGATGTATTTTGTAAAAATAAAACTTCAGCAGCTTTTCCAGCATAACAACCCACAAGACGGGTTTCTAACACACAACGACGTGCTAAATAGAAAAAATAACGTTCAAGATTTGTGGAAATTTTTCGAGCTCGACTGTTAGGGGTGCGAGGCCATAAATGAGCTACCACCACTGGTGGGTGATTTTCTAAAAGGCGGCTTAAAAGGATTTTTCCTGATTGATAATAAGCTAATCTTGCAATTTCAACCGAAAATTTAAATTGAATTGATGAAAAATTATATTTGCAAGATTCTACTAAATCTTTTTCAAGTTTTTCTTTTAAAACAGCGATATAAGGTTTATGAATCTCTGCTGTTGTAATTCTATCAATCCCATGTTCTATTGTTTCTATAGTATGATGAGTTTCTAATAAAATTGCTTTCAGACAAGATTGATTCATTAATGTTGCTAAATCTGCTGAGCTGAATCCTTCTGTTCGGTCAGATAAATAATCCCAAGATATTTTTAGGTCATAACCTAAACGTTGTCCATAAAATTTTAAAATGTCAACACGCTTTTGAGCATCCGGTAATCCGATGTGTAAAACTTGATCCATACGACCTGGTCGAAGAACAGCCGGGTCTAAAACTTCTGGTCGATTTGTAGCCCCAAATACAATAACCCCATGACGGCGTTTCATCCCATCAAGTTCAACTAACAATTGCATTAATAGTCTTAATTGCTCACGTTGCATATTTTGTTGACTAAAAATCTCTTCTTGAATAGTGCTTTGGGCTGTATTTTCTTGATAATTTGATGACAAGCTACTATACGGATCTGATGGTGTCGACAAACTGCCAAAAGTTGAAAATTTTGAAGAGTTGCGAGTTGACGAAAACACTTTTCGGAAAAACGAAACCGGAGTAATAAAGAGTTCAAAAATATCTTCTTCATCATCATCATCACCCATAGGTGTTAAAATTACTTGTTCTCGTTTTTGAGCTAATGTGTCAATTTCATCAATAAAAACAATACATGGCGCTAATCGTCGAGCTTCTTGAAACATCATTTCCAATTTAATTGCAGCAGACTCGCCAGGTTTAATTAAAGAACTTCCAGAAAGGGCTAAAACAGGTACTTGAGCTTCTCCTGCTAAAGCTTGAACTAAAAGAGTTTTACCGGTCCCTGGTGGGCCAGTTAACAGAACACCTTTTGGAACTGGGTTTTTTCGTGAAAAACTTTTTCCGGAACTTCGCAAATACCATAAAATATCACCAAGTTGTCGTAAAATATTATCCATACCTACGAGATCAGTAAATTTTTTATTTGATTTTGAAATTATTCGAAATCCTTTTTCACGCTGATTAAGTAAAATTTCTAATTCTTGTTTAATATCATCATCTACAAAACCTTTACGGGCTACTATATCAAGCAAATAAACTAAAAGCTCACGCCCATAGTTGTCAGCTAATTCTGTTAAAACTTTAAAAGATAAAAAAGCAAAACTTAATTGAGAAACAATTAACCAAGAACGAACTGTTAATGGTTCCCACATATCATGAAAATCAAACAATCTTGTTTTAGATTTATAATAAGCGGATAATATATTTCTATAAACACCAGAAGCTTGCGTTTGATTAAAATTTTCATCTTCTAAAAAATTTTCAGTTGCAGGAACAGAAATTAAATGAAAATTGAAAAAATCACAAAAAGTTGGAAAAGATATTTTTGGTAAAAATTGATAATCAATTTGACTGATGAGTTTGAATTCACTCAGTTTGTTAAAATCGCCATCATAGACTAACTCTTTTTGAGTTTGAAAGCCAAGATTATTTAATGGGATTTTGACAAAACTGTTTTTTTCTCCAAAAAAAGATTTTTGAAGTAAAAATGTTTTTACTTGTGATGTTGTCATATCAGGATACCGATATCCAGACATGTTTCGTGGTTTTAAAGATTCCGGAGAAAGTTGTAGTTGTTCTAAAATTTTTAAAAATTCAGTTTCATTTATTTCATCAGGATTTTGAAAAAAATGTGTACAAAAGGTATCAAGGAAAAGCGAATCAACTTGACCTTTTGAATTTAAACTTTTTTCATTTCTTTTCTTTTCAATTTCTGGAATCGAGACTAAAAATTGTTTTTCTAAAAAAACCATTTTGAGTTGATTTTGGAATTGTAACCAATTTTGATAAAATTTTGTTTTTAGTTTATAAAATTGATTTTGGAATTCACCAGTATCTCTTTTTTGGCTTATAGACGACAAAGGACTGTTATCGAGAACCTTTGATACAGATTTGTTTAAAACACTGGAATTTTCAAAAAGAGATTTTTGAGAAAAACTTTTCTTCTTAGAAGTCAAAATTGATTCACTAGAGGTTCTCAAGAAACTAGTATTTTGTGTTGATGGAGCTTGATCCACAACTTGTTTAGGAAAAAAACTTTCTAAATAAGCAGGCATTTCATCTAACTTTGAATAAAACAATTCATAATTAGTATTGTTTCTTTGAAAAATCGAAGAAGATTGGTGAAAATTGGGTGAAAGAGCCTTTAAAGAATAATCTTTTTGAGAAGATTTTATAGTTCCAAAAGAAAGGGGCTGGCCTAAATTATTTAAAAAAATATTTTGATTCAAAATTGTTGAATTTTGATACCAAAAACTTTCAATTTTATTTTTTTCCAACAACAGTTTCCAATTGGGGGAAATAGGTAAAGAATTTTTTAATATATATTGGATTGTATCCCACTGCAATGTTTCAACAGGATTTTGCAGTAATGGTAAATTTTTTTGAAAAAAAGTTGTTTTTACTGGCGATTTGGTACCGACAAAATCACAAAACCCTATTAGAAAAGGTAATATACTCAATACTGTAATCCGATTAAACGGCATAATCTTAGAGCGTACCTGAAAACGCTGTTGATTCAATCCATTTCGTATTTTAGTTTCTAACCAAGAACTAAATGATTTATTAGTCTTTTCAGAATCTTGATTTATTAATTTTTTAATATTTGTAACATTTTCTCTAGACATTTTTATATTTTTAAAATTGTGATGTTATTTAAATTAAAAAGATCAATTGATTTAAAGCAAAAAATCTCTAATTTTTTCTTATAAAATTGTTCCTGTCCCAAAACGAAGTTTGGGGAATAAAAGCATTTTTGGGAAAGGAAAGAACTCTTGATTTACTGTATACTTTTTATAGAAATTGAAAAAATTTTTTTATGATTTTAAACTAATACAACTAAAAAAATGCCTTCTTAACTCAGTCGGTAGAGTATTTGCATGGTAAGCAAAAAGTCACCGGTTCAAATCCGGTAGAAGGCTTTTTTAATTTTTAACACTATTTTTTTCAAGTTCAAAGAAATTTTCTACAAAACTATTTGCTGGGTGATCGGAAATCTCACAAGCACTTCCCATTTGAACGATTTGCCCTTGGTCTAATACAACAATTTCATGAGCTAATTCCATAGCTTCTTGATGGTCATGTGTTACAAAAACTGTTGTAACTGAAATTTGATGGTGTAGAGTTCTTAACCAATGACGAAGTTGTTTTCTTATCTTTGTATCTAAAGCCGCAAAAGGTTCATCAAGTAATAAAACTTTTGGTTCTACAGCTAGAGCTCTAGCTAATGCAACGCGCTGACGTTGTCCCCCAGAAAGCTGACTTGGATATCTATCAGAAAACTTTTCTAATTGAATTAATTGTAATAATTCATAAATACGACGTTTTTTTAAACTTTCATCAATATTTCGAACATCTAAACCAAAAGATATATTTTGCGAAACAGTTAAATGTGGAAATAAAGCATAGTTTTGAAAAACAAAACCTATTTCTCGCTCTTCTAAAGGAAGAGCAGTTGCATTTTCTCCTTCTAGCCAAATATGTCCTGAATCTGGTTTTTCTAAACCAGCCATTACTCGTAATAAAGTAGTTTTACCAGAACCAGATGGCCCTAAAAGTCCTACTAAAGAACCTGTTTTAATTTCTAGATTTACACGGTCTAAAGCCTTAAAGCTACCAAAATTTTTAGAAATGTTTTCAACTAAAATACTCATAAATTTTTTTGTTTTAGTGAATAATGTCCCAAAATAAAATTTATTGCCAAAACTTCGTTATCCCCAAAATGAAATTTTGGGGAAGGGACAGAACCCAAATTTCAGTTCGGAAAATAAACAAAAATTGGGAAAGTAACAAAAAGACTTTTTTTGTTACTTGAATAAAAAAGCACCCCCAAACAAAGTTTGGGGAACAAGAGTGATTGAGATTAAAAAATTTAGTTTGTCAACTTGTTAAAAAGAAACTCACACAACTGGTTTCCAAAAGAAAATTTTAGAACAAATAACCATTAATATGTTTTTCAGTTGAAGATGATTAATGTTGGAGTTGTTTTTTTCCAAAAACTGAACTAATTTTAAAAGTTTTTGATTTTGATTGTAACCAATTTGTGCGAGTTTGTTCAGCACAAGCCATTTTTAAAGCTTGATCAAGTAACATTGAATTAAGAGCTTGATTTTTAGTTTTGCTATCTAATTGGTTAATTAATAGTTCAAAATCTTTAACAAATTCAGAATCTGTTAAATTCTCTTTGTTTTTTAAAAAACGACGTAATTGTTCTTCATCTACTTTAGTAAGCGGACCTCGTTCACCATAAGGAATTTCACCTCGAACTTTTAATGGAGCTTCTTTATAAAGTGTAATTGTTTCTGATAAAGCTTGCTTTAAAAAAGATCGAGGAACAATTAAATCTAAAAGTCCATGATGGAGAAGATATTCTGCGGTTTGGAAGTCGTCTGGTAATTGTTCTTGTAAAGTTTGTTCAATAACCCTTCGTCCAGCAAAACCTATTAAAGCTTTTGGTTCAGCAAAAATAAGATCACCTAACATGGCGAAACTAGCTGTTACCCCACCGGTAGTTGGTGAAGTTAATACTGAAATATATAAAAGTTTGGCACAATTTTGGTGAATATGCAAGGCCCCTGAAATTTTTGCCATTTGCATTAGACTTAAAATACCTTCTTGCATTCTTGCTCCACCCGAAGCACAAATGAGAATTAAAACCAATCCTTCTTGAGTTGCATATTCAATTAAACGAGTAATTTTTTCGCCAACAACGGATCCCATACTTCCACCCATAAAGTTAAAATCCATAACCCCTAAAGCTACAGGTATGCCATCAAGAAGTCCTGTTCCAGTTTGAATTGCATCTTGAAGACCAGTTCTTTCTTGTGCTTCTTTTAATCTTTCTGTATATTGTTTTTGATCTCGAAATTCTAGCGGATCACAAGGGGAAACTGTTTCATCGAAAGGACGCCAAGTTCCAGCATCAATTAAATTTTCAATACGTTCAATACTATTCATTTGAAGGTGAGAGCCACATCCAAAACAAACACGTTGATTTTCTTTTAAATGTTTAATATAAAGAATAACCCCACAATGATCACATCGAGTCCAAAGCCCTTGACTATTATCAGATTCGGGTTGATTGTATTTAGGTGCATTTAATAATTTTAATTTTCTTTGATCTTCAATCCATGAAAGAATAGACATTTTTTTTTATCCTTTTTATTAACTATTTCTACTTTCAAACAAAGTTTTTCAATCTTTTTATTTGGTGTAAAGAAAGAAAAAGAAATTTTTCTGAAATAGAGTTTTTTCACATTCTTTTAAAGAGATAATGTGATTAAATAAAAATTTAGGTTTTTATTGAAATTTTTTTCAAAAAATACCACCAATTTTTTAAAGTTTTTATTAATTCTATATAAGTATATTATAGCATAAAGGTCTAAATTTCCGCAAAGTCTAAATCCTTGCGGAAATTTTTGTAAAACATGTAAAGTAGAATAAATCAACCAAATTAGAAATTAAAGAAAGAAATTTTAAGGATAATGTTCTTGTTTTTCTCTCTAGGGTTGTTCCCGTCCCCCAAGAAAGTTTGTGAAAAAACTTCGTTTGGGGACCAAAATTTAGTTTGTTCCAACAGTGTTTGCAAACAACTTAACTTTTAAAACACTTTGTTTGTGAACAAAATTCCATTGAAAACAGTTTTGGTTAAAGGATACTAACTAATTTGTTCTTTTTCGATATACAGAAAAAGAGAAGCCATTGCTACTGCAGGAAAAACTAATCCTACTAAAGGCACTAAAATACTTGGCAAAAATTGAGCACTCATAAAAACTGTTAACTCCTTTTTAGAACTCTTTTCAAAACGTTTTTTATTTATGACAATTTGACATAAATAAAAAGTTAATCTTTTCTTTATTATATAAAAGAATTAAGTTAATAAAAAGAGATCTTGATAAATAATTTTTTATTTTAGATTAGGCCCTACCGGATTCGAACCGATGACCCGCTGCTTGTAAGGCAGCTGCTCTACCAGCTGAGCTAAAAGCCTTTTATTTGTTTTTTTTATTTTACATTAACAAAACTAAAAAAACAAGAAGTCAACCTCAACCGGTAGATTTTCTATACCGATTGAGATTGACGGTTTAATAAATTGAATTAATTTTATGATTCTGTGCCCGTTCCCAAACCAAAGTTATCAAGTTTTGGGAAAGGGACAGGAGTGAGAAGCCATAAAATTACTGAGTTTTTTGAGCTAATAAACCTGTTCCAGCTGGCACAAGTTGACCCAAAATTACATTTTCGTGTAAGCCTCGTAAAAAATCGGTTTTTCGACTTAAAGCACTTCTGACTAAAACGCGACTTACTTCTTGGAAACTTGCCGCTAAAAGAAAACTTTCTGATTGTAAAACACTTTTACTAATTCCTAAAACAATTGGTTCATAAGTTGCTTCACAATGACCTAAATGTCTAAGTTGTTTATTTAATTCTTGAATCCAGAGAAGTTGAACAAGTTCTCCTTGCAATAAACCCGTATCCCCCCCATTTAAAATACGAACTCTATTTGTCATTTGTCGGACAATAATTTCGACATGTTTTTCTGATATTTTTACACCTTGGTTTGCGTAGGCATCTAAAATATTTTCAATTAAAAAAGCTTGTATTTTTAATATACTTTCAGGAACAGCTAAAGAAAGTTTTTCTGTTTGAAGCGATTCAAGAAAAAAAGTTTTGAGTTGCGTATGGACATTCTGGGAAAGTACTTCACCACCTTGCGTTTCTCTCGCTTCAAAAAGTTGTTCAATTTTTGGAATCCCTTGAACAATATCTTCGGTTTGTAACCTACGAGATTTCAGTGTAACAAGAAGTTGATTTTTCGTCACTAAATCACCATGAAAAATATGAAGAATCCCGTGGGCTGAGGCTAAAATCGGAATACCTTTTCTAAGTGTTATAGTTTCAGAGGTTTTTTTAATAATCTGACCGCTGTAGGGAATACCAATTCCAGGAAAAATCTCACTACCACAACGAAGTACACTTCCAATTCGCATGGAATTTGTTTTTTCGGAAAAAAGTTGATTATTAGTTTCCAAAATCTCATTATGGAACTGACGGTTTTCCGAAAGAAAATTTGTTGATGGAATTTTTAATGTAACTAAATCTCGTGAGGTAAAAATATTTGAAATACTTTGAGTTGATGTTGTTTTGAGTTGCCTAAATTCACCATGAGTTCGTATTTTGATCAAACCATTTGTAATTAGCCGGTTAGGAATAACCCATCGATTGGAAAATGTTTTAAATTGAAATTGATTAAAATTTTTTAAATTCAATTGATGATATATTCCGAGATTCATTCCGGAAAATTTTGTATTTAAAACTTCTTTTTTTGTCGAAAGAAGAAAACTTGTTCTGATTTGGTTGAAACTGGACTTATTTTGAATATTAACGTTAATATTAACTTTTAAAAGTTTTTCAAAAACTAAAAATTGAGAAAAAGAAGGGGTTTGTAAGCTAAAAGAAATATGCGGGCTAGATTTTTTTCCAAATAAAGTTGAACACTGTTTTGTAAAACATGGAGAAGTCACTTTAAATTTTTTTTCTTGAGAATTTATTTTTGACCAAGTATAAAGAAATTCTCTTTTATTTGGCCAGTGAGGTTTAGATAACTTTTGAAAAAAGAGAATATCAAATTTTCTTATTTTCTTTTTCAAACTAAGGATTGGAGAAATTAAAACCGAACATCTTGAATTTTTAATTTTACTTTTATAGTTATAAAAAAGAAAATTTTTTTCTAAATTTGTTTTAGCAGACCATGTTTTTTTGTTATTTGATTTTTGTAAATTTGGAGAAAATTTGAAACTTTCTTTGGATAAAATTTCATGTTGGCTAGAGCAAAAGCTCTGAAGTACTGTAGATTTTTTGTTTGGGGTCTTGCAAGTAAAACTTTTTGTGGTGAGAAGAATGCGACTATTTGTAGACGAAATAAGTTTTAAAGAAACAGAACTATTTGAAAAAGTGAATCGATTAAATTCTTGATTAAAGTCTAAACATTTGTTATTTAAAAGTTCAGCTGAGAAAGACACTTTGTTTCTTTCAGGAATATAAATCCAACCAGGTTTTTCTTCAATTAAAGAAATTTCTGCAGAAGGGAACAATAAACATTTGATAGAGTTTAATCCGTTTAATAAAAACGATTGATTTGAAAAGCTCAATTTATCACAACAATTTTTTACAATTTGAAACGAAAAAAAAGATTCTTGATCAAAACCTGTTTTAATCCTGATTTGTGCTTTTTTTATTAAAAAACGGGTTGAGCCAGAGTTAATTTTTTCAAAAGAAACGGTTGTATCCGAGTTGTTTTGATCAAAATACTGAATTTTTGATTGAAGTTTAAAATATCCTTGTTTTGTGAAAATAAAAGTATTTGTTTTTTTTAAATTAAAAATTAAAAATTTGTTTAAAAGAGTATCAAGATTCTTTGTAGATTTTAGTTTATATTCGAGAGAATAAAAATTATTTTTTAAATTTTTTTCCAATTCATTTTGATGTTTTTGAGAATTGAAAATCCCATTTGAACTAAAATGTTTTTTCTCACCGACTAAAGAAGTTGGTAAAACCCAACAGTAATAAAGAGAAAAAGGTTTAAAATTTACTTTTTTGCCTGAACTCAAATTAGACCAAGTGTATTCCCCAAACGTTGTTTGTGGAAGGAAATCTTTTTTAGTGAATGGATACCAAATAAGTGATTTGGTTGTTAAACCTTTTTTTAATTGCTTCTTATAAAAAAATATTTGTTTTTTTGGTCCAGGTGTTATAAATGAATATATTGATTTGTGAAATCTAATGAGCGAAACAGGAAAATTAAAAACATTTTGGGTTAAAAACAGTTTTGAAGAGACTTGTACTAATTGAGTTTTTTTCGAAATATAAAAATTTGATTGAAATAATGAAGTATCAGAAGACACTAAGTCACCTGGGCGGAGAAAAGTTTTCGCATTTTCAGAATCTTTTTGAATTTGAGCTGAAAAAACCCAAAAACTTCCTAAATTTTTTAATGTGCGGATTTCAGGACCAATTTCTTCTTGTTTGTTTTTTCGTTTTTTTTGTTTAAGAGAAACTTTTTTATGTTTTAAAATCCGTAAAGATTCAAAATAGATTTGACCTTCTAAAGGAGAAAATACAGGATGGCTAGATTCCGGCATTTTCTGTTTTGATTGTTTGATTTTTGAAGATTGAGCAATTAATTGATTTGTTTTAACAAATTCACCTTGACGAACCCAAAGAATACTACCGGTTGGCAATTCTTTTTCTGTAATGGAATACCGTGTTTGAGAATTTTGTAATGAGTAGATTTGAAGAAGTTTGTTTTCTAAAGTAGAACTAGAATATTTTAACATGTATACAATTTTACCATGAGGAGTTCGTACAAATAGACCCGTTAACTTTCTAGAAAATTTTATTTTTCCATCAAACGGAGCCAAAATAGGTTTCATTGCTTGCTCGGAAAAAACACCAACGCCACCGGTATGGAAAGTTCGCATAGTTAATTGTGTTCCCGGCTCACCAATCGATTGCGCAGCAATAACACCTACAGCTTCTCCTAAATTTACTAAAGTTCCGTAAGCTAAATTCCAGCCATAACATAATTGGCAGACAGATTTATAAGCTTCGCATGTTAATGGGGATCGGATAGAAACTTCTGAATAATTTGAAGCAAGAAGTTTTGCTAAAGGTGGGGAAATAAGTTGATTTCTAAAAATGACCTTGTCCCCCGGTAATATCAAATTTTCAGCAATAACACGACCAATAAGTCTATTTTCTAAATTCGGTTGAGTTAACGAAATTGAATTAGTTGTTTTACAATCAATCATTGTAACGACTACATGTTGAACAGCATCAACTAATCTCCGTGTTAAATATCCTGATGTAGCAGTCCGTAATGCAGTATCGACTAAACCTTTTCTCGCCCCATAACAAGAAATTAAATATTCAGTTATTGTGAGACCTTCACGAAAATTACTTTGAATAGGAAATTCTAAAATCACACCCTGTGGATCAGCCATCAATCCTCGCATTGCCACTAATTGACGAACTTGAGAGATATTTCCTCGTGCTCCAGAAAATGCCATCATATAAACTGGATTTACTGGATTAGTTGTTCGAAATTGTTGAATAGCGTTTTGACGAAGAAATTCACTAGTTTGATTCCACGTATCAATCATTCGTTGAGAGTTTTCTACACTAGTTATATTCCCAGCTAGACTATCTTGTCTTAATTTTTGTATTTCTGCTGTTGCCTCTGAGATTAGAATAGGTTTTTGCGTTGGAATTTGAAGATCATCTAATCCTAAAGAAATTCCAGCCAAGGTTGCTTGATGAAATCCGATTTGTTTTAATTTTTCTAAAAAATCGATGGTAATATTTTCACCATAAGAATCTAAGAACCATCGGATTAGATTTTTTAATTGACCTTTATCAAAACAATTATTAAAAAACAAAGGCCGTTCTTCAGAGAAGAAAGGATAACTTTTTTTTGTCATACATTTTTTTTAATTAAAAAGTTTTGTTTAATTTTTGATCACCTATGCTTTGTCCCAAAACTTCGTTTTGGGAAAGATAAGAATTACTTAAGAGATTGGTTATAATCTCATTAAAAAGAATCCGTCCTGGTGTAGTACGAATAAACGAAAAACGACTTGAGAATATTAAATTATTAAAGTCATAGTGATCTGAAAAAATTACATGAGAATTTCCAGAAGAATCAATTTGATATTCTAATGGTAATTCTTTGTTTTTTTGTTGTTGTTTAGTAACAAAATTTTGAACATTGTTAGACCATCTTACCCAGATAGATTGATGAATTTCTAGTTTTCCTTGATTATAAAATTCATGTACCTCTGAAAAATCTGCAAAATATGATTGTGAATGCCAAGTCTTTTTTTCTCCCAAAATGTGTGAATTTAAATTTTTTGTGGGTAAATCTTTTGCGATTGTGAGGAAATAACAGCCTAAAACCATATCTTGTGTTGGCAAAAGTAAAGGTTGACCTGAAGCAGGAGCAAGAAGATGATTTCTGGACCAAAGCAAGTTCAAAGCTTCGGATCGAGCTGCTGGAGAAAGCGGAACATGAACTGCCATTTGGTCTCCATCAAAATCAGCATTAAAAGCAGGGCAAACTAACGGGTGAAGAAATATAGCTTTGCCTTCAACTAATTTTGGTAAAAACGCTTGAATTCCTAATCGATGTAACGTTGGAGCACGATTGAGAAGCACGGGATGATTTCTCATAATTTCTTCTAACAAAGACCAAACAATAGGTTTTCTTTCAGAAATAATTGCTTTGGCTGCTGTTGTGGTAAAGGCAATACCTTTTTTTCTTAATTTTTGAATAATAAAAGGTTGAAACAGGATAATTGCCATTTGTTTTGGAATACCACATTCATGAATTTTTAAACTAGGACCCACTACGATAACAGAACGTCCAGAATAATCCACTCTTTTTCCTAACAAATGTTGTCGAAAACGACCTTTTTTCCCTTTTAAAGTTTCTAAAATAGATTTTGTTTTCTTTCCGGCTTCAACACTACCTGTTTTTAGTAATTGGTCAACAGCTTCTTGGACTTGTCGTAAATTGTAGCACCAAGACGACCAACTACCACTTAATGCTGTATCAAATATATTAAAATAAATCGTATTATTAACCCGTTTATTTCGTGTTAAAACCTTTCGATAAAGACTATTGATATCTGAAACAACAAGCTCACCTCGTATTGAAGTAATGGGTCTTAACCCTGGAGGTAAAACTGGTAAATAACTTAAAATCATCCAAGATGGTTGGATATTTCGTTTATGAAAATCCCGAAAAAAGGATAATCGACGTAAACATTTTTTTTGAGAAAGTTTTAATCGATTTAATTTTTTTATTAAATCAGCTTTTTCTTTTTCCCAAGCAAAATAAAAGTCAATTTTTTGCTGTACATATCTAATGGATTTTTTTAATTTCTTTTCTTGTAATCGAAGCTGTCTTTGAAAAAGAATTAAATTAAAACTGGAAAAAAGTGTTTGGAAAACATAGCCACCGGTTTGGATTGGGTAGTATTGTGGATGCAAAGATTTCTGTTTCGAAAAAAAAGGTTTAGTTTTTTGAGTAAAGTCATAATAGGGTATAAAAAACTCATCTTGTACTGCTTGTTCCCAACTATACAGTAAAAATTCTTGAAATTCTTCTACTTGTCTCCAAGTCATATCGGAGCTTAGAGCATAAAGATGAATTCCAAATTCTAGTTTTCGAAACGGGTAAAGAAATTTTAAAGTAGATGATTTACGTGTTTTACTTTTTTTCGAGGAAAAAAATTTAGGTTTGTTTTTTTTAATAGTTTTTGTCGAGACTAAAATATTTGACGATTTTTTTCTCGTTAAATTGAGTTGAGTTTCTATTGGTTTGTTTTTGAAATTAATTGCTGCATCTTGCACTAAACTTTGTTGTGTCGAAAGTTTGTTTACGGGCTGAATCGAAAGTTCTGTAACAATTTTTTTCTTGATAAACAAAGGGTAATATTTATACCAAGTTTTAAACAGTTCATAACGAGAACAAAATGTTTTAAACTGTGAAGCCAGATGAGAAAACTCTGTGGCATACATCACTGCTTGAATGCGTTTATTCGACCAACCTAAACAAAGAGCAAGAGGAGACGGTTTATGAGACGCATATATAGTTTGAACAACTGGTTGTTTTAATTTAATATATCCAAGCCGATAACGTCTAATTCTAGAAGTTGTTCTCTCAACCCCACATTTTGAACAAAATCCTGATTGAATTTTGTTAGATTTTTTACCGCAAGCGCAGGTATAGTCAACTATTGGTCCAAAAATTCGTTGACAGAAAAGACCATTAGGTTCTGGTTTTAATGTTTTATAATTTACTGTTTCCCAGCTAGTAACTTCACCTACAATTTCGCCATTTGGTAAATACCGTTCAGCCCATCCTCTAATTTGTTTTGGTGAAGCTAAACCAATTTCTAATTTTTGAAATATTTTATTTTTTGTTGTGTACATAACTAGTAGTTTGGAAAAGAAAAATAAAATTAATATGTGCTTATTCGTCCGCAAAATTCCATTTTGGGAACCCTTTCCATAAATTTCTTTTGTTTTTTACCAAACTGGTTTTTGGTAACCCTTTCAAAATGAAATTTTGGTACACAGTTTTTTTCCCCAAACATCTTCCAAAATAGAATTTTGGAAGATGTTTGGGGAAAATCTGTATGTCTCAAAAAATCAAACAAAATCGATTTAAAAAAATTAAAAAAACGAAGTTTCTTCTCAAAATTGAATTTTGGGAACCCAAAGGTAAAGATTTTTTTTAATAAAAAACTCTTTAGTTTTTCAAGGAAATTTCTGAAATAGTGTTAGAGATCTACTCGCCAAGTTTTTCCAAAGCTTTTAGATTTAAAGATTTAATTCGGCCACTTTTTTTATCTTGCCCGAAAAGTTTTAAATTGAAACATAAAGCTTGTAATTCTCTTAAAAGAACTTTGAAGCTTTCTGGTTGACCAAATTTAAAAGATTGGTTTGTATAAATACGAAATACAGCTTCTTTTCGACCATCTACATCATCTGATTTTACAGTTAACAATTCTTGTAAAGTAAAAGCAGCTCCATAAGCTTGTAAAGCCCAAACTTCCATTTCCCCAAGACGTTGTCCGCCATTTCGAGAACGACCACGAACAGGTTGTTGTGTGACTGCAGAATAAGGACCAGTAGCTCTTGCATGAATTTTGTCATCCACTAAATGAACTAATTTCAACATATAAGCACATCCTACAGTAACTGGTTGTTCAAAACAATTTCCGGTTCTACCATCGAAAAGAGTTATTTTTCCAGGATGCTGAGGCTCAAATAACCATGGGTTTGAAGTAGTTACCGAAGCTTGATACAATTTGGAATAAACTAAACTTCGAGAAGCTTCTGCTCCAAATTTTTCATCAAACAAAGAAATCGTATAAGATTCATTAAGATAATGCCCAGCTAATCCTAAAAGGCATTCTAAAATTTGGCCAACATTCATTCGAGAAGGAACCCCTAAAGGATTTAAAACAATATCAATTGGTGTTCCATCAGGTAAATAAGGCATATCTTGAATTGGTAAAATTTTTGAAATAACCCCTTTATTTCCATGGCGGCCTGCCATTTTATCACCAACTTGAATTTTTCGTCTTTGTAAAAGGACAACACGAACTCGTAAAATAGAATTTTTTGGAGCTAAAGCTAAAACATCAGCTTCCTTTGGAGGTAGTTTTTGAACATCTAGTACAAACCCTTCAACAGCTTTGGGGACTCGAAGACTTGTATTTCGAAGATTAGTATTCTCGCGTTGCATGATCACATTAAAAAGTTTTTCGTATTGATGTTGGACTGAAGGGCCTTTTGGACTTTTTGGACTCACTTTTCCTACTAAATAATCACCTTCTTCTACCCAACTTCCAATTTGGATTAAACCTTCAGGGTTTAGTCGTTGTAATCGTAAAATTTCTCGGGTCGGATCATCTACCTCAATAGGAACTTGATTTGTTATTGTTTCTAAACCATATTGGGTATTTTTTACTTCGATTTCATAATAGTCGATATGTAATGATGTGAAAATATCTTCTGAAACTAATTTTTCACTTATTAAAATGGCATCTTCGAAATTATATCCTTCCCAAGGGACATAAGCTATTAACATGTTTTTGCCAAGAGCCAGTTTTCCTTGAGCACTTGCACTTCCGTCCGCTAAATTATCGGCTTTTAGAACCCATTCTCTCTCTTTTATAATGGGTCTTTGTAAAATGCAGGTACTTTGATTGGTTTTTTGATAGATTTCAAGAGGATAATTTTGATTAGCACTACTTTTGCCCTTAATGAAATTTAGACTTTTGATTTGTTTTGATTTTGGAAGTTTCTGAGAGTTGAGATTTACTTGGAGAAAACGAGATGAGTTTTTTTGACCCCTTTTCAACGGTTTTGAAAAAACAAAATGAGGGGCTAATTGATTAATCTCGTGGTTAGATAAAAGTTTTTTATTGAACCAAAATATTTTTTTGGTAAAACGTTCAGCTTCTTTTTTAGAAAAATTTGTTTTATTAGAATAAGAGACATTTTGATCACCAACAGAATTTTTTAAAGAAAACTTAGTTCCCAAAATTTCATTTTGGGAGCAAGATACATTCAAAATTAAATTAAAAAAGTTTGTTTTACACTGTTTTTGTTTTTTTGAATCAGTTTGAATTGATGAATCATTAAAAAAAGAAAAGGTTTGTATAGAATTTTTGGGCTGAAAAACTCGAATTTTATTTGCGCTAACTGAAGTAATATAACCTGTTTTAGCAAGCCGCAAAACATGGTTTACATCTGAAACAACTCGAGTTTCCAGTCCTGTTCGAACAATTGCAGTTTCAGGTTTTATGAGTGGAACTGCTTGTCTTTGCATATTCGATCCCATAAGAGCTCGGTTAGCATCATCATGTTCTAAAAAAGGAATGAGACTAGTAGCAACAGAAATGATTTGTAGAATACCAACAGATTTTTTGTTTATTTGATTCCAGAGATCATAATTAAACTTCCAATCTTTTCTTACAGGTATAGAAGTTTTTGGCAATAAATTCCATTTTGATATTTTAATATCCGCTGGTGCTAAAATGTGAGAATTTTCTTGTTGTGGTGAAAAATAGAGCGATTTTAGTTGTCGTTGGACTTGTCCTTTATAAACAGTAAAAAAAGGAGTTAAAAGATTCCCTTGTGAATCTCGTTCTGTATAAACCGTAAAAGAATTTACTAATCCAGCATTTTGACCTTCGGGTGTTTCAATAGGACAAAGTCGGCCATAATAAGTTGGATGAATACCTCGAATTTGAATAGTAGTTTGTTTACTGCTTACTCCTCCAGGACCTAATACCGTTACTCGTCGTTTATGAGTAATTTGAGCTAACGGATTTGTTTCATCCATAAATTGTGAAAGAGTACCACTCGTAAAAAAACTTTTCCACGTTTTACTAATAGATTTAGAAAGGGTTGAACGACTAAATCGCCAAATATCTTTTAAATCAGCTTGGGCTGTATTTTGAATTTTTCGTTTTAAATGATATTCGAATTCTTGTAATCCGCGAGTTAGTTCATCTTTTAAAAAATCACCACATCCTCGAATTCGTTTATTAGTTAAACTATCAATATCATCCGCTATTCTTTCACCAAATAAGATTTTAATTAAAGCTTGAGTTGCCAAAAGCATATCAAGGGATGTCAGCCAGGTTTCATTATCCGAATTAGCAGTACCTAATTTTTCAGAAAATTGTAATCGACCAATTTTACCCAAATTTCTATTTTTTGGATTCCAAATCATTTTCCAAAAAAATTCACTTGCTGCTTGATTTGTAACAATTTGTTCACGTGTTTGAGAACTATATTCTTGAAAATGGGCGTACAAATATCTCCAAGCCTCTTCTTGAGTTTCCGGATGTCCTTTTAAACCAGCACGAGTTAAAATATTATCATGTCGTGTTTTTTGATCAAAATTTAATGGTTTTACAAAACTAGCTTGAAAAATTTCTGAATGTTCAATTCGACGATAAATTTCTGAAATTGAAAAGCCTAGTGCTTGAAGAAAAATTAGAGCTGAAACTTTTCGTCTCAAGATTCTTGTACTAATCCAAATTCTATTTTTTTTATCTAATGTAATATTTAACCAACTACCTTGTTCTGGAACAATTCTGATAGTCGGGGCTTTTGTTCTTGAATCTTTTGGTATAGTATAAATACCCGGATTTCGAATTATTTGATGTAATACTACCCTTGGAATTCCATTAATTATAAAATGACCTTGTTTCGTTAAAAGAGGTAAATATCCAAAAAGAATCCACTCGATTTGTTCTTTTTTCGATCGATTAGTTTTTATTAAAACTGGTATATAGATCGAAGACCCATAAGTTTTTCCTAGTGAAAGCGCCTGTTTTGGAGAAAATTCAGGTCTTCGAAATTGAATTAATTCGGGAAAAAAGAAAATATTAATTTCATAATACAAAGTCGAAAGCGTTAATGGATTTTTTTTTCTTAAAGCTTCAATTAAACCTCGTTTTACAAAAGATTGAAAACTATTGCGCTGGATATTTAATAAATCTGGGATCTCAAGAGATTGAAAATTTTCATAATAATTTATAATTGCTTGGGATTTTTCTATTGGCATTGTTTTAGAGTTCAATTTATTAATTTCAATAATTGACTATAAATTGTAAAAATTTATGGTATTATGTTTCTCAAAGTTATGGTATTATGTTTTTATAGAGTCAAGTAAAAAAAATTCATCCTCTTTCTAGGTTTTATATCAATAGGTTCGAGATAATTTTTTCCATGCTAAAAAAACTCTATTTTGTTTTTTTTAGAAACCAGGCGGTATAGTCAAGTGGTAAGGCAGTGGATTGCAAATCCTCTATTCCCCAGTTCGAATCTGGGTGCCGCCTTTTGTTATTTTTTAGTTTGTAATTATATTATTTAAAGAAATAAATTCTGATTGCAAAATTTTTAAAACTAGTTAGATTATTTTTTCAAAAGTGAAAGACTAATCAAACCAAAATTTTAAAATAAATCAAGAATTAGTGGAGCAGAAATAAGCGGATTCATCGCAACAAAGAAAAAATCTTTGTCAACTCTCAAGGTATTTTCAACCTCTAATGCTGCTACTTTTCAGTCCTGACATGATTTGAAATTGAGTTCCGTAGAGTGATGAATCCTTATTGAAAATACTATCATAAAATTTTGAATTTTGTCGAATTTTTTTTGATTTACAAATAGTAAATCAAAACTCACACTATTTATAAATTCCCGAAAACAGGAATTTTTCTCAAAATGAAAATTTTCGGTCATGTCCCCAAAGTTTGGGAAGAACACAGTTTTCTAAAACTTTGAAGGTACGTAAACAAAATAATGTTTGGTTTCAAGGGTTTTGAAATACACAACCGCAGCTCTTTTTTGAACACTAATAAGTTGTCTTTAAAGACAACTTATTAAAAAAAATGAATTTTTTAGAATAAACCTAAAGTTAATGAAATATCAATAGGTAAAGCAGCACCAATTCCTAACCAAATAGCTGCAACAGTACCGATTAAGAAAACTGTTGTCGCAACAGGACGTCGGAAAGGGTTTTGGAACTTATTAATGTTTTCAATAAAAGGAACTGTAAGAAGTCCTGCTGGTACAGCTGCCATTAAAAGTACGCCTAATAACTTATTTGGAACTACACGTAAAATTTGGAATACAGGATAGAAATACCATTCCGGAAGAATCTCTAATGGAGTTGCGAATGGATTAGCTGGCTCACCCATAGCTGCTGGGTCTAGTACGGATAATCCAATTACTCCAGCAAAAGTCCCAAAGATTACTACTGGGAAAATATAAAGTAAATCATTAGGCCAAGCAGGTTCTCCATAATAATTATGGCCCATACCCTTTGCTAGTTTTGCACGTAATACTGGATCTGATAAATCAGGTTTTTTTGTAACTGCCATGGAAATAATCTCCTTTTAGAATTTAAGAACAAAATTGAATTTTCTCTTATCATTCATAAAAAATAAGTTTTTTATGATATGAATTTTGGTACAGATTTTAGAAAAAATTTTAATGAATTTAAGGAATTAAAGTGGTCCTGAAATACCTTGTTTACGGATCATTAAAAAATGCATAAGCATAAAAACAGCAGTTAAGAGTGGTAAAACAAATGTATGAAGACTATAAAAACGAGTCAATGTAGCTTGTCCAACACCAACCCCACCACGAAGAATTTCAACTAAACCTGGTCCAATTACAGGAATTGCATCTGGTACTCCAGTTACAATTTTTACAGCCCAGTAACCGATTTGATCCCAAGGTAGAGAATATCCTGTTACACCAAAAGAAACAGTACATACGGCCATAATTACACCAGTTACCCAAGTAAGTTCACGTGGTTTTTTGAAGCCACCAGTTAAGTAAACACGACAAACATGAAGAATCATCATTAGAACCATCATACTTGCTGACCAACGATGAATAGATCTAATTAACCATCCAAAATTCACTTCAGTCATAATATATTGAACAGAAGCAAAAGCTTCTGCTACAGTTGGACGATAATAAAACGTCATCGCGAATCCAGTAGCTACTTGTACTAAGAAACAAGTAAAAGTAATTCCACCAATACAATAAAAAATATTTACATGAGGTGGAACATATTTGCTTGAAATATCATCAGCAATCGCTTGAATTTCTAGTCTTTCTTCAAACCAATCGTAAATTTTGCTCATAGCTTGAAATTGTTATAAAACACGCTCTTTTAGGGAAAAAAATAAATTCGTTTTTAAAAACTCTTTGTTTCTTTATTCCCAAAATGAATTTTTGGGAAAGGAATGGAAAACTTTTTCAATAAAAACTAGCATGAAAAATATTTAAACCACAATTAGGCTGAATTTGTATTAATTTGTAGAAGACCATTTTGTATCAACAGAAACTTGATCTACCAAACCGTATTCTTTTGCTTCACGTGCTGACATAAACTGATCCCGGTCCATATCTCGTGAAATACGGCTTAAAGGTTGTCCTGTGCGCTCAGCATAAATTCGACCAACTTGTCTTCGAATTCTCATTACTTCTTCAGATTCTGATAAAACTTCAGAAGCTTGGCCTTGATTTCCCCCTTCAGGTTGGTGAATCATAATTCGAGCATTTGGTAATGCAATTCGTTTCCCTCTATCTCCACCAGCCAGAATAAAAGAAGCCATCGAAGCAGCAGTTCCTACACAAATAGTAGTAACTTCAGACTTGATATAATTCATTGCATCATAAACACCAATCCCACAAGTTACCGAACCACCAGGGGAATTGATATAAATATAAAGGCCTTGATTTTTTTCTTCAGCATTTAGATAGAGCATAATGCCAATTAATTGATTTGCTAGTTCGTCATCTAATTCCTGACATAAAAAGAGAACACGTTCACGATATAAACGGTTATATAAGTCAACCCATTCCGCTGCGGGTTCCCCAGGTAAGCGAAAAGGTACTTTTGGAACACCAATAGGCATAATTTTTTAGTAACAATATTAATTTTTTATTTAGGATTCTGAAAAAATTTCTTTCAGTTTTTTTCTATAAAATATTTTTCTTTCCGGTATTTCAAGTCAAAATCTTGTTTTTTTACTAGAAAAGCCATCAAGATTACATTATTTTTTCAATTTTTTATATAAAGATCTACTATTTAGTATACTTGAAATAAACTGAAAAGAAAAGTTCCTTCTTTTTTTTCGTCTTAATATTGTTTGATTATAGGAGTTTTAACCGATTTGTAAAAAAAAGAAATTCGATCCCAATTAATATTTTTATTACAAGTGTTTAAAAACAGGTTTAGAAAAACGTTTTTTTCCCGTTTTTCGTTTTCATTAACAAAAAAATTGATTCCGTAAAAATTTAGTTTTTTCTTTTAAAGTAAAAAAAAATTTTTAAGCTATGGTATACTAAAATCAAGTTAAATTTCCAAATTTAAATTGAAATGGAAACGTTAAATTTAGTTTTGACGTTGAAAAGAAAGAAAGTAAAAATTTTCTAAGAAAAAACAAATATTATGGGTCTTCCTTGGTATCGTGTTCATACAGTTGTTTTAAACGATCCTGGTCGTTTAATTGCTGTTCATTTAATGCATACTTCTCTTGTTTCTGGTTGGGCTGGTTCAATGGCTTTTTATGAATTAGCTGTTTTTGATCCTTCTGATCCTGTTTTAAACCCTATGTGGCGTCAAGGGATGTTTGTACTTCCTTTTATGACTCGTTTAGGTATCACTCAATCTTGGGGTGGCTGGACAATTAGTGGAGAAACAGCGACAAATCCTGGTTTTTGGAGCTATGAAGGTGTAGCTGCAGCACATATTATTTTATCTGGATTACTCTTTGCTGCTTCAATTTGGCATTGGGTTTACTGGGATTTAGAACTTTTCCGTGATCCACGAACAGGAAATCCTGCATTAGATTTACCTAAAATTTTTGGTATTCACTTATTTTTATCAGGTTTACTTTGTTTTGGTTTTGGAGCTTTCCATGTAACAGGATTATTTGGTCCAGGTATTTGGGTATCAGATCCGTATGGAATTACAGGAAGTGTTCAAGCAGTAGCACCTTCATGGGATGCAACTGGTTTTGATCCTTATAATCCAGGTGGTGTTTCGGCTCATCACATCGCTGCTGGTATTTTAGGCGTTTTAGCTGGATTATTCCATTTATGTGTTCGACCTCCACAAAGACTTTATAATGGTCTTCGTATGGGTAATATTGAAACAGTACTTTCTAGTAGTATCGCTGCAGTATTCTGGGCTGCCTTTGTAGTTTCAGGTACTATGTGGTATGGTGCTGCAACTACACCTGTTGAATTATTTGGTCCTACACGTTATCAGTGGGATTTAGGATTCTTCCAACAAGAAATTGAACGCCGTGTTCAAAATAGTTTAGCTGAAGGAAAATCTGTATCACAAGCTTGGTCAGAAATTCCTGAAAAATTAGCTTTCTATGATTATATTGGTAATAACCCAGCAAAAGGTGGTCTTTTCCGAACTGGTGCTATGAATAGCGGTGATGGAATTGCTGTTGGTTGGTTAGGCCATGCTGTATTCAAAGATAAGGTTGGTAATGAATTATTTGTTCGTCGTATGCCAACATTCTTTGAAACATTTCCTGTTGTACTTCTTGATAAAGATGGTGTTGTTCGTGCAGACGTACCATTCCGTCGAGCAGAATCTAAATATAGTATCGAACAAGTAGGTGTTTCTGTAACATTCTTTGGTGGGGAATTAGATGGTGTAACATTTAATGATCCAGCAACAGTTAAAAAGTATGCTCGTCGTGCTCAATTAGGCGAAATTTTTGAATTTGATCGTGCAACACTTCAATCTGATGGTGTATTCCGTACAAATCCTCGTGGTTGGTTTACATTTGCTCATCTTTGTTTTGCTTTACTTTTCTTCTTTGGTCATATTTGGCACGGTGCTCGAACTATTTTCCGTGATGTGTTCGCAGGTATTGATGCTGATTTAGATGAACAAGTTGAATTCGGTGCATTCCTCAAACTTGGTGATACATCTACTCGTCGTCAAGCAGTGTAAAATTTTTAACCAAAAAGTTTAAATTTTAAAATATTGGAATAAAAAATAACTTTTTTACCAGTATACAACACATTTTTCTCATATATCTTTATTCAGTGACCAAATCCTTTTAGTTGGCACTGAATAAAAAAAAACATTCTGCTTTTTTGCAAGTTTGTTTTGTAATATTGCGTCTATCAAGGAATTTTTTATGGAAGCATTAGTGTATACTTTTTTATTAGTAGGTACATTAGGAATTATCTTTTTTTCTATTTTCTTTAGAGAACCTCCACGTATCATAAAATAAGATTTAAGGTTGTGACAAAAACTTTTTTGTCAAGTAAAGCATAAACGAATTTACAAGATTACAACAAAACAAAGTTTAGTTAGTACATTGAGTTGATCAAGAAATTTTTTCTTACTTTTCTTTTTTTTTTTCTTGTTTTTTCTGAAATCGTGAGATTTAATACTCACGATTTCATATATTTAATCTTCGTGTTCTTCAAAAGGATCTCGGAGTTGTTTAGAAGGTGGTCCAAACCCGACATAAATTGAATAACCTGTAATACTAAGCAGTAAACACCATAAAAAAATGGTAAAGAAAAAAGCTGGGCTTTCCATATTATTTTTAACTCAAGTTTTTTTCTTATTCCCGTAATTTAGTAAAAAACCACACGATTGTTTTTGAAACAGTTTTTTCTAAAACTTTTTGTCGGAATATTTTTTTTAAAACATGTATTTAACTATAGTTTAACATAAAAGGTTTTTTTATTTTTTTAAAGTTAAAAATTTATTTCTTTTTTTTAGCGTCCTCTAAAAAATAAAAAAGGAAGCTCTTCAATAAAATTTTTTGTAAAATATCCACAACAAAAAGAATCAGAATTTCTGTTCTGTCCTAAAACTTTGTTTTGGGAATAAAATTCATTTTAGATAAGTTCTTAAAGAAGTTTAGCAAAAAAATGTTTTGGTTATGATTTTAAAAGAAATTTTACTAAACCAAACTTATCCAAAAATTTTGTAAAAGAATTTCTTTAGTTAATGGGAGTTCACATTTCTTTAGGGATAAAAATGAATTTTATAAAACTTTTTTTGTTAACAAATTTTAAGATATAATAATTATATAAAGAACCTACTAGTTCCACTCGTTTCTAATCCAGAGTTTAACTCTTCCCAAAATTTCATTTTGGGAACAGAAATTATCATTGACTGGAAAACTAGTTTGTTAGATTACAGAAAGTAAACTACTATAATTTAAACTTTTCAAATATGGCAACTGGAACAACATCAAAAGCAAAACTTGATACAGCAGATACTGGAATGGTAACACCGTTAGGCACTTTATTAAAACCATTAAATTCTGAATACGGAAAAGTAGCACCGGGTTGGGGTACAACTGTTTTAATGGGGATTTTTATGGCTTTATTTGCTGTTTTCCTTGTAATTATTCTTGAAATTTATAATAGTTCTGTACTTCTTGATGATGTGACAATGAGTTGGGAAGCTCTTGCAAAGTAAAAATTTACTTTTAAAGCTTCTTTAGACTGAAACATGAAAATTCCAAGTAATGTTTCAGTCTTTGACTAAAGTAATTAAAAAAGTTTTTTTTATTTTTTTGGGGATAGAGAGACTTGAACTCTCACGGTTCAATGAACCAACGGATTTTCAGAAATTGAAACTGGACTCTCTCTTTATCTGAAAAGACTAAACTCTTCAGATAGCTCCCGTTGAGTCTCTGCACCTCTTAAATCGTTAAAATTTAATTTGGCTCAGGATTGCTAAAAAAAGTTTCCCTGAATTTGAGAGCATTCACTTTAAAAGTTACCCATTAAAGGCTCAAATTTTTAAACTGTACCTTTAAGTCCGTTGCGTCTGCCGATTCCGCCATATCCCCAATTTTAATTTTAGTAATTGGTAAATCTTTTGATAGTTTACCAAAAAAAAAAAAAAAAACGAGTTGTTTTTTCTTCTTCTCTTTTGTAAACTAGCATTAAGTAATTTTGAATAGATAGATTTATTTTTTGCCTTCAATAAAAGATTAAGGTTCAATATGGGTCGATGCCCGAGTGGTTAATGGGGGTGGATTGTAAATCCACTGGTTATGCCTACGCTGGTTCAAATCCAGCTCGGCCCAATAGTATCTAGTATTCCAATAAGAATTTCAAATATCTTTAGATTTTTTTTCCTTCTTGCGAACTTTTTTAAAAGTCCGCAAAAAACTTATATAATGACAAAAATTTTTGTTTTAATAATAGTCACTACTTTTCAAATTCACTTATGATTCTTGACTTGCTGTTTTTACATACAAGATTAGAAGAAAAGCTGTAGGAATAATGATAAATAAAGCAGTCGCGATGAGGCCAAGAATATTTACTTCCATGAAAAACTTACTCCTTTCGTTTTTATATTAAAATATCTTTAACTTTTTGGGAGCAACCATTTTGTTAAAAATTTCGAAATTGTGACTAACAATATTTAATTGTTATTTATATTATTATTGTATAGTAAAACTAAAAAAATAAGAAAAGTTTTTAAAAACACCAATTCGGAAAGGGGGGGATTCGAACCCCCGGTAGTCTCACAACTACGTCGGTTTTCAAAACCGATGCATTCAACCGCTCTGCCACCTTTCCATTTATTTTTTTTAAATTTATTGAATAAGTTTTTTTCGAAGTTTTGGTTTGATAAAAAAAGCTTTAAAAAAAAGCAAAGCGGGTAACGCGAGTCGAACGCGCGACATGCACCTTGGCAAGGTGCCGCTCTACCACTGAGCTATACCCGCTTTTTTAGTAAAAAAAATTTTTTGTTTTTAATAAGATATAATAATCTTACCAGAAGAAGAAAAAAGATGCAACACTTATAAACTATGAAAATCCATTTTTTTAGTTTATCAAAAAAATTTTATTTCGAGTCTTGACAAAAAATTTTTTATTCAGTAATATGTTCATAGATTTATATCTACTAATAAAAAAAGCGGGGTAGAGCAGTCTGGTAGCTCGTAAGGCTCATAACCTTAAGGTCGTAGGTTCGAATCCTATCTCCGCTCCAGAAACAGAAAAAATAAATTCTGTATTTTCATTAAAAGCCCCCATCGTCTAGAGGCCTAGGACATCTCCCTTTCACGGAGGAAACGGGGATTCGAATTCCCCTGGGGGTAGACAAGTTTCTTATAAAACACTACAATATTGATAGTGTAATTTATTTTTTATTTTTTTCATAAAGAGTCTAAGGTAATAAAGGCCAAAGAGAAATATAAAAGAGAATAAGTCTAAGAAAAAATTCTAGTATACTTTATTTTTTAGTATATGGAACTCTAATTTTTTACATCAAATTTCTCTAGATTTTCTTTTTCAACCCAATTAAATCTATTTAGAAGTTTAGAAATTTCATTTTAGGTTTTAACTTTTTTACTTTAGACTGATTTTGAATTAGAATTTTAATATTGAGAAGACAAAGGATTTTTAGATATGACTCGAGTAAAACGAGGAAATGTAGCACGAAAACGAAGAAAAAATGTACTAAATTTAGCAGAGGGTTTTCGAGGTTCATCATCAAGATTATTCCGAATTGCTCAGCAACAAACTATGAAAGCTCTAAGCTATTCATATCGGGATAGACAACAAAAAAAACGTGAATTTTGTAATCTTTGGATTTCTCGAGTTAATGCAGAAGTTAGAAATCATGGTTTAAATTATAGTACTTTTCGACACGAATTAAAAAAATCAAATATTTTATTAAACCGTAAAGTCTTAAGTCAGGTAGCTGTAAGGGATCCACAAGCGTTTAACCAATTAATTAGTTTTATAAAAAAATAACACCAAAAATTTCTTATTTCTTTATTGTTTTTTGTTTGAAAAAACAGAAGCAATTTCAGTAAACAAATTTTGGAAGGGAGTGTACTTAAAATGGCTGCAATTCAGCAAAAAAGAAAATCATTGAAAGCAATGAAAAGTCGTCGAAAACCAATTCCAGTGGTTATCGTAAAAAAAGGATATGAAAAAAGTTGGAATAGTAATCACCCAGCTCCACGTTATACAATTGATTATAAGAATACTAAACTTTTAGTTAAGTTTATCAGCCCACAAGGTAAAATATTACCTCGTCGATCAACAGGTTTAACAGCTAAACAACAACGAGTTATGTCAAATGCTATTAAGCGAGCACGTATGAGTGGTTTATTGCCTTTTGTTAATCGTGATTTTTCTACTTTAAAAATGCCAATTTTTTAAATTTTATTTAGATAAAATTTGATAAAGGTGCAAAGTAGTTGATTTCATCAAGAAAAAAAGTTAAAAAAAAATTCATAAATTTTCCTTTCCAAAATTTAATTTTGGAAACTAGTTGGTTTTTTTAATTAATCTCATAAAAAAAGAGTCTAAATCTAAAAAACTATCAAACTCGCATTTTTTCTGAGACAATAAAAAAAAGAAGTTTTTTTCCATCACGCCCTGTAGGACTTGAACCCACGACATCAGGTTTTGGAAACCTGCGTTCTACCAACTGAACTAAAGGCGCTTTCGGGATGACAGGATTCGAACCTGCGACCTCCTGTTCCCAAAACAGGAGCGCTACCAAACTGCGCTACATCCCGAGATGTTGATATCTAAATTTAGTGTACACAACCACTAAAAAAGTTTCAAGTCTCTATGATTTTTTAGTGCAAGAAAAATCCTGTGAGATTTTTTTGAGACGGTAATAGATAGAAGCATTCTTTTTTAGGGAATTGAAAATTCATAACTCAGGCAAAACCTGAATGATTTTTGCTTTTTTGAATTTCACCTATTAAGAAGTGTCGAGTTAAAAAAAGAGATTTTTTTAACAGTTCATTTTCTTTTGTAATTTCAAATTAACTGGGAAAAAAACAAATTTATAGTACAACGAAAAGGAGATTTTAATAATGAAAGACTTTACAACTTATTTATCAACTGCTCCAGTTATGACTCTAGTAAGTTTAACTGTTGTTGCTGGGTTATTAATCGAAATTAATAGATTTTTCCCTGATGCATTAATCTTTGCTTTTTAAATAATTTGCTTGTCTTAGTAATTAAAAAACTTTTGTAATTCAAATTCTTTTATTTAAAATAGTTTTCTCCATCTGTTCCTCCATTTTTTTAATGGAGAGAACCTCAAGAAAGTTTGGTTTTTTTCTGTTTTTTCAATGCAGGAAAAGATGGAGAATTTTTTCAAGTTTAAAGATCTACCATTAATAGATTGATTAGAGAAATGACTAAAAATTTCTAGTTTAGTGTGACTAGTAGTAATTATGCCTACAATTCAACAATTAGTTCGATCTGCGCGAACACGTATTTCTAAGAAAACGAAATCACCAGCCCTTCAAAGTTGTCCGCAACGACGTGGAGTATGTACACGTGTTTATACAACAACTCCAAAAAAACCAAATTCAGCTTTACGAAAGGTAGCTCGGGTTCGTCTTACATCTGGATTTGAAGTAACAGCTTATATTCCGGGTATTGGACATAACCTGCAAGAGCATTCCGTTGTTTTGGTTCGAGGTGGAAGGGTAAAAGATTTACCTGGTGTTCGATATCATATTGTTCGTGGAACTTTAGATTCAGCGGGTGTTAAAAATCGCGCACAAGGTCGTTCCAAGTATGGTGTAAAACGTCCAAAATAAAAAAAAAATACTAACAATTTTATGCCGCGTCGACGTCCTCCTAAAAAACGTGCTGTAATGCCGGATCCTGTTTATGATAGCCGTCTTGTCGAGTTTATTGTTCGACAACTTATGAGACAAGGGAAAAAATCTCTTGCTTATAAAATTATGTATGAGAGTATGAATCAAATTGCACAAACGACACAACAAGATCCTCTTGGTGTTATTGAACAAGCAATTCGAAATGCAACCCCACTTGTTGAAGTAAAAGCACGTCGGATTGGGGGTTCTACATATCAAGTTCCTTTGGAAGTTGTTCCAGAGCGTGGAACATCTCTTGCTATCAGATGGGTTGTTTCAGCTTCTCGAAATAGAAGTGGGAAAACAATGGCTACTAAATTAACAAATGAATTATTAGAAGCTTCAAAAAATTCTGGAAATGCAATTCGTAAAAAAGATGAAGTTCATAAAATGGCGGAAGCAAACAAAGCTTTTGCAAAATATCGCTTTTAAATTTTTAGCCCCAACCCACCAATTCTCTTCTTCAAAAAAACCGTAAGTATTACAACGTTTTTTATTCTATTGAATAAAATTTAAAAAATATAAAGTTGAGATATGACAAAAGCATGAAAAAATTATGTCGTTTTTTGATTCAAAAAAAGGCCTTGATTTTTTTATGCCACTTGTTTAAAACGTTTTAATCACTGGCTAAAAAAAGCATCAAGATTAAAGAAAATAAAAAATGTTTCAAAGTACATAAAAAAGGAAAAAACTATGGCACGTGAAAAATTTGAACGTAAAAAACCACACGTTAATATTGGAACTATTGGTCATGTAGACCACGGAAAAACAACTTTAACTGCAGCAATTACTATGGCATTAGCAGCTCAAGGTGGAGCAAAAGGTCGAAAATATGATGATATCGATTCAGCGCCAGAAGAAAAAGCTCGTGGTATTACAATTAATACTGCTCATGTTGAATATGAAACAGAGAATCGTCATTATGCTCACGTTGATTGTCCCGGTCACGCTGATTATGTAAAAAACATGATTACTGGAGCTGCACAAATGGATGGTGCTATTTTAGTTGTTTCCGGTGCTGATGGCCCAATGCCTCAAACAAAAGAACACTTATTATTAGCAAAACAAGTTGGTGTTCCAAATATTGTTGTTTTTCTAAATAAAGAAGATCAAGTAGATGATGTTGAGTTATTAGAACTTGTTGAGCTAGAAATTCGTGAAACTCTTGATAAATATGAATTCCCTGGTGATGAAATTCCAATTATTTCTGGTTCAGCTCTTTTAGCGTTAGAAGCTTTAAGTGAAAATCCACAAAATAAACGTGGTGAAAATAAATGGGTTGATAAGATTTATGATTTAATGGATCAAGTTGATTCATATATTCCAACCCCAACACGTGAAACAGAGAAACCATTTTTAATGGCCGTAGAAGATGTTTTTTCTATTACTGGTCGTGGAACTGTAGCAACTGGTCGTGTAGAAAGAGGAACTGTTAAACTTGGTGATACTGTAGAAATCATTGGTTTACGAGATACTAAAACTAGTACTGTAACAGGTTTAGAAATGTTCCAAAAAACTTTAGAAGAAAGTGTTGCTGGGGATAATGTTGGTATCTTAATGCGTGGTATCCAAAAAACAGATATCGAACGAGGTATGGTATTAGCAAAACCTGGAAGCATCACTCCACATACTAAATTTGAAGCACAAGTTTATGTTTTAAAGAAAGAAGAGGGTGGTCGCCATACTCCATTTTTCCCTGGTTATCGACCACAATTTTATGTTCGTACAACTGACGTTACTGGAAAAATTGAATCTTTCCGTGCGGACGATGATAGTGCAACTCAAATGGTAATGCCTGGTGATCGAATTAAAATGGTTGTTGAGCTAATTCAACCAATTGCAATTGAAAAAGGTATGAGATTTGCGATTCGTGAAGGTGGCCGAACAGTTGGAGCTGGTGTTGTTTCAACTATTGTTGAATAAATTTTTCTGTGATTTTTATTTTATATAAACAATCTAGCTTTTCTATTCCCAAACTTTTTCCCAAAACTAAATTCTCCCCAAAATGAAATTTTGGGGACGGCGCAGTCATAAAACTTTGGTTGGGAAAGAAAACATCTGATAGTTTTTTTTGCTCCACTTCTCAAACAAAATTTGGGAAGTGGGAACTCTGTTGGCTTAGATTTTAACGATAACTCAAAAACCAACTACCGAATAAGAATCAAAACTGGATTTATTAAAAGGTTTCTATTATGACAAAATTAAAAGAACTTGTCGAACAAATTCAATCTGAATATCTAAAATCAGGGCTACCTGAAATTCGCGTAGGCGATTTGGTTCGAATTGGTGTTTCTATCCAAGAAGGAAATAAACAACGCGTTCAGCCTTTTGAAGGCACCGTTATTGCACTCCATAAAGCTGGAGTTGATACTTCTATCACGGTAAGAAAAAGTTTACAAGGGGTTGGTGTTGAAAGAGTTTTTCCTCTTCATGCTCCTTGTATTACAACAATTCAACTGTTTCGTCGATCAGAAGTTTCACGTGCAAAATTGTATTATTTACGTAACCGAACAGGTAAAGCAACTCGATTAAAAGAAAAATTTGAAACTTTACCACCTGCATGGATTCAGGAATCAACTACTGGTGCGTCAGCCAGTGCAAAAAAGTAAAAAAATAATATTACTATTAAGCTGAGTATGAGACTACAAGAACCTATTATTCGATACCAGGTCCCCGGGGCTCGGCGGTTAAGTAACTATGTCTGGGGATTTATTTTATCTCTAGGTGGTCTTGGTTTTTTATTAACTGGAATGTCTAGTTATTTTAATTTTCAAATTTTTTCTTTTTTTAATTCGCCAAATATCCAATTTTTTCCGCAAGGTTTAGTAATGTGTTTTTATGGTCTTGTTGGAAGTCTATTGGGTTTATACATTTGGTTGATTATATTATGGAATTTAGGAGAAGGTTTTAATGAATTTAATTTAGAAACCGGCCAAGTTCGAATTTTTCGATGGGGATTTCCTGGTAAGAATCGCCGGATAGATCTTCAATATCCTCTTCAAGATGTTCAAAGTATTCGTGTTGAAATTCAAGAAGGCATTAACCCAAAACGCATTATTTATCTAAAATTACGTGGGAATCGCGAGATTCCACTAACACGAGCTGGACAACCTGTAAGTATTGAAGAAATTGAAAGTCAAGCAGCAGAACTTGCAAAATTTTTACAAGTTTCTCTCGAAGGTATTTAAATTTTTTTAACAATTCTTCTCCCAAAATGAAAATTTTGGGAACAAAAAGCTAAAAAAGCTAATTTGGATCAAATTTTTCAGTACCAGAGTATTCCATTAATGAGTGTAGACTTTTTGGGTTTATGAATAAACGTGCAATCGAACAAACAGGGTTAATCCCTCGATCTATTATAAGGACGTTTGAAAGATTTAGAAAACAATTATTCCCGGGTGCTGAAATGTTAGTTATTCAGGAATTTCGTATTTCACGTTACCAAGTTATTGTTTCCGTGAGATGTCTTCTAACTTTATTTTTAGTTCCCCTTCTTGTTAATATTTTTTCAAAATCTTTTTTAATCACACCTATTATAGAGTATTTATGGAATCAAAATGATAAGCAAATCTTTTTAAATTCATATCAACAAAATCGTGCTTTAACTGAACTCAAATCCTTTGAAGAAAAAATATATTTTGACTCACTTTGCGAGGACAAAAAATCTTTGTTTTCTTCTCAAAATTCTATTTCGGGAACAGAAACAAATTTTTTTGAAACTCAAAGTGATCAAAATCACTTTTTTGGAGCAAGAGACCTAATTCCACAATTTCAAACAAAAACTTTCGAATTAGCTGTTGTTTATAATGCTGAAAGTATTGAAGCCCTTAGTAATTTATTTGCAGATTTAGTTAGTGTTTTTAGTTTAAGTCTTGTTTTTTTGTGGATGAAGCCACAAATTATTATTCTAAAATCTTTTCTTGCTGAATCTTTGTATAGTTTAAGTGATACAACTAAATCATTTTTGTTGATTTTAGGAACAGATTTATTAGTAGGGTTTCACTCACCACGAGGTTGGGAAGTTTTTTTAGAATGGTTTTTCCGTCATTTTGGATTGCCCGAAAATCGTGAATTTATGTCATTATTTGTGGCTACATTCCCTGTATTTCTCGATACTGTTTTTAAATATTGGATTTTCAGATCTTTAAATAAGATATCACCTTCAACTGTGGCTACTTATCATAGTATGATTGAATAAAAGATTTTAGACTACTTTTATTTGTAATATAGTAGTGTTAAATTTATTCTAAATCTGTTGTAATACAAAATATTGAATACTAGATAATCCGTTAAAAAATAAATAATGTTTTTTTAACTAAGAGGTTTTTTTAGAAACAACTTTTGAATGAGTCACTAAAACTTTTTTCGAAAAAAATTAAAAAAATTGGTGATTGTTCCTAAACTGTTTACAAAATTTCATTTTGGAAGATGTTTGGGAGAATGTTTCTTTTGTTGTTTCTAGTTCTCTTTTCCAGATTTTGTTTGGTAAGCCTAAGTGAAAAAAAATATAATTTATCTTTACTTTTCTGATTAGTTCTATCTGTTGATTTAAACAAATAAAAATTTTTTATTAATGTTTGTTTTGGTTTTTTTTGGTTTTATTTAAAAACTTCTTTTTAAAAGAGAAAATCTCAAAAACAAAAAAATTTTTGTTTAATTTTATTTTTATAAAACAAATTATGATGCTAGATTTGGTGAAATATCCAGTGATTCGAACTGAAAAAGCAACACGACTAATTGAAAATAATCAATTTAGTTTTGACGTTAATGTTCGACTCACAAAGCCTCAAATCCGAAAACTTGTGGAAGAGTTTTTTAATGTCAAAGTGTTGGCAGTAAATACACACAGACCACCTAGAAAAAACAAACCTCTTGGTTCGAGATCGAATTATAAACGAGTAATTGTAACGGTGGACTCTGATGTCACTTTATTGAAATAACATACATTCTATAGAGAATATGGCTATTCGTTTTTTTAAAGCTGCCACGCCAGGTACTAGACATGGATCTGTCTTAGATTTTTCAGAAATTTCATCCCAAAAACCTGAAAAAAGTTTGACAACTTGGTGGTCTCGTTCGAAAGGACGAAATAATCGAGGTATTATTACAAGTCGACATCGCGGTGGTGGGCATAAGAAATTATACCGCGAGATCGATTTCGCAAGAAATAAAATAGGTATATCGGCAAAAGTCGTAGCAATTCATTACGATCCCAACCGTAATGCAAGAATCGCGTTAGTCCATTATACTGATGGTGAAAAACGCTATATATTACAGCCTTTTGGGTTAAAAGTAGGAAGCATTGTTATTGCTTCTCCAGAAGCTTCAATTAGTGTAGGAAATGCTTTACCTTTAGCTAAAATCCCATTAGGTACGGAGATACATAATATTGAATTACAGCCTGGGTCCGGTGGTCAAATTGTTCGAGCTGCAGGAACAGTCGCACAAGTTTTAGCAAAAGAAGGTAAAAAGGTAACAGTCAAACTTCCATCTGGTGAAATTCGATTGGTTTCTGAAACTTGTTGGGCTACTGTCGGAAGAGTCGGAAATGCAGATGCACTCAATTTAACTTTAGGGAAAGCGGGTCGAAAACGCTGGTTAGGTCAGCGTCCTCACGTACGTGGTTCGGCAATGAACCCTGTGGACCATCCACATGGCGGTGGTGAAGGTCGTGCACCAATTGGACGTTCACGCCCAGTGAGTCCTTGGGGTAAACCGGCATTAGGTTCAAAAACTCGTAAACGTAAAAAATATAGCACAACTCTAATTCTTCAACGAAGAAAATAATAGGAGCTTTAAATTTTTTATTAAAGCTTTTACCAAAATTCATTTTGGTACAACTTTGACCAAAAACAGATATGTTGATCGAATTATGTTTTCGCTTACTCTTTGGTTTTGTTCGTTTCTTTACTTAAAAAAAAAGGAGAGTAAACAAAACAAAGCATTGATTTTAAAACAAGAAGTTTTTGACTTGACTTTCTAAAAAAAGATTGTCCCAAATTAGATTTGGGAACATACCAAAATTTTTTTTCGTAAAATCAAGTCTGTTCCCAAACAATGTTTGGGAAACACTTCGTTTTGCTCTCACAAGTTAGAAATGTATAAAGGTTTTATGTATTAGTTTTTGGAAGCAAAGTCTCCATTTTTAGAGGAATTCGTAAAAAATATGGGAAGATCATTAAAAAAAGCCCCTTTTGTAGCAGATCATTTGCTCAGAAAAGTTGAGAAATTAAATGCACAAGGTGATAAAAAAGTTATTAAAACATGGTCTCGTGGATCTACCATTGTTCCTGTAATGATTGGTCACACTATTGCTGTACATAATGGTCGTGAACATATTCCAGTTTTTATTAGTGATCAAATGGTTGGACATAAATTAGGTGAATTTGCACCAACTCGTACATTTCGAGGTCATGTAAAAAAGGATAAAAGATCAAAACGATAAATTGATTATGGGACAAAAAGTACATCCTTTAGGGTTTCGTCTTGGGATTACCCAAAAACACCAAAGTTATTGGTGTACAAAACCTCGACTTTCTGCTCTTTGGGTTCAAGATGCAAGCTTTTTTCGTAGTTTTTTTCAAAAAAATTATATAGGTGCTGGCATTACACGTATTGAAATTCAACGACGAGAATTAGATTCACCTTCAATTAGTATTACTATTCATGCTGCGCGTCCAGCTCTTTTTTTAGAACGTGACACTAAAGCTTTAGATCAACTCAGAGATGAATTAGTAAAAAAATTAAGAGCGTTTTATGTCAAACGACATTTACCAGACCCTACAAATTTAAAATTAAATTTATATATTAAACCATTAAAAGAACCTGATGCTTACGCAGCTGTGTTAGCAGAAAAGTTAGTAGAAGATTTACAACAACGAAAACCGTATAGACGAGCTATGCGCCAAACGATTCAACGAGCGTTGCGTGCCGGGGTCAAAGGTATTAAAGTTCAAGTATCGGGTCGTTTAAATGGGGCAGATATCGCTCGTTCTGAAGATTTACGTGAAGGTCCGGTACCTTTACAAACTTTACGGGCAGATATTGATTACGCAACTCATTCTGCAAAAACAATTTTTGGACTTTTAGGAGTAAAAATTTGGGTATTTCATGGTGAGCGCTTAACACCCTTAAGTAATCTTCCAGCTGATTCCAAAATTAATTAATTGGGGAAATTTTACAGTTTCTTGTTTACTTTTTTGTTAATCTCTTAGTAAAAAATCTGAATTTTTTTCAATTTTTTAGAAAAAATGGTTACTTAATTTTACAAAAAACAAAAATTTGATGTGAAAAAATTCTTTTGTCCCAAATTTAATTTGGGAATACAAGGAATTAAAGAATCTTGGTACTTAAAAAGTTTTTTCACAAGCCCAACAAAACCATTTTTGATCAAACCTATAAAAATTCATTTTTTTCCAAAATCAACTTTTGGGACAGGACAGCCATTGGTGAGAAAAAAATTGTTTGTGAATTACTAAAAAAAAAATATTATGTTAAGCCCAAAACGAACAAAATATCGCAAACACCATCGTGGCCGCATGAGAGGCAAAGCTCTTCGCGGTAATAAATTAGTTTTTGGTGAATATGGATTACAAGCTTTAGAACCATCATGGATTACTTCAAGACAAATTGAAGCTGCTCGTCGGGCTATGACACGTCAAGTCCGTAGAGGTGGAAAACTCTGGATTCGTCTTTTTCCCGATAAAGTAGTTACAATGCGTCCTGCAGAAACACGAATGGGTTCAGGGAAAGGTGCACCTGAATATTGGGTTGCAGTTGTAAAACCCGGGAAGGTTTTATATGAATTAACAGGAATTCCGGAAACGATTGCTCGTGCAGCGCTTCGTTTAGCGGCTTCCAAATTACCTGTAAAAACACAAATTCTTGTAAAGTAAAAAAATAGAGGGGCATTATGATTCAACCGCAAACCTATCTTCGAGTAGCGGATAATACGGGTGCTCGAGAACTCATGTGTATTCGAGTATTGGGTGGTGGAAAACAACGTGCTGCTACAGTTGGTGATATCATTATTGCTGTAGTAAAAGAAGCTACCCCTAATATGCCTGTAAAAAAATCAGATATTGTTCGAGCTGTTATTGTACGTACACGTAAAAATGTACGACGTGCTAATGGAACAAGTATTCGATTTGACGAAAATGCAGCTGTAATTATTAATAAAGAAAATAATCCGCGAGGAACTCGAGTATTTGGACCGGTAGCGCGTGAATTACGTGATGGTAATTTCACTAAAATTATTTCATTAGCGCCGGAAGTATTGTAAATAAAAAAATAATCAAATCTGCAGAGAGATTTTTGCATATGGTGCAACGATTACAAAACTTCTATCGAGAAAAAATTATTCCACAATTGATGGAAGATTTTCAGTATAAAAATAAACATCAAGTGCCGACTCTTGAAAAGATCGTCATTAATCGAGGTTTAGGTGATGCTTCTCAAAATGCAAAACTTTTAGACTCATGTTCAAAAGAATTAAGTATCATTACTGGTCAGCAAGGTATAGTAACTCGTTCTAAAAAAGCAATTGCAGGCTTTAAACTTCGCCAAAAAATGCCAGTCGGTGTAACTGTAACACTTCGCGGTGAACGTATGTATGCTTTTTTAGATCGGTTAATTAATTTAGCCTTACCTCGTATTCGAGATTTTCAAGGTGTAAGCCTAAAAAGTTTTGATGGTCAAGGAAATTATAGTTTAGGTCTAGACGAACAATTGATGTTCCCTGAAATTGATTACGACAAAATCGATCAAGTTCGTGGTATGGATATTTCTATTATTACGACTTCGAAAACTGATCATGAAGCTACAGCACTTTTAAAGGCGTTTGGAATGCCTTTTAAACGTTAAAAAATTTTATTTTAAGAATAAAATGAAATAGGTGGAATTCATTTAAATTTCATCTGTTTTGATTTGAAAGAATTATTTGATTTGCGACTTTGTTCCCAAATTGTGTTTGGGAAAGTGTTTTTTATCTTTTTTTTACTTTTTGTTAACAAAAAAATTTTAGCAAATAGTTCTAAACTATCAGTAGAGAAAAAGAAATTGGCAAAGTCAAAACAAGTTTTTCTTTCAATTTGTTAGTGCTCTGATCATTTTTGTAATCATTTCATATCCCAAACGAAGTTTGGGAACAGATCTGAAATCAAACAAAAACAGTGTTAACTATGGTAAATGATACAATTAGCGACATGCTGACGCGAATTCGTAATGCAAATTTAGCGTATAAAACTACAGTGGCAGTATCTAAAACTCAGATTCATGAAAAATTATGTGAAATTCTTGAAAAAGAAGGTTTTATTGAGCAATTTCAAGTTTCTGAAACGCACCACAATGAATTAATTATTCATTTAAAATACCAAAGAAATAGTTTCCAAGGAACCCGTGGTTTAGGGAAGCCTTGTATTACTAATTTAAAGCGAATTAGTAAGCCTGGACTTCGAATTTATAGCAATCATAAAGAAATTCCACAAATTCTTGGAGGTATGGGGATTGTTATTGTTTCAACTGCAAAAGGATTAATGACGGATCGAGAAGCTCGATTTGCTCGTCTTGGTGGTGAGTTGATTTGTTCTGTATGGTAAACTCCCCTTTCTTAAGGTTTCTATTTTTAGTTCTCAAACAGAGTTTCTCTGATTTTTCCTTTTTCCTAGTAAAATGATTTTGATAAAGTAAACAACGTTTGGGAGCATAAATAGAAACCGCCATGAAACTATTTCTTGCCGTCCCTTTTAAAATTCATTAAAGGGGTCATTTTGGTTTTTTTCTACAAAAAATTTGTTAAATTTCATTATTTTAAATTGTTAAATTTAACACAGAAGGAGGCCTTTGACTCAAAAAAAAATTGATCTAATTGAAATGGAAGGCGTCGTAACCCAATGTTTATCCAATGGGATGTTTCGAATTAAACTAGAAAATGGTTTTCTTGTTTTAGCGCATGTCTCAGGGAAAATACGACGAAATTATATTCGTATATTGTTAGGGGATAAAGTTGCAGTAGAATTAAGTCCCTATGATTTGACACGGGGAAGAATTACATATCGACTTCGCCCTGGAAAAGAAAAATAAAAAAAAGTAATTCTATGAAAGTTCGTCCTTCAGTTCGAAAAATGTGTGATAAATGTCGATTAATTCGTCGAAAAGGCACATTACGGGTAATTTGTCAAAACCCAAAACATAAGCAGAGACAAGGTTAAATATTTATAGTTTTTTTAGAAATTTCAGTCTCTAATTTCTTTAAAAACTGTAAATATTTTTAAATTGAAAAATCTTAAAAAAAAGTCTATTTAAACATTTTGGTCAGCGATTTAATCCCAAAAAAGTTTATTTTTTGGTATTAAAATTTCTTGAAACAAGAGTCCCAAAAACAATTTTATTCCCAAAATAGTCATTTTGGGAAAGCAACCGTTTTGTTTAAATTTTCGATTTTTTTGTTTTTGTTTCTTTTTTAGTTGTTTGGTAACAACTAAAAAACCAAAAATTGATTTTTCGCGTAACATGTTGTAATTAATGTATTAAACAACAACATCTATGGCAAAAAAAATTGAAAAAAGTTCAAAGAAAAAATTTCGTGAAAAAGTAACAAAAGGTCTGGCACACATTCAATCTACATTCAATAATACGATTGTTACTATTACAAATAGTAAAGGTAATGTTTTAGCTTGGTCATCAGCAGGTGCTTGTGGTTTTAAAGGTGCGAGAAAAAAAACACCTTTAGCAGCAAAACAAGCAGCTCAAAATGCTGCTCAAACTTGTGTGAGTCAAGGTATGAAAGAAATTGCTGTACGAGTAAAAGGTGCTGGTGCTGGACGTGAAGCAGCTTTACGTGGTTTACGCGAGGCCGGATTAAATATTAGTATTATTCGTGATATTACTCCAATTCCACATAATGGATGTCGGCCACCTAAAAAACGTAGAATATAGTTTAGTCTTTTTGATTAATTAATCTACGAAAAAAACTCTTTGGTCCTGAAAACTGATTTGGTTTTATCCAAAAAAAAGTTTGGCAAGAACTATCATTTCGGTTCTGTCCCAAAACTTTGTTTTGGGAATAAATTTCATTTTGGGATAAAAATCGATAGTTAACCAATATTTGAATTTTTTATCTTTTTCGTAATGATTAGTAATGACAAATTTTGTCATCTTGGATCAAAAAAACGATTGTGATCTTGTTCTTTTTCTTTTTTTCTAAAGAAAAAACAAAAAAGAAACACCAAATGCAAAAGAAATTTTTGTCCTGCGTAGAATCACGCATTCAAGGTCATGGTGAAATGTATGCACGATTTCACTTAGGAACTTTTTTTCGGGGTCAAGGGTTAACTTTTGCTAATGCTCTTCGCAGAACATTATTATCGGAAGTACCTCGTTTAGGAGTAACATCGGTCGAATTTGAAGGAGTTGTTCATGAATTTGCCACGATTCCTGGAGTTCAAGAAACTGTTCTTGATATTCTTTTAAATATAAAAAAATTAGTGTTTACTCCAGCAAATTCAGAAATAGATTTACTTGCTGAACAGTCTTTTAAAACAAAAGCTTTTTTAAAAGTTCAAGGCCCCGCAAAAATTACCGCAAGTGATCTGAAAATATCGCCAAATTTGTCCTGTGTTTGGCCGTCAGATCCAATAGCTACACTTAATTCTAATGGAGAATTAATTCTGACTCTAGAATTAAAAGTAATTGATCCAACTAAAAGTTTTTTAGATAAATCGATTCTTTCTGTACAGGGCGGAAAAGAAAAACAAATTTTTTCTTTAGATACAACGCCCAATCCTGTACAAAAAGTTAATTATATAATTCATGAATTTGATAAAAAAACAGGTTTAGAGTATATTACTTTAGAAATCTGGACTAATGGGAGTTTAACACCCAAACAAACTTTAATTTTTGCTCTTAAAAAATTAACAAAACTTTTTTATCAATTTAGTCAAGTAAACAAAAATTTATTTGAAAAATAAAAAAAATCGAACCTAATAAGGAGGTTTCGAAAAAGCAATGATAGAACCTAAGAATGGATTAATTCAATCTGGTGGAAGAAAAACAGCTAATGCTTCTGTCACATTAGTTCCTGGCTCAGGAGCTACCATTTTAGTAAATGGCAAATCTGCTTCTGATTATTTTCAAAATAATGCAGTTTATTTACAAGCTCTTTTGACCCCATATCAATTTGTTAAAACTAAAACAAAATATGACGCTTTTATTAAAGTAGAAGGTGGTGGTTTGAGTGCACAAGCAGAAGCAAGTAGATTAGCTTTATGTAAAGCTTTTTTAGAAGTTTTTCCAAATTTAAGACCATTTCTCAAAAAGCGTGAGTTATTAACACGAGATGCCCGTATTAAAGAACGACGTAAATATGGTTTGAAAAAAGCTAGAAAGGCACCACAATTTTCGAAACGTTAATCAGTTTTCGGTTTTGGTGGCAACTTTTTTTAGTGCCTTGAAACAAAAAATACGATTAAAGTTTTCAAGAGGTGACAAAGCTGATTTGGCGCTATACAAATAAAACTCGTATATGAATTGCTTCCCAATTTTGATTGGGAATTAACTTGATATTTTGCAAAAAGAAATTTTGCCTTCTGATGACAATTTTTTGTCAACGAATAACAAAATAGAGGAGAAACTTAGATCTATGTCTACAACAACAAACGAAATTATTGAAAAATTAAAATCAATTACATTATTAGAAGCTGCTGAATTAGTTTCACAAATCGAAGAAACTTTTGGTGTAGATGCTTCTGCTCCTGTTGGTGGTGGCTTTGTAGCTGCTCCTGCTGCAGCAGGAGCAGCTGCAGAAGTTGTTGAAGAAAAAACAACTTTTGATATCATTATTGAAGATGTTCCAAGTGACAAACGTGTTCCAATTTTAAAAGTAATTCGTGACTTAACATCTTTAGAATTAAAAGAAGTTAAAGAATCTATTTCTTCTTTACCAACTACTATTAAACAAGGTGTTTCTAAAGAAGAAGCTGAAACAGCAAAAGAGCAATTAGAACAAGCTGGGGCAAAAATCAAAATCGCTTAGATTTGGAGCTTAAATTTTTTTTGTTACCAAAGTGAATTTTGCTACAACTTGATTTTGGGGGTGAAAAAACATTTCTAAAAAGTGTTTTTTCACATGTAATTTTTCATTTTCTTTAAGCTGGCATTGACTTGACTTATTTTTGGTCAATGTCAGAAATTATGTTCTGTTCGACTTTTTTAAACACTATTATGAATCTTTAATTTTGTCATTAGAATTTTTTAATTTTTTAAACCCTTACAGTTTTCATGAGACAAAGAAGAAAAGTTTTGCAGTTTTGATAAAATTCTGTTTTTCGTTCCCAAAATTTCATTTTGGGATAAAAAGGAAATTTTACAACTTTTGCTTTGTGTAAAAATGAAAAGTTTTTTTGAGCTCAGTAGGATTTGAACCTACATTAGAAACTTAGAAGGTTCCTGTCCTATCCCTTAGACGATGAGCCCTTTTGTTAAATAAATTAAAAAATTTTATATAAACTCTCCATTTAAAAATGGAGAGTTTAAATTTTTGAACGTTTTAAGAAAGGTTTTTAAGCATAACCAAAAACTTTCTTAAAAACATCGCGAACTTTATCACCAGAATCGATCGATTCTAGTGGATCTTTACGTAAACGATGACGTAAACATAATGGAGCAACGCGGAAAATGTCTTCTGGCGTTACAACAGTTCTTCCTTCAAAAGCTGTTAAAGCTTTACTTGCACGGTTTGTTACAAGATCTCCACGTAAACCATCTACATCTAATTCTGAACAAATTTGAGAAATTTTAACTCGGAAATCATAATCGATTTGAACTTGTGGAAGAAGTTTTCGAGCTTCAAGAATTTGATCTGCTAGTTGTTTTTGTGATTCCTGATATGTTTTTCGAAATTCTAGAGGAGCGGCATCGAAATTTGCTCTTTGTTCAACAATTTGAACACGTAAATTAGGGTCTTTCACTGTTCCGATTTGGGCGTGCATGCCAAAACGATCTAAAAGTTGAGGTCGAAGTTCGCCTTCTTCTGGGTTTCCAGAGCCAACTAAAATAAATCGTGCCGGGTGACTAATCGAGATGCCTTCTCGTTCTACTGTATTCCAGCCAGAGGCTGCTGAATCTAATAAAACATCTACTAAATGGTCATCTAAAAGGTTTACCTCATCTACATAAAGAATACCCCGATTAGCTTTCGCTAATAATCCGGGTTCAAAAGCTTTTACACCTTCGGTTAAAGCTTTTTCGATATCAATTGTTCCACAAACTCGATCTTCAGTGGCACCTAAAGGAAGATCGACCATAGAAATCTTTTTATTAACTATAGGTAAAGTTTCATTTCGTTGAAGTCTTTCACGCACTTCTTGACTCATTAATTCAGGATCTGTAGGATCAGAATTAAAAGGGTCGTCTGCTACAACTTGAATTTCAGGTAACAGGTCCACTAAAGCTCGTACAGTTGTGGATTTGCCAGTTCCTCGATCACCCATAATCATAACACCACCGATTTTTGGATCAATGACATTAAGAAGCAGTGCAAGTTTCATTTCTTCTTGACCTACAATAGCTGTAAACGGAAAAACAGGTCTTGCTTCTTCTAAAGAAGCTGAATTCGATTGAGCAGAATTTACGGAATTTTCTAGGATTGTATTCATAGGATTTTTTTTAGAAAAAACGTTTTTTATTGGTTTGTGTATCAAAAAAGAATTTTTTTGCTAAAACCAAGTTAAATGTTTTGAGAATTTCAATTCTCGAACTTTATATAATTCTCTAATTATAAAAAATTATACCGTAATTATTTCAATAAAGCAATTAGTACTAGTTTTATAAAATAAAAGGTTAAGTTATAATAAAATCAGAAAAACTTCAAATAAAAATTTGTCTGATAATCAACAATTCTATTCAGATAATTATTTCAATCAAAATCATTTTTTTGATTAGTAGAGAAGAAAATTTCATTTTTAGGAGAATTTCCGAATAGTTTTTATCATGAAATTCAATAATTTAGCAAAACAATTTCTTGTTTTAAGTTTAGGGTTGGCTTTTACTTCTGGAGCACAGGCTTATCCGATTTTTGCTCAACAAAATTACGAAAATCCTCGTGAAGCAAATGGCAGACTTGTTTGTGCCAATTGTCATTTAGCACAAAAACCTGTTGAAATTGAAGTTCCTCAGGCTGTACTACCGGATACTGTTTTTGAAGCTGTTGTTAAAATTCCTTATGATAAACAGATCAAACAAGTTTTAGCAAACGGCAAAAAAGGTGAGTTAAACGTTGGTGCTGTTTTAATTTTACCTGAAGGTTTTGAATTAGCTCCGGCGGATCGAATTCCAGAAGAAATGAAAGCTAAGGTTGGTAACCTTTATTTTCAACCATATAGTGCTGAAAAGAAAAATATTTTAGTAATTGGTCCAGTTCCTGGTAAGCAATACAGTGAAATGGTATTTCCTATTTTAGCTCCAGATCCTGCAAAAGATAAATCTGTATCGTTTCTTAAATATCCAGTTTATTTAGGCGGAAATAGAGGCCGAGGTCAATTATATCCTGACGGATCGAAAAGTAATAATACTATCTACACTGCTTCAGCCGCTGGCAAAATTTCTGATATTCAGCCTTTAAGCAAAAAAGGTGGCTATGAGGTGACTATTGAAACACTTTCGGGTACAACAGTTGTTGACCAAATCCCACCTGGACCTGAACTTATTGTTAAAGTTGGGGATACTGTTCAATTAGATCAAGCATTTACAAATAATCCAAATGTAGGTGGATTTGGTCAAGGCGAAACAGAGATTGTTTTACAAAACCCAGCTCGTATCCAAGGATTATTAGTATTTTTTGCTTTAGTTCTTTTTGCACAAGTTTTCTTAGTTCTTAAGAAAAAACAATTTGAAAAAGTGCAATTAGCTGAAATGAATTTTTAATTCATGTGGTAAACAAATTCTCAATTGAGGTTTTAAAAAATGGTAACTGTTTTTAGTTATATTGTTTTATTAGTAAGTGCTTTGGTAGCGACATTAGCTCTTTACCTTGGTCTTTTGAAAATTAAATTAATTTAAAAAAAAAGAAAGTATATGGTAGAACCATTATTATCTGGTATTGTGCTTGGTCTGGTTCCAGTAACCATTACAGGATTATTTGTAACCGCTTATCTTCAGTATCGACGTGGGGATCAACTTACTCTTTAAAGAAATTTTTTTGTTAAAAATAGTTTCTTTTTTCTTTTTAAAAAAGAATTTACTTCGTTTTGGGAATAAATGAATTTTTGGAAGAAAATTGAAATTAATCAAATTTTTTTCAAAAAAAGCTATTTGAGTAAAAATACAATCACTTTAAAAAGGCTTTGGGGTTAAAAATTAAGACCTCAAAGTCAAAAATCTACTAACTTGAAAAAAAAAATTCTCTTTTCATATAATAAATTATGCAGAAAGAAACAAAAAAATAATAAATTATTCGATTGACAAATTTTTTGTCACATACATAAAATTTAGTTTAGGATTATCAGAAATTTTTTCTGATTTTTTTCTAAATTTTAAAAATATATGTTTTTTTTCAAGAAACTATAATAACACTAATAAAAAAGAAAAAAAATCCACAGAGAATTTTTCTTTTTTTAAATTCAGCAAATTCCGATATAGTGTTAAGAAATAACTATATAGCTTGTTTTTACTTGATTATATAGGCTTTTTACGAAATATCAGCTGAGGAAAAAGTTTCAGAAAATGTTAAAGGAGAGAGTAACGCTATGACTATAGCGATTGGAAAAGCTCAAGAAAAGCGTGGTTGGTTTGATATTGTAGACGATTGGCTTCGTCGTGACCGTTTTGTTTTTGTAGGCTGGTCAGGTTTATTATTATTACCTACGGCATATCTTGCATTAGGTGGCTGGTTTACTGGAACTACATTTGTTACTTCTTGGTATACTCACGGATTAGCGAGTTCATACTTAGAAGGTTGTAACTTCTTAACTGCTGCAGTTTCAACTCCAGCAAATAGTATGGGTCATTCATTATTATTTCTTTGGGGCCCAGAAGCACAAGGTGACTTTACTCGTTGGTGTCAGCTTGGCGGACTTTGGACTTTCGTAGCACTTCATGGATCATTTGCTTTAATTGGTTTCATGCTTCGTCAATTTGAAATTGCTCGTTCAGTAAAAATTCGTCCTTATAACGCTATTGCGTTCTCTGCACCAATTTCAGTTTTCGTTTCTGTGTTTTTAATTTATCCTTTAGGTCAATCTGGTTGGTTTTTTGCTCCAAGTTTTGGTGTTGCAGCTATTTTCCGATTCATCTTATTCTTCCAAGGATTCCATAACTGGACTTTAAACCCGTTCCATATGATGGGTGTTGCTGGTGTTTTAGGTGCTGCTCTTCTTTGTGCAATTCACGGTGCAACTGTAGAAAATACACTTTTTGAAGATGGAGATGGTGCAAACACTTTCCGTGCATTTAACCCAACTCAAGCAGAAGAAACTTACTCAATGGTTACAGCAAACCGTTTCTGGTCTCAAATTTTTGGTGTAGCTTTTTCAAACAAACGTTGGTTACATTTCTTTATGCTTTTTGTACCAGTAACTGGTCTTTGGATGAGTGCAATTGGTGTAGTAGGTTTAGCTTTAAATCTTCGTGCATATGATTTCGTATCTCAAGAAATTCGTGCTGCTGAAGATCCTGAATTCGAAACTTTCTATACTAAAAATCTTCTTTTAAACGAAGGTTTACGTGCTTGGATGGCTGCTCAAGATCAGCCTCATGAAAAACTTGTATTCCCTGAGGAGGTTTTACCACGTGGAAACGCTCTTTAATGGCAGTTTAGTTGTTGGTGGACGTGATCAAGAGTCCACTGGTTTTGCTTGGTGGTCCGGAAATGCTCGATTAATTAACCTTTCCGGAAAATTATTAGGTGCTCATGTAGCTCATGCTGGATTAATTGTTTTCTGGGCTGGTGCTATGAATTTATTTGAAGTAGCTCACTTTGTACCAGAAAAACCAATGTATGAACAAGGTTTAATTCTTTTACCTCACATTGCTACTTTAGGTTATGGTGTAGGCCCTGGTGGCGAAGTTATCGATACTTATCCATACTTCGTTTCTGGTGTATTACATTTAATTTCATCAGCAGTATTAGGTTTTGGTGGCATTTATCATTCATTAGTAGGTCCTGAAACTTTAGAAGAGTCTTTTCCTTTCTTTGGTTATGTTTGGAAAGATAAAAATAAGATGACTACTATTTTAGGTATTCACCTTATTGTTTTAGGTCTTGGTGCGTGGCTTTTAGTTTGGAAAGCTATGTATTTTGGTGGTGTCTATGATACTTGGGCTCCAGGTGGTGGAGATGTTCGAATTATCACAAATCCAACTGTAAATCCTAGTGTAATTTTTGGTTACATTTTACGATCACCTTTTGGTGGTGATGGATGGATCGTGAGCGTTGATAATATGGAAGATATTATTGGTGGTCATATCTGGATTGGTACTTTAAACATTTTTGGTGGAATTTGGCATATTTTAACTAAACCTTGGGCTTGGGCACGTCGTGCATTTGTATGGTCAGGTGAAGCTTATTTATCTTATAGTTTAGCTGCTATTTCACTTATGGGCTTTACTGCATGTTGTATGGCTTGGTTTAACACTACAGCTTATCCAAGTGAATTCTACGGCCCAACAGGTCCTGAAGCTTCACAATCACAAACGTTTACTTTCTTAGTACGAGATCAACGTTTAGGTGCTAATGTTGCTTCTGCTCAAGGTCCAACAGGTCTTGGGAAATATCTGATGAGATCTCCAACTGGTGAAATCATTTTCGGTGGTGAAACTATGCGTTTTTGGGATTTCCGTGGTCCTTGGTTAGAACCACTTCGTGGTCCTAACGGTTTAGATTTAAATAAACTGAAAAATGATATTCAACCTTGGCAAGAACGTCGCGCTGCTGAATATATGACTCACGCACCATTAGGTTCGTTAAACTCAGTAGGGGGTGTAGCTACAGAAATTAATGCTGTTAACTATGTTTCACCACGTAGTTGGTTAGCTACTTCACATTTCTGTTTAGGTTTCTTCTTCTTTGTTGGTCATTTATGGCATGCTGGTCGTGCTCGTGCTGCTGCTGCAGGTTTTGAAAAAGGTATTGATCGTGATACTGAACTTTCATTATCTTTACGTCCATTAGATTAATGGGTTTAAAAATTTTTATCTACTATCTCCCAAATAAACTTTGGGAGATGGGTAGTTTTTCCGTAATTAAAATAATTTTTCGTTTATTCTTTAGTTTTTTGGGTAGTTTTCAATAAATAGAAAAATTACTAAAAAAAAATCAAAATTAGTTGATTTTTATTCAGGAGTTTAGTAAAATTTAAACTTGATTATAAAATTTATGGAGAGATGACCGAGAGGCTTAAGGTAACGCATTGCTAATGCGTCGTACGGTTAACTCTGTACCGAGGGTTCGAATCCCTCTCTCTCCGAAAAGAATTTAAAAAATATTATTTATTTTTACTTGAAATCTATGTTATTGAGCTTGATGGGAATTGAACCCATGACGTTGTGCTTCGGAGACACATACTCTAAATCCACTGAGTTACAAGCTCGTAGATAATTTATACATTTCTCTACAACTTTTAGTTTAAATTCTTTCAGTCATTTTTAACCAGTTTTGTGCTTCGATATAATTGGTTGGGGCTAATCGAATTGCTTCTTTCCAATAATCAGCAGCTTTATTAAAAAGTAATTTTGAAATTTCTACTTGGCCACTTTCTAATGCTTGTTCTCCGCGATAATGATAAATTACAGCAATATTATTTAAAGCTTGAGGTAATGATGGATTTCTTTCTAAAGCTTGATAATAATAGTCTAAAGCTCTGGCATGATCGCCATTACTAGTATGTATCAGTCCAATATTATATAAAATATAACTGCGGTCATAAGCATCTGTTTCTAACCTTAATGCTTCATAATAATTTTGTAATGCTTCTGCATATTCACCTTCGGATTGTGCTGACATTCCATCACGATAGTAACTAAAAGCTTGTTTTTCTCGGCTAGAAGTAGGCAAAATTTTGAGTAAAATATCAGCGATAACTGTAAAGGTTTTATCAATGAAATTATCATTTCTTTGTGACCTTGGCATAGTAATGATTCTCCATAAAATAGCTTTTTGTTTCTTAGGTTGTCAGAATTCACTTTTTCGGAAATTTCTTAAAAGCAAATTTAACTGTTTTTTCTAAAAAGCAAAAAAATTAAAATTTTTGTTTGACTAATTTGAGGTGATAACTATAGTTGAATAATTATCACCCCAAAAAAAGAATACGTTTTCGTCTTCAAAAAAAGGTTTTTCAAGAAAACTTAATTCAGTCCCCAAAAAACTTTGGTTTTTGACACAAAATAGAAGTTAGTCAAGATCTTTTTGTCCAGGATTTCGGCCAGGATCGTTAGAAAGGAAACCGAAAATAAAAAGTGAGACAAAAAATGTAACTACTGCATAAACAAAAATTTTAAGTGTTAACATAATTTTTTAAAACATCTGGAAGATTTATAGGCTACTACTATCAACTAGTATATCATAAAAGTTTCTAAAGAAAAAAGTTTTTTTTAATAAAAAATAACCAAGCTATTTAGTTGGTTTTTTTTGGTCGACGTGTTGTTGTTTTTTTGTTTACAAAAAAACAACAACAAAAATTGATTTTTTTTAGCTTCCTAGTTATATTAATAGTAACAAAAAATTAAACCAAGTTGCCTGTTTAACTCAATCGGCAGAGTATCGGTCTTGTAAACCGAAGGTTATCGGTTCGACTCCGATAGCAGGCTTTTTTTATTTTAGGGTCTTGTAAAGTGTTATTTTTTTCGTCATAATGAATACAGTAAGCAGCACGTAAAAAAGAATTCTTTTTTACATCATAAAAAATGATTGATAATGCAAAATATATAAATCACTAATTATATTTCCTATTCCATGGTTCAAAAATTAAAACTAGAACAAATGATCCAAAGTGGAATGCATTTTGGTCACTTTACTCGTGAATGGAATCCTCGAATGGCCCCATATCTTTACGGAGAATGGCAAGGTCGTCATATTTTAGATTTGGTCCAAACCCATTCTCTTTTAAATGGAGTACTTGAATTTTTAGAAAAGAGTGCTGCAGAAGGTAAAACTTTTTTATTTGTTGGGACAAAAAAACAAGCAGCTCCACTTATTGCTCAAACAGCCTTATCTTGTAACAGCTTTTTTGTAAACCAGCGATGGTTAGGTGGGATGCTTACTAACTGGCGAACTATTCAAAAATCATTAAAAAAATTACAAGAATATCGTCAAGCTGAAGAAACTGGAGCATGGTCTCTGTTAAAAAAACAAGAAGTTGCTTGTAAACGTAGAGAAAAACAACGCTTAGAAAAGTATTTATCTGGTTTAGAGAATATGTCGACTTTGCCTGGTGTTGTAATTATTATTGGGCAATGTGAAGAAATTCATGTAGTTCGAGAATGTCGACAATTAGGTATTCCTACAGTAACGCTTCTTGATAGTAATTGTGACCCAACATTAGCAGACTGGTTTATTCCCGCAAATGATGATTCTGTTTCAGCACTACGCTTATTGCTAGGTTTATTCGAAAATTCAATCTTGTCGGGTCAAAATAAATATCAAGAACAACAAGCAGCTAACGTTGCAAAAGTAACACTAAAACAATCGGTGCGCACTCGTCGTAATGCACCAAGAAACGGGAAACGAGTTTCTAAATCCAAAAGAAGTGTAGCACTTGATACGAGTCAAGCACTTTAATCTGTTGGAAAAATGTAATCAAAAATTGTGGAGTAACTGATATGACAAATCTCTGGTTTGATTTAGCTGAAGTTTCGGTAGGTCAGCATTGGTATTGGCAACTAGGTGGCTACCCAGTTCATGGGCAGGTATTAATTACATCTTGGATTGTATTAGGTGTAATCGTTTTGATTTCTTTACTAGGTAACCAAAATTTAAAAACAATTCCTGAAGGCTTACAAAATTTAACCGAGTATATTACTGAATTTATTCGTGATTTAGCAAAAACTCAAATTGGACCTGAAGAGTATCTAAAATGGGTGCCTTTTTTAGGAACTATTTTTCTTTTTATTTTTGTATCAAACTGGTCTGGAGCCCTTCTTCCTTGGCGTATCTTAGAATTACCTAATGGAGAATTAGCAGCACCAACAAATGATATTAATACTACTGTAGCATTAGCTTTATTAACTTCAATTGCTTATTTTTATGCAGGAATTAGTAAAAAAGGCTTAGGTTATTTTAAACGTTATATTTCACCCGCTGCTTTTTTATTACCAATTAATGTTTTAGAAGATTTTACTAAACCACTTTCGTTAAGTTTCCGACTTTTTGGAAATATCCTTGCTGATGAATTAGTTGTAGGTGTATTAATTACTTTAGTACCTTTAGTAATCCCTATTCCAATTATGCTATTAGGTTTATTTACTAGTGCTATTCAAGCATTAGTATTTGCTACATTAGCGGGTGCTTATATCGGAGAGTCTGTAGAAGATCATCATTAATTGAACACTTTTTGTTTTTGTTTCTCTTTTTAGCAAAGAAATACTTGGTAAAATAATAAAAAAGTTTTTCTATAAAAGTTTCAATAGAAAATTCAAAAATTCTATGTGTTTTTCAAATCCATTTTGAGAAACTAAAACATTGCTATTTTGAAACTTACTATTTTAAAAATAAAGTTAAAAGTTGCAAAGGAAATTTATCTTTTAAATGTTTGTTTCCTTCAACCTCTATCTTTGTTTGAAAACTAACTGCAAAAGTGTAAAACGCTTGGTGACAAAAACCATTGTTTTTTGTCATATCGTAGAAAAAAATATCCTTTTAGAATTTTTTATTCTAAAAGGTCTAACATGATATTAGCCAAAAAAATCTATCGGAGGTCAAACCATTATGAATCCACTTATCGCTGCTGCAAGTGTTGTTGCTGCTGGTCTAGCTGTAGGTCTAGCTGCTATTGGACCTGGTATGGGTCAAGGAACTGCTGCTGGTTATGCAGTAGAAGGTATCGCTCGTCAACCAGAAGCAGAAGGTAAAATCCGTGGTGCTCTTTTATTAAGTTTCGCTTTCATGGAATCATTAACTATTTACGGGCTTGTTGTTGCTTTAGCACTTTTATTCGCAAACCCTTTTGCATCATAATTTAGATAAATAAGAAAATTGTTTTTTTCACTTTTTTCGATTTTGTTCAAAAACTCATTTTTGCTTCTAACTCGAAAAAAGTGAAAAAATTTTCAAATTTTTTATTTCAATTGACTGACTTTGACCGTTGAAAAACAGACTCTTTTTTGTCACCAACATGTTTTTGTCACCAGTTGTATCTTTTTTAAACAATTTTTTAAAAATCAAATTATTTTGAAAAGTTAGATCTCTTGAAAACAACTTTCAAGAAAAAATAGAGATGGACAAAAAATGTTTTTATCTTATTTTTTCTATCTTTTTGAAATATTCTGGTTTTTTAGTGGTGATTTTTTGTCAAAAATCACCATTAAAAAACTTCAAGGTTTGAAATCGAGAATAAGGGGATTTTTATGCTTTTCAGCGCTTCATTGATGTTGGCAGGACATTTTGGGTTTAATACAAATATATTAGAAACCAATGTGCTAAATTTAGCTGTGGTACTAGCCATCGTCATTACCTATGTGGGCGACGCTTTGCGAGGTCTTCTTGCGAATAGAAAACAAACTATTTTAAATAATTTTCGTGAAGCTGATCAACGTGCTTCAGAAGCTCAAGAACGATTAAATCAAGCTCGTATTCAGTTGGACCAAGCTAAAACTAAAGCTCAACAAATTGGTGAGCAAGCTCTTATTACTGTAGAACAAGAAAAGAAACAATTTGTTCGTCAGACTCAAGAAGATATTAAACGTTTAGGGATTCTTCAACAAGAAACCTTAAAATTTGAGCAACAAAAAGCTCAGAATCAACTTGCTCAAAAATTAGTAAGATTAGCATTGCATCAAGTTCGCGAAAAACTTCAGCAACGTTTGAATAATTCTCTTCATAGTGCAGTTAATAATTTTCAAATTGTACTGTTTACGAACTATAAACCCAATTAATGCAATGTCTAGTAGGAGGCAGTTCAGCAGACTATGGTAAAAATTAGACCAGATGAAATTAGTAGTATTATCAAACAGCAGATTGAACAGTATCAGCAAGAAGTCAAAGCTGTAAACGTCGGAACTGTTTTCCAGGTTGGAGATGGGATTGCACGTATTTATGGTCTTGATAAAGTAATGGCCGGTGAATTACTTGAATTTGAAGATGGTACAATCGGAATTGCTTTAAATTTAGAAGCTAAAAACGTTGGTGCTGTACTTATGGGGGAAGGCACTACTGTTCAAGAAGGAACATCAGTTCGTGCAACTGGCAAAATCGCTCAAATTCCAGTTGGGGATGGATTTTTAGGTCGTGTAGTAAATTCTTTAGCTCGTCCTATTGATGGAAAAGGCGAAATTGCTACGACTGAAACTCGTCTTATTGAATCAGCCGCTCCTGGTATTATTTCTCGACGTTCTGTACATGAACCATTACAAACAGGTATCGTTGCTATTGATGCTATGATTCCAATTGGTCGTGGCCAACGTGAATTAATTATCGGTGACCGTCAAACTGGAAAAACAGCTATTGCTGTAGATACAATTTTAAATCAAAAAGGTAAAGATGTTGTTTGTGTTTATGTAGCAATCGGCCAAAAAGCATCTTCTATTGCTCAAGTAGTTAATACATTACAAGAACGTGGAGCAATGGATTATACTATTATTGTTGCTGCAACAGCAGATTCACCAGCTACACTTCAATATCTATCTCCATATACAGGTGCTGCTTTAGCTGAGTACTTTATGTATAAAGGTCGTCATACTCTTGTAATTTATGATGATTTAACTAAACAAGCACAAGCATACCGTGAAATGTCTTTATTACTTCGTCGTCCACCGGGTCGTGAAGCTTATCCAGGAGACGTTTTCTATCTTCACTCTAGACTTTTAGAGCGTGCTGCAAAATTAAATGATAAATTAGGTAGTGGAAGTATGACTGCTCTTCCTATTGTTGAAACACAAGAGGGTGATGTTTCAGCTTATATTCCAACTAATGTTATCTCGATCACTGATGGTCAAATTTTCTTATC
>VFQM010000191.1_pt1 | contig 75972 bp, 95 predicted proteins | sample 3512391 | NCBI WGS metagenome assembly VFQM01 (sample SAMN10412369, study PRJNA504923) | tailings metagenome | isolation source: Replicate 1 from Balatoc abandoned mine | place: Philippines | reverse complement strand
TCGTCGCGCGCGAGCCCGATCATCTGCTCGACGAGGCGCATCACGAAACGCTCGTTGCGAACTGCATTGCGCAGGGCGCTGCGCTCATGACCGGGCGGACGAGCGCCGATGGCGCGCGCAATTATCCCGGCGACCGGCCGTCGACGACGATCCTGCTCGACCAGGTCACCCCGCGCAGCCTCGGCGCACTGATCGCCTTTTACGAGCACCGCGTCTTCGCCAATGCGGTTTTGCTCGGCATCAATCCCTTCGACCAGTTCGGGGTCGAACTCGGCAAGGAGATGGCCAAGGGGCTTGCCGAAGGAACGGTCGAATTCGATCCCGCGACGCAGGCGCTGATGGCGGCGGCGCTGGGCGAATAGGCTGAGCGCAAAATTCGATTGGCAAGCGGCGCCTGCGTAACCACATAGGCGGCCGCTGCGAATGCCAGCCAGCATCTTCAGGGGTCCTTCATGAGCAATTTCGACTATGATCTTTTCGTCATCGGCGCCGGGTCGGGCGGGGTGCGCGCTTCGCGTATCGCCGCGTCGCACGGCGCGCGCGTTGCGGTGGCCGAGGATTATCGCGTCGGCGGCACCTGCGTCATCCGCGGCTGTGTGCCCAAGAAATTGCTCGTCTATGGTGCCCATTTCGCCGAGGATCTGAAGGATGCGCGCCATTTCGGCTGGGACGTGCCCGACTGCAAGTTCGACTGGGACCGGCTGCGCGACAATGTCCAGGCCGAGGTCACGCGGCTAGAAGGCCTTTATGGCCAGACGCTCGACAACCACAAGGTCACCGTTCTCAAGACCCGCGCGACGATTGCCGGGCCGCAGAAGGTGCGGCTGGCCGACGGCACCGAACTGACTGCCGAACGGATCCTCGTCGCGACCGGCGGCTGGCCGCATGTCCCCGAATTCCCGGGCAGCGAGCATGCGATCACCTCGAACGAGGTCTTTCATCTCGAGAAGTTGCCGAAGCGCGTGGTGATCGCGGGCGGCGGCTATATCGCCAACGAGTTCGCCGGCATCTTCAACGAATTCGGCAGCAAGGTGACGATCGTCAATCGCGGCGACACGATCCTGCGCGGTTATGACGAACAGATTCGCGACCGGCTGCTGCAGATTTCGATGACCAAGGGCATTGATTTCAAGTTCAACGCACCCTTCCAGTCGATCAGCAAGAATGACGACGGGTCGCTCACCGTGATGCTCGAAGGTTGCGAGCCGATCGTCGCCGACGCGGTGCTCGTCGCCGCCGGGCGGGTGCCGAACACCAGGGGCATCGGGCTGGAGGAGGTCGGGGTCGAACTCGACGAGCATGGCGCGATCAAGGTCGACGAGACCAACCAGTCGTCGGTGCCCAGCATCTATGCCGTCGGCGATGTGACAAACCGCCTCCAGCTTACCCCGGTCGCGATCCGCGAGGGGCAGGCTTTTTCGGACAGCGTGTTCGGCGGCAAGCCGACGGTGGTCGATTACCAGAATGTCCCGAGCGCGGTGTTCAGCCATCCGCCGATCGGCGCGGTCGGCATGACCGAGGCGCAGGCGCGCAACAAGCTGGGCAGCATCCGCGTCTACACGAGCGATTTTCGCGCGATGAAGAATGTCCTCGCCGGCCGTAACGAGCGCGCGCTCTACAAGATGATCGTCAATGCCGCGACCGACCAGGTCGTCGGGCTCCACATGATCGGCCCCGATGCGCCGGAGATTTTGCAGGCGGCCGCGATCGCGGTGAAGGCCGGGCTGACGAAGGCCGACTTCGATGCGACGGTGGCGCTGCATCCGAGCATGGCCGAGGAACTGGTGCTGCTGAAATAGGGTTCGGCCCTGCAACGCAAATGCGCTATCTTCGCCCGGATAACGGACGGGGGAGGGGCGCATGGCGGGCACGGTTCTGGTCACCGGGGGCAGCGGTTATATCGCGGGCTTCCTCATCCGGCAGCTGATCGACAACGGCTGGCACGTCCACACGACGGTGCGCAGCCTGAAGCGCGAGGCCGAGGTGCGCGACTGGCTGAACGTCGATAATGACAAGCTTGCCTTCTTCGCCGCCGACCTCGAACATGACGCCGGCTGGGCCGAGGCGGTCGCGGGGTGCAGCCATGTCGCGCATGTCGCATCGCCCTTTCCGCTCGATGTCCCCATGCACGCCGACGATCTGGTGATCCCCGCGCGCGAAGGCGCGTTGCGCGCGCTGCGCTTCGCGCGGGCGGCGGGGGTGAAGCGCTTCGTCCTGACCTCGTCGATGGCGGCGGTCGCCTATGGCCATGGCAAGGGCCGCGATCTCTATAACGAAGCCGACTGGAGCAACCTCGATAACCCCGAGGTCATGCCCTATCCGCGCTCGAAGACCGTCGCCGAGCGCGCGGCGCGCGACTGGGTTGCGGCCGAGGGGGAGGATATTGAATTTGCCTCGGTCAACCCCGCGGCGGTGTTCGGGCCCTTGCTGTCGGACGATCTGTCGACCTCGATTGAGGTCGTGAAGCAATTGCTCGAGGGCAAGGTGCCGATGTGCCCCGATGTCGGTTTCGGCATCATCGACGTGCGCGACGTCGCCGACATGCATTATCGCGCGCTGACCGTCGAGGGAATCCGCGACGAGCGTTTCGTCTGCTCGGGGCCGTTTTTGAAGTTCATCGACGTCGCGAATATCCTGAAGGCCAATCTGGGCGAACAGGCGCGCAAGGTGCCGACGAGGAAGATGCCCGACTGGTTGCTCAAGGTGCTGGCGGTCTTCCGGCCCGAACTCAAGCAGGTGGTCGCCGAACTCGGCAATGTCCGCGGCGGCGACAGCAGCCATGCGATGGCGCGGCTCGGCTGGGCGATGCGACCGCCGGAGGAAGCGATCCTCGCGACGGCGCGGGATTTGATCGAGCGGGGGATCGTGAGGGTCTGAAGACGCGAACCCCTCCCGCAAGCGGGAGGGGCAGCGAGACTTACGAGCTTGCTCGTTAGTCGCAGCGGGGTGGGCTAAGTGTAGCGCGGCAAAAGCTTCTGGAGTCTCGGACACAAGGTTCTGGAGCACTCGGAGCTAGATCACCATGGCCGTAGCGCCCCCGCCGCCTTCGACATGGCGGATGGCTGCAACTTGATCGAGCCGCACGCTGATGTCGTTATCGTGGACATCGACGAGGTCGAACCACTCGGATAATTCATCCTGCGCAGCGCCGCTCTTGATGGTGAGCTTTTCGCCGCTGACCAGGAAGAGGGTGAGCGTGTCTTGGGCGCCGAGACCCTCGCAATATGTGGATAGAATGCGGCGCGCGCCGTCGATTAGGTTCTGGTCCATCTTCTGACTCCTTTGCGCAGGCGATATCACACCGCGTGGCGAGGAGTCGATTTTCGACTTCTCATTGGCATCTGAGAGGATGCTAAGTGGCCCCTCAACCGATCGCGGGTCGCTCGAAAAACTCCCGACCGTCGAGAAGGTGACCGCCCTTGTCGGATGCGCGGCCGCCGATCTGCTTGAAATTGAACACGCGGCCGAGCTGCTCGCTCTGGCGCTTCAGCGACCGTGCCCAATCAAGGTCCATCGGCCGGGCGTTTGGCCCGCTCTCTCCGCCGACGATAATCCAGTCCGGCGCGCTGTCGTCGATGTCGATCGGGCCTAGCATCGGCTCGAAGCTTCCGAACGTGAACAGCGGCCGCGCGACCTCCCTGACCCGCGCGAGCTTCCGCGCATCGCGATCATATTCGCCTTGGTCAGCCATTGTGGCGCCGATCGCGACGTTGCGCGGCAGGGTCGTGCTCGCCGCATAGATCATCTTAAGGGCGTTGCCGATACGCTTGGTGAGCAGCAGCCAGACGAGGTTCGGGGTCTCCTCAATCAACTGGAACAGATCGGCGCGCCACGCCGGATCGACCTCATTGTCGAACACGTCCGCGAGCGACGAGCAAAAGACGAAAGGGCGCGTCCCGTCCCTCGCCGCTTCGCGGTTCCATTTGCGAGGCTGGCGCCATGTCGAGGTTGCAGTGCGCGAGCGCGGATTGCCGGCGCCCCATTGGACCCGACCGTAGCGGCCGTCCATCAGCGCCTCGGCGTAGCAGTTCGCGCACGCCGGGCTGACCTTCGTGCAGCCGATCCATGGGTTGAAGGTGTGGTCGGTCCACTCAATCTTGCTGTTCTCGGCCATCGCCGGTCCTTTATCGCTGCGCCGCGTCAGGGTGCGTCATGCCGGCGACCCAGGCGGCGAAGTCGCCGGGCTCGCGGCTGGCGCGTTCGTGCAGCTCGTCGAAATTGCGGTGATGGATTTCGATCGTCGAGACCAAGCGCTCGGCCTGCGCGTGAAGATCGGCATTCTCCTTCAGGCGCTGCGAGGCTGATGCCGCAACTCGCTCTCGAACATCACGATGATCTCGCGCGATGCAGCTATAGAGCGAGCAAAAGAGCCAGATCAGGAGGTGGCTCGCGAAATAGGCCACACCCGCTCGCCATCCCCAAATTTCAGGGATCAAGGCAAAGGATGCGGCCCAAAGAAGGATGATGGCAGCGCAAAAAAATGCGCCGAGCGCTTTCAGCGCCGCTAGCCAATCGAACTTCATTGCGCTTCTCCTTCGGTGCGTGCCTCTTCCTTGGTGTCGGCCGGGGTGACGTCGATGAAGAACTGGTCGGCCTTGCTGACCTTGACGCCCTTGCCCTCGAACACCTTGCGGGTGTCGGCCTCGTCATCCCAGGCGGCGATGATCGCGTCCTTGTTCAGCTCGTACTTAGTGCGGATGAAGCGCGAGGCGCCCGTCCAGCGCAGGCCGCGCAGCCACTCGACGACCGCGTCGATCTTGACGCCCTTCGGCATCTTGACCGAGGCGGTCGACAGGCGGGTGCCGATCTTGGCGCCGGCGACGTCAGCCGAGCGCTTCTTGCCCGCCCAGCGCTCGCTCGCGCCCGCTTCCCACCACGACTTGATGGCGGCGAAGCGGTCCTTCTGTTCGGGCGCGACACCCGCGAGGAAGGTGTCGAACTCGGCCTTCGCTTCCTCGACCCTGGCAGCAGCGCGCTCGGCCGCCTCGCGGATCGACCGTTCGACGTCGATATAGACGCCGATCAGCGCGATCGCGCCCTCGTCGGTCGTCGGGACCGGCAGCGCCGGTTGCTTGCGGCGGCTCACAGCTTTTCTCCCAGCTCGCCGATCCAGCTCGGCCGGGTCGGCCAGGCGATGTCGGCCGAGGGCAGCGACGGCGCGATCGCGTCGGGGAAGTCGCGCAGCGCTTGGCGCCAGACGAGCAGCTCGGCGCGCTGGTCGTCGTTGATCGGATAGTCGGGCACGGTGACCATGGGGTCCGTCGCGGCCAGCAGCTTGTCGCGACGCGCGCGGATACTGCCAAGCTGTTCCTCCGCCGTAGGCGCGGGTTCGACGGCAACCACGCGGCCGGCGTCGACGGTGATCACCATTCCGTCGCCCTGGGCGGCGAGTAGCGCGCTCCATTCGGCTTCCGACACCGGCAGGACGTCACCGGGGATCGTGCAAAGGGGGTTCGACACAAAGCGTGGCTTCCTGCCAGCCTTGATCTGCTTTTCGGATTGCGGCTCCGCAATCTGGCGCGTGCCGTGCGTCAGCTCGGAATAGAAGCCGCGCGTGGAGGGGCTGTAGAAACGGTCCATCATCTGCTCCTTAAAATCCGCGCGCCCAATAGGTGCCCGACACCGACACATCGCCGCTGTTGAAGATCGTGCAGCCGCTGCTCGATCGGCCGCTGACAAAGGGGTTGTTGTCCTGGGCGGCATAGTCGAGGCGCCCGCCTGAGCAGTCGGCGTGCACGCACATCACCGGGAAGGTGTCCGGAAAGGTGACGTTGACCGACGAGTTGGCGGCGACTGTGAAGGTGCCCCAGACTTCCTTCATGCCGAGCATAGTGTTGAAACCGACACCCGCGAGCAGCCGCCCGCCGATGCCGCCCGCGAGCGCCAGAGGCGTCACTGCCCTGTCGTCGGCGGTCATAGCGGCGACATCGCCCGCGCTGGCCTTGAGCACCGTGACGGTCCGATCAGCGACAAGGTCGCCGCCACCGGTCGCCAGCCCGGCGGTCAAAATCTGCCGCGTTGTGGGGACCGCGCCGCCGCCTGCGCCGGCAGCGCCCGCCGCGATCGCGAGCATCGCGGCATAGAGCTGGTTGGCGTTGCCCTTCACGAGCGCAATGCCTGCCTGCTCGATCGCGCGGGCCATGTTCTCCTGCATGTCGTCGAGCCAGGCTGGGGTGACCATGGTCGCCTGCTGCCCGATCGACGGGTCGCCTGCGGTGAAGTGGTTGCCGACGTGGCCGGGGCCATCAATGCGATGCATGCTGCTCTCCTATTCTTCGGTAAAGTCGAACCAGGCGATGGGCTCCGGTTCGATGTCGTAGGCAAAAAGGACGATGGTCTGCGCGGGCTTGGCGCGATTGATCAGGCATTCGAGATCGAGCGAGCCGTACCCGACGAGGCGCTCGCCGGCGCGGCTCTGGCCGGCGCGGAAATAGCGGACGGTGACGCCGAGACCGGTGTCGATCGCGGCGGGCAGGACGTTGACGCGCCAGACATGCGCCCAAGCCTCGTCGTAGCAGCGGCTGCCCGCGAGCATGCCGGCGCGGAAGGGCCGGAACTCGTCGATGGTGACCGCGTAGCCGATGCTCGCCGCCAACTCGACGAAATAGGCCGGCGTCTGGCCGCCGATGCCCGTGATGCGCGCGAGCAGCGCCGCCTGGCGTTCGGCGATCGAATCCGGCGCCGGGGTGCAGGCGTCGGGCAGGCCCGCGACCCGCTCCCAATCGCCGAGCAGCTCCAGCGTCGTGCGAACGTCGACCTCTTCGAACAGATCGGACGCGCGGCCGTCGATGCGCGCCAGCTCGTCCGCCTCGGCGTGGAGCAGCCGCATCAGCGTGCTGTCCTCGTGGCGCGGCCAGGCGCGGCCGCGCGGCATCAGCGCGCCGAGCTGCTCGCGATAGGCGATGTCGTCGCGCGCCGGCAGTTGGTTGGTCGACGGCGCTACACCCATTCGACGTCTCCCAGCACGGGCAGCGACCCGGCAGGCGCCAGCGTGTCGAGGCTGGGCAGTTCGAGGTCGTGCCAGATTTCGCCCGCGGCGATCGACACCGCCTCGCGCAGCCGCGAAATGCGGATGGTGCCGCCCGGCTCGGCGTCGCGGGCGAAAAAGTCGTCGAGTTCGGCGAGCACCGCGGCGCGGGTGCCGGCGGTGTCGGGGTTGATCTTGATGCGGATGTCGATCGGAAAGGGCTCGGGCGCAAAGACGACCAGCTCGGCGGTGGCGGGGCGGCGATCGCCGACATAGGCCTCGACGGCATCGAGGTCGCCCGCCTCGGGCAGGATATCGTCGCGGCCGTCGAGGACGAAGGTCAGGCCGACCGTGCCGGTGCCCATCCAGCCAGGGAAGACCCATGCGCGGGTCACCTCGGGGACCTCCAGCGCCCAGCGCTCATAATCGCTGCGCGAGCCGCCGTTGGGGGGATTGCGGATGCGCGCGAGCAGGCGGGTGCGCAGCGCCTCATCATCTTCCTCGGCCGCGCCGCCGGTCAAGCCCGGCGCCTGGACGGTGGCGACGGCGTTGACGCCCGCGATCGGCGCGACGAAGCGCAGCTGGGTCGCGGGCGCGGTGTCGCCGGCGATGCCGCCCGCGACTTCCTCGACCGCGGCGATCGTCGTCCCGACGCCGAGCACCACCGCAGCGGTGGTGCGGAACTCGACGCCGTCGTCGCGGACCATCGGGCTGCCGATCGGAACTGGCGCGCCGTTGGTGCCGGTCAGCCCGACGTTGCCGGTCGCGCCGATCGCGGCCTTGCGTTGCTGCTGCAGCCAGATCGCCGCATGGCGCGCGAGCATGTCGGCCTCTGCGGTGTCGGGAAGGATTTGGCGCGATATCCAGTCGAGATAGCCATAGAGATTGTGGGCGGCGCCCGCGTTCGCGCGCGCCAGCACGTCGAGCACGCTGGCGGGCAGCTTGGCGTCGGCGCCGGGCAGGCGGCTGTCGATGTCGGCGCGGCTGCGCTCGATCAGCGCGGTCAGGGTCTGGCGATTAAACGGCAAGGCTGGCCTCCCAGGTGAAGTCGAAAACCTGCCGCTTCGGCCCTTCGGGTCGGTCGACGATGACGGCGATCGCGAGCGTCTGGTCGCCCAGGCGCGCGGCCTGGACGGTCAGCGCCGACACGACGCCGCGATCCTTCAGCCAGGCGAGCGCCTCGGCGGCATAGATGCGGGCGCGCTCGACGACGCGGTCGGTCAGCTTTTCGCGATCGAGCAGCCACAGGCGCGAGCCGAGTTCGAAGGCGTCGCCGGCCTCGGCCTCGGCCGCGAAGGCATTGCCCCACCAGCCGCGCGGATCGCCGCCGGCATCGGGCAGCACGTCGTCGGCGCGGGCGCGCGCGTCGGTGAACAGCGAAATCAGCATGGCGCTGTGCAGCCCGTCGTCGGTGACCAGGCGCCCGTCGTCGAGCGCGAGGTCGCCGCTGAAGCTGTCGTTCGACCAGATGAGCGCGATATCGGTCATTTGCTCACCTTCGTGCTGATGCGCAGCCCGAAGGAGACGCTGTAGGTGTTATCCTTGCGGATATTCATGACGACCGTTTCGCCGGGGCCATAGGTGGCCTTCACGCGCATGATGCGTCCGGTGCCGCGCTCGGCGGTTCCGATCAGCTGGGTCGGCTTGCCCTCGAAAACATGATGGCTGGCTTTGCCGATCGCTTCGGCGATGCTGTCGAACTTCTCGCCGGGCTCGATGATCCAGCGATAGCTACGCGACACACCGCCGCGCTTCTGCATGCGATTGGAGGAACGACGCTTGCTCATTCCGCCCTCACCGCGCCGCTGCCGCTAATGATCTTGCCGGTGCCGAGATCCACGTCATCGCCGACGCGCGCGACCGGCTGGCCGCCGTCGCCGCCGAGGCCGATGTCGGGGCTGTTGATGATCGCCTTGTCGGTGGTGACCGTCACCTCGGGCGCTTCGACCTCGACCTTGAACTGGCTTTCGATGCGGATGCCGTCGCGCTTCAGGACGATCTTCTGTTCCTGGTCGTCGAATATCGCGACCTCGCCCGCCGCCAGCCCCTTCAGGCGGTAGCGGCGATCCTCGACCTGGATGACGACGCCGCGGCTGCGCAGCCCGCCGACAAAGGCGACGACAGCCTCGGCGCCGGGAAAGGGCACGCTGGTGAAGCCATAGCCCTGGAAGCGCTCGACGCCGTCCTGCAGCTCGTCGGCGAGCAGCTCGACCTGCATTTCCTGCGCTTGCGGCCCATCGTCGGTGCGCTCGATCGTCGCGCGGCCGAGCATCATGTCGATCCGGCGCTTCAAGCCCGCCGCGGCGCGTTCGAAACTCATGCCGCCACCGCCGAGGCATCGGCCTTCTCATTGACGGGCAGCAGGCTGAAGGCCTCGACCGGGGTGACCGTCAGGTCGGTGACCGATCCGCGATCGTCCTTGGCCGCGCGGACCTCGCTGACCAGCATAATGCCGTCGAGCTGGAGGAAGGGCGAGCGCACCGCGACGCGGACATTGGGCGTCCACAGCTTGCCCGAGGGCAGATGCCAGCCAGGTACCCAGATCGTCGCCGACTGCGATCGCCCTGCGCGCGTCGTCGCTTCCCAGGCGGCGCGGTTGCGCAGCTCGGCGATCGTCGACTGTTCCTCGCCGATGATCAGCATCGGGCGATAGCGCGCGATCGCCGGGTCCCTGGTCTCGGCCTTCACCGCCGCCACCGCCTTGCCGCTGGCGCGGTCGCTGCCCGACGCCTGGCCCTTGACGATATAGTCGCTGAAGCGTTCCTTGGCGTCGTGCATCGCTCCGCCGCCGCCGATGTTCACGCCCTCGACCAGCTCGGCGACGATGCCGCCGGTGCCGGGCCGGATCAGCTCGACATTGCCCTCGGCATCGGTGACCGGGAGCAGCCCGCGATAGCGCGCCAGCCGGTCGATCGCGGCATGGACGGTTTCGCCCTGCTGCAGGGCGAAGCGCTTGACCTTGGCGCCGGTGTCGACGCGCGCGGTGACCGTGATGCCGAACGGCTTGGCCAGCTCGGCCGCGATCGCCTCGATGCTCACATTCTGCCAGCTGCCCGGCTTGGCGATCGCCGAGCAGTCGACCAGGTCGGCCGAGCGGTCGCGCCCGGTGATGGTGATCGAATAGCCGTCGGCGTCATATTGCGGGGCGAAGCCGTCGATATAGCCGCTGATGACCGTCTCGCCGTCGAGCTGGATCGTGCAGGCCTCCCCGGTGCGCAGCGGCCAGCGCGGCGCCGAGGTAAATTCCTTCGCGGCGATCGAGAACTCGAATGATCCGGTCATCGTCTCGATCGAGCGGATGACGCCGACGGTTTTCCAGCCGTCATAGCGCTTGCCGCCGATGGTGATGGTGGCGCGCGGGTCAGCCATTGCGCGCTCCGCTGGCGACGACGTCGAGCGCGGCGCCGCCGGGGACGAAGCCCGGGTGGCGCACGCGGTTCATGGCGACGATCGCCTCGGCCTGTCCCTCCATCGTGCGGCCAAAGCCGTCGAGGCGCTGCGCGATGACCAGCGCCGGTTCGGTGGCGCGCGGGGTGTAGCGATAGCCGCGGGCGAGGCCCGCGCTGCGCGCGACGATATCGCGCACCGCCGCGGCGCGCAGCGCGTCGAAGGTGGCGGCGCGATCGTCCTCGCCGGCGTCGGCGGCGCGCAGAGCGTGCGCCTCGAACAGGTCGGTCAGCCGCTCGCGCACGTCGGCCGCGTCGGCGCGGTTTGTCCAGGCGATCGCGGCGGCCGCGGCGACCAGCTCGGCGCCGGCGGCCGCGCGGACCAGGTGGACGATCGCGTCCTGGTTGTCGGCCTGAAGCTCGCGCGCCGGCGTCGTGCGATCGACCGCCTTCAAATCCTCGCCGAAGCGGGCGAGCGGCTCTATCGAGCGCATGCGGGTGCGCGGATTGGGCGACAGCGCGCCGACCGTGGCGACCAGCCCGACCAGCGTCTGGCCGAGCGCGAGCGGCGCGCGGAGCAGCGAGGCGGTGCCGGCGGGCAGCAGGCGCAGCCCGCTTTCGAAGGTGCGCAGCGCCTGGCCGAGCCCGCCCGACGACGCGGCCGACAATTCGGCGACGAGCGCGGCGCGGTCGACCAGGTCGGCGGCGGCCTCCTCGACGAAGCCCGCCGCCTTGTCGATCGAGAAGCGCGAGGCGAAGTCCTTGGGCAGCGCGCCGGCGACGTCGCCCGCGGTCGCCTTGGCGAGTGCCGACGTATCGACGGTGGCGGTGATCGGCTTGTCGGCGCCGCTCTCGCGGAACAGGATCGAAAAGCGCGCCATGCCGCCTTCGTCGGTGCTTTCCGACAGGCGCCAATCCTCGGCATAGACCTGCAGCTGCGCGCCCGTCCACGGATCGACATAGGTGCCGGGGCCGAAGCCGCGCAGCGCCTCGATCAGCGCGTCGCGCTTGTCCATGTAATCGGCGCCGATGACGAAGCATTCGAGCGTCGCTTCCTCGGCGCGGCGGCCCATGTCCTCGCCGATCGGCGTGTCGCGGAACGGCAGTTCGAACAGCGCGACGCGGCGGCCGCCCGACATTTCGCGGTCGGTGGTGACGAAGGGGACGCCGCGAAAGCTGCCCTGGACATAGCGCTGGCGCCAGCCGGGGACCGCAGCCGCGGGGGCATCGGTCGGGGCTTGCTGGACGGGGGGAAGGCTTGCCATCAGCCAAACCCTCCATTGGCGCGGCCGCGATAGGCGACCGGCACGCCGGGATTGACCGACGTCATGCGCGTCGGGACGGCCGACCAGCCCGGCGGCGCCTTCAGCTCGACCTCAAGCTTGCCGCCGACCGCGACCTTTTGCGGTGCGGCGGGAGTGGAGCGAGCGCTGATGGGCGTGCCGCGCAGGTTGATCGGCGTCGCGCGGGGATTGACCGGCGTCATGCGCGACGGAATCGGCGTTGCCGGACCGCGAAACGACTTCGGCCGCGCCGGTGCCTTTGTCGGCGCGGTCCGCTTGTCCAGCTCGGATTGCGGCAGGCCGCGATCGAACAGCGGCGTCTCGCCACGGAAAAATTGCCCCCAGCCAGAGCCGCCAAGGCCCCAGCGATCGGCGGCCTTGTCGACGCCCGCGTCGAAGCTGCCCCATGCCTTGTCGATCTTGTTGAGCCAGCCGAGAAGCTGCCCGAGGCCCTTCACGATATCGGTAACCGAGGTAGCGACCGTCTTGAGCTGCGCGATGAAGTCGTCGACGTCGGCTTGGTCGATCTTGCCGATCGCCTTGACGACGCGCTCCATCTGGTCCGAAACCGCCTGTGCCCATTTGTCGATCGAGCCGTCGTCGAGGCGGGCATTGAGCCAATCGAGCACGCCCTGCAGCTTGCCCTTCACGGTGTCGAAGACGCCGGCTTGGCCGACGCGGAGCATGAAGTCAGACCAGCCGTCCTTCAGGTTCGAGATCATGCCGTTGAAGGTCTTGCTCTGGCGCTCCATCGACCCGCCGAAGCGGTCCGACCAGATGCCGGTGATGGCCCCCTTCATCGCCGCGGCGTTGTTCGTGGTTTCGCGCCGGATTTCCTTGCCGTTCTTCATATAGGTGAAGGCGACCTTGTTGCCCTCTACCCGCGCGCGGATGCCAAATTCCTTGAGCCGCTCGAACTCGCCGGTCTGCGCGTCGGCGAGCGCTTCGACCGCCTGCATCAAATCCTTCGACATGCCGGCGGCCGCGTCGCCGGCGGCAACGAGCGAGCCGTCGAGCGGGTCGATGCCATAGGCCTTCAGCTGGACGAAGGCCTGCATAACCTGTTCAAGTTCATAGGGCGTTGTCTTGGCGAACTGGCGTACCCAGTCCATTGCCGCCTTCGCCTTCGCCGCCGACCCCTCGGTCCCTTCGAGCATGATCTGGAACTGTTCGAACTTGGCCGCGGTGGCGATCGCGCCCGCGCCGAGCGCGCTGACCCCGACGAGGGCGCCGGTCGCGGCGAGCTTTGCAAGGCCGAGCGACAGCGTCGCGACCTTGCGGATCGTCCAGCCAATGGCCGTCCCGGCGCCATAGGCCGCCTTTTCGAGCGCCTTCATGCCGGCGCGCCCTGCGAGCGCGCGAACGCGGGTCAACGCTGCGGCGGCCCTCGCGCGCAGCCGATCGGTCGCCGACGAGACACGATCCACTGCCCGCGCCGCCGGCGTGCCTTCGCGCGCCAGCTCGCGCGCGCTCCTGGCGAGCTGGCGCGCGCCAGCGGTGGCGCGGCGGGCGGGACCGGACATCCGATCGACCGCTTCCAAGATCATGGCGAATTTCAGCGCCACTCAATTGCCCCCATCTTCGCGACCGCCCTTGGCGGTCCATTCGGCCTGGTCGAGCCAGATCAGCACCTCGCCCCATTCAAGCTCAAGCAGCTCGCGGGGCGACCAGTGGAAACGATCAGCTAGGACCCCGAGGGCATCCCGCCAGTCGTCTGGCCACTGGGCAAATCTGGCATCACAAGCTTTCCCAGCGCGTCGACATCCTCGTCGTCGAGGTGCCGCGCAAAGCCGGGGAACACGTCGCTGAGATCGGGCAGCCGGCAGAGGCGTTCGATCATCTTGAGCTGGAGTGCCATCGGATTGACCAGGCCGCCGTCTGGCGTCAGGTGATTGTCGATCTCCAGCCGGTCCGCGCCGGTGGGGCGCAGGATGACGAGCCGGTCGATCGTCGTTCCTTGCTCAAGCTCAAGCGGGTATTTGAGCGGATATTCGCTGTCGATGCGGCGCTTCATCGTCAGAGTTCCTCGGCCGGCGGGCCTTGGAAGACGACGTTCGCGCCTTCGCCGCCGGCGGTCAGAACGGGCGCTTCGGCCGAATAGGCGTTGCGGATGATGTAGGTCTTGCCGACATCGGTTTCGAAGGTGATCGTCGCATTGTCGATCGCGCGGATCGCGGTCAGGCTGACGCTGCGCTTCATCAGAAGCGTCGCGGTCACCTTGGACTCGGCGGTCTCTTCGCTGAAGGCGCCGGCCTGGTAGTCGCCGCGCTGCGCGGTGCGGGTGGCGCCGCCGATCTCCAGCGTCGCGCCGGGTTTCGATTGCAGGGTCTCGCCGTCGATCTTGATCTTGACCTGACCGACGACCTGATTGGGATTGGCCATCTCATGCTCCTTTCATGGGTGCCAAAGAAGGCGCTCAAAGCCCTCTCGGCGGAAATTCAGACGCGGAACTGGATCTGCGCCGCGAAGACGCGGAACTGGTTGACCAGATCGGGCGGGACGAGCGCGTTGACGCGGTTCGGATCGCCGGCGTCGCGCTCGACGATCAGGTCGGCCTTGAACTGGTCGAGCTTCTCGACCAGCCCGGCTTCCTCGCATTCGCGCATCAGCGCGATCAGCTCGGCGCGCAGCACCGAAGGCGTGACGATCGCCTGGCCCGCGCCGGCGCGCGTGTCGTCGTCGGCCAGCTTGTGGCGCGGAAACTTCGTCAGAAAGCGGACGCGCACCGCGATACGCAGATAGGACAGCGTCAGCACGGTCTCGGCGTCGAGGAACGCCGTGCTCGGCTGGTTATAGCCGTCCTTCTGGTAGCTGGTTACGGTGCGCTCGATCGCGACCGTCCCATCGCTGCCGACATTATAGGTCGCGATGCCGGCACCCAGCAGCGCCTCGCGATCGCTGCGGCGGAAGCGCGCCGAGGGTGCGGGCGCCAGCACGCCGGGCAAGGTGAGCGTGTTGAGCGGCCGCGCCGGGTCGATCGCGGTCTGATACCCGCCGATGCCGCCATAGGCGCCCGCCCATTCCCAGGGCGGCGTCGGCGACAGGCCGGTGCCGATATCGCTGACCAGCTCGCTGTTGCGCGTCGGGCCGAAGGCGACGAGCGCGGCGAGGTCGCCACGCTTCGCGGTCCAGCAGAAGCTTTCCTGCATGCGCTGCGGCCCCCAGCGATCGGCCAGCTCGGCCTCGATCGACGCGAGCACCGGCGCCGAATGCGCGGCGAGGATGATGGTGCGATAATCGCCTTCGCCCAGCGCGGGCCAGACGGGCGCATAGTCGGGATCGCCCGCACCGGCGACGCCAGCTGCAAACGCCAGGCCGATGCCGGCGGGAAGCGCCTCGCCCTGGTAATAGCTGTGGCGGACGTCGATATCATTGCCCGCCGTGCCCTTGTGCTTGCACGTCAGCGTGACGACTGCGGCGGCCGCGTTGGCGGTGACCGGAAGATCGGCCTTGGCGTTGATCGCCGCGGCGATCGCCGTCGCGGTCGTGTCGGCGCTCGATGCGTTGGCGACGCCGACCGGCACCTTCTGCCCCGCGACCATCAGCGCGATCGTGCCGGCGGCGGTTGCCGGGCCGGTGACCGTGATCGTGCTGGTCGCCGCGGTGCCGCCGACCAGGTCGGTCAGGCCGATGATCCAGCATTCGCTCGACTCGTCCGCCTTTTTGAAGGCGGCGTAGGCCCGCGCGGCGATCGAACCCTTGCCGAACAGCTGGTCGGCCTGTGCCGTGCCGAACACGCGTTGCGGGACGAGCTGCGGCGCGGTGCCGGCGGCGAGCTTCTGCGCGATGATCAGCACGCGGTTGGTGACGACGGGCAGGCCGCCGCGCGCGCGGCTGGCGTCGAACTCGACATAGGCGCCGGGCACCAACTTGGCGCCGATCTGGTTGAAGCTAATCATGCGATGGTCACTCCTGTGGAAGTTCGATGGTGTCGGATGCGTCGCCGCTGCCGGGACCGGTGGCGGGCGCGGGAAGCTGGATGCCGTCTTCGTCGAGATCGGCGTCGACGCCGCCGAAGGGCGGCACGTCCCAGTCGATATGGAGCGTCTGAAAGTCGGCGAGATCGACGTCGGGGCCGAGCGGCGGAAGGACGAAGCGGGTCTCGAACTGGATCGCGAGTAGCGACGCCCGCCGTTCGATCATCAGCGCCGACGATCGTGCAATGCGCAACGCTTTCGGCTGCAGCGCCTGAATTCCGAGGCCGAGACTGTTCCCGCCGAGCAGGCGCAGCGCATCAAGCGCGAGCTGGTTGCTACCCGGCTTGCGATCGCCATTGCCGGCGGTGAAGCCGTGGCGCGTCGCTTCCTCGTTGCGCTGGCTCTCGGCCGCGACGACAAGATGGAACTGCGCGCCGCCGACCTCGATCTCCCCCGACCCGAGCAGTGACAGGTCCGTGGCGCCCGCAAACACCGCCCAGCAGGCCGGCCCCGACCAATTGGTCTTTTCCTTGAAATAATCGTCCCAGTCGGCCGGATAGGTCTCGGTCGTCTTGTACCGATAGCCGAGCAGGCCGCTCTCGCCCGCGGCGCGCGGCACGGCGATCATGGCGTTTTCGATCGCGCCGATCATGGCAGCATCTCCGACCGGCGATGACGCGCATGCACGATCGGGCGAACGAACGGGCGATAAATCGCCAGCTCATAAAAAAGGATGGCGACGACCAGGGCGAGCGCGCAAGGCCAGAGCAGTCCCAGGCACCAGCAATCGGCGCGCGACCGCAGCGGCTTCGACGTGATGATCAGCGCCGCGACGACCAGCCAGACGATGATGAGAGCGACCGTCATGCCGTGCCCCCCGAATAGAGGCCCGGCGCTTTGCCCGGGAAGAAGTCGGCGTACATATCGCGCGCCGCTTCCTCATGGCGCGGCCCGAAGCCGATGACCCGGCGTTCGGGCAACACGACTTCGTCGACCGACCGGAAGCCGAGCCCGCCTGGCAGCTTGAACCTCAGCTTGCCGCCGCCCTTGGCGCGGATCGTCGCACCCTCGTTGTTCGGCCCCGCATAGATGAGGTTGCTGCCCCACTCGATCGAGCGCGCGTCGGACTGCGACGTGATCGAGTCTTTGTAGCGGCCGCTATCGGTGAGCGTCTTGCCGCCTTCCGTCTTGGCCCGGATGCTCGGCGTCAGCGGGTTGCCGTCGACATCCTGTTCCAAGTCGAACAGGGTCAGGGTGACCGCTTCCATCTCGACCCCGAGCGAGCTGTTGAATTCGGACAGGTCCTCGCCGGCGGCGAGCAGCGCGAGCATCTCGCGCTCGATCTCGTGGGCGCCGACCGACGTGATGCGAAAGCTGGCACTCATAGCGAACGATCCAGTTCGTCGCGGGTGAAGCGGCGGCGGCCTTCAATATGGATGGCGCCGGGGCGCGTCGGGATTTTGCCGACCTCGCCGGCGTCGAGCTTCAGGCGACCGGCGGACAGGTCCTTCAGCATCGCGATTTGCGCGTCCTTGGCCTTGGTCACGCCCTCGGGCGGCGTGGCGCGGTGCAGTTCGAAGAAGGCGATCTTGCAGGCGATATCGACAAGCATCGGCTCGGCCGTCCAGCTCGAATATTTGGCGCCGACATAACCGTCGATGATGTTGCCGGCGGTTGCGATCGCGCGCTCGACGCGCGCCTGGTCGACCTCGCCGGTGCCGTCCCAGTCGGACAGCTCAAGCAGATCGTCGGCGCGGTAGCGCTCCTGCATATCGGCAAGGGTGGCGTAGACGATCGGCATCGGTGCTCATCACGAAAATGGTGGGGAGAGGTCGGGACCGGCGCCATTCACGGCGAAGAGCGCGCCGGTCCTTCCCCCCTTCAGCCCTAGGCCGCCTTGGTGTTAGCGGCGGCGACCTTGGACTTGCGACCCGAAGAGCTGTCCGGCTTGGCAACGGCGGCGGTTTTCACAGGCGCCGGTGCCGGAGGACCCTTCGAAGCTTCTTCCTTGGTGGTGTCGGCCGCCGGAGCAGCCGCAGCCGGAGCAGCTGCGGCGGGCGCTGTCGCCGCGTCGGCCGCCGGCACTGCGGCGGCCGGGGCCGCCGTCTGGCTCGCGGTCGGCGCGGTCGGTTCGGCCGCCATCGCCGCGGCAAGCCGCTCCGCGCGCTCGGCGTCGGCCGGATCGACGGGCTGCGGACGCTCACCGACGAACGCGACGAAGATCGCCTCCGCCGCCGCCTCGGCAGCCTCGGGATCGTCGTGCTCCGCCGCCTCGGCCGCCGCAGCGATGATCGCGGCACGCTCGGCCTCGCCCAGCGGGCAGAACACGTCGGGCGTGTCGTCATCGGCGAGCGTCACGGTGAGCACCGGATCGCCCAGGAGCGCCGCGAGCTGCTGAAGCGCAGCGATTCCGCGTTCGAAGCTTTCGGGGCCGAGGATCAGACCTTCCGGCGTGAAGCCGAAACCTGCGCGGCGGCGCGACGGCGTCAGCGAGACGACACGGATCAGGCCAGCCACGGCACGACCTCCAGACGCAGCGTGTCCTTCCAGACGTTGGTCGCGCCGGCGGCGTTACGCTCGGCGTTCACCAGTTCCAAACCGGCCTTGCGCAACGACGGCGGCACGGCAAGGACGGTTGGTGTGGCGCCGAGCGGACGGCCATAGTCGCCCTTCATGCTTTCCAGCGCGGCGAAGGCGGCAGTCAGGCCGGTGTCGTCAAGCGTCTGCTTGCTGCCGTAGATATACTGCCACAGGCCGTAACCGACATTGTAGCGCGCCTTCACGCCATAGAGATATTCGTCCTGCATGAAGACGTTGGGATCGGTCGGCTTGTTGAGCTGCTGAAAGTCGGCCTTTTTCCGTTCCTGGAAGATGATCGGCAGCAGGGAGCGGGTGTCATCGAACACGAACCAGGGCGTCCCGGCGCCGCCACCGGTATTGGAGACCGACTGAGGGTCGCCGTTTGCATCGAGCACCGGGTGATCGGTGTCGAAGAAGAACTGGCCGTCATAGCAGGGAGTGCTGAAGCCAGCCTTGAGCAGCCCCCAGACGAGCTCTTCGGGATGCGCTTCGGTCGACAGGCCCATTTCCTGGAAGACTGCTGCGAAGACACCATATTCGTCGTCTTCGATCGTATCGACGTCGATCGCTTCGGTCTGCTCCCACTTCTTGTTGGTGATCTGGTAACCGTGCGCCTGCATCCGGTTGATGACACGCTCGCCGAGCCATTCGCGCATCCCGCGCGATTTGCCCAGCCAGGCGTAATCGTTCGAGCGGGTCGAGGAGGGGACGGTGGTCGCAATGAGTTTGCGCTGCGGCTTGGCCTGCCCCTGGCCACGGGCGAACGCGGCCGAGTAGGCAGTGAACATGCCAGCGATAAGGCCGGCGGTGATTTTGACTTTAGCCACTGTGGACTATCCTTTCTGGGCGATCAGGCGAAGCGGACCCAGACGCCTTGGGCGTCTACGTCCACGATCTTGCCGGCGATGGAGCGGGTGTTTGTGCCGTTGGTCTTGGCAACGGTCTGGTCATCGACGATGTAGCAATCGTCGCCGATCTCGGCGATCGTGATGGCATCACCGGCAGAGCTGTTCCCGAACTGAAACACGCCCTTCTCGACGTCGAGACGCACAGCGCCGTCCGCGCCGCCGGTGTTGTCGATGTTTTCGCGGGCAACGCCATCTGCCACCAGCGTGGTGGCGGTGGCACCGCGCGTGGCATAGCCCGTCGCCGACAGGCAGACGATCGAGCCGATCTGGATCACGGCATTTGCGGCCGCAGCGCGCGAGTTGATCTTGCCCTCACGCTTGCGCGTCAGGCGACCTTCGGTAAGCGCAACCATCAGTTAGCTCCCCCCTGTTCCGTCGCGCGGCGCGCGAGGAATTCTTCATGCGACATGCCGGTGGCCGAGCAGACCGCGACCTCCTCTTCGGTCAGCTTCGACTTGTCGGCCTCGGGATCGCCCTCGACGATCGGCTGCCCAAGCTTGTTTTCGGGCAGCGAGCCGAGGAAGCTCGCCAAGGCGACGTCGTCGGTGATCGTTCCCGCGTGGGTCGCCATGGCGGGGGTGAGGAACTTGGTCTTCTGCGCCTCGTCGATCAGACGGGTGCGGCGCTCGGCGCTCATCTCGTCGACACGGCCCTGCAGCGACTGGATCGAGGTCTGCATTTCGTTGACGGTAGCGATCGACACGAACTTAGTCGGATCGGGATTGCCGGCCTGCGCCTTCAGCGCGGTCGCGACGGCGACAAGATCGGCACCAGCGGTAGCGCCGAGTGCAGTGGCGATCGCCGTCATCGTGGCGGCGCCGCCGAGGTTCGCGATAGCGCGAAGGATTTCCTCCTCGCTCGCTTCTTCGCCCAGGCCGAGGGCCTTGGCGACATTGGCCATATTCATGGATGCACTTCCTTCTTCGGTTGAAAAGGCGCTCGCCACTGCGGCGAGATCGAGCGACGGCGTATTGGTCAGCGCCGCGTTGATGATGGCGATCGGGCGACCCGATTTGTCGTGGGTGAAGACCGGCGACAGAAACCGATATTCTCGCGCGCCGAGCGAAGCGGCGGCGGCGTCGGTCCAATCGACCTCGGCAAAAACGCCTTGGTCGTCGGCATAAACGCGCTTCATCCAACCGGCGGCGGGTGCGCGGCCGCCGACGCCGGCGCGGGCGCCGAACATCGACTGATGATCATAATCGACGACGATATCGGCGCTGCTGTGCCAGGCGACGGTCGCCTGGACGATGCGCTCGGCGTGGGCGCGATCGTCGACGGTAACGACGGGCGGTTTGCCGTTGCGCGAGCGATTGGCACCGATGGCGAGAAGCTGGATGACGGCAGGCGCGGACTGGTCGGCAGCCGACGCGATCGCGATCGCGCCAGCACCGAAGGCCATATTGCCAAGCTGGGTCTTCCCCCGTGCCACGTCCGCAACGCTCCCCGCGCCCGGCCCCGCGCCGGTCGATGAGTTTGCTATGGAGAGGTCAGGAGAGTTCGGTCAGATGACATAAGTCATATGCGCAGCGGACAGTGCTGAGCGTTCATTGCACGGTAACGCGATTCGGGCTATAGCGATCAGGTCGCGATCGTTTCGAACGTTGTACCTGGGGACTTAGTCATCAGGCCCGCGACGCCCCTTCAATGGATAGAGCGTCACCAAAGTCACGTTGCGACGGGACTGCTCGAAGATCGCGCCGCGCTCGCCGTTGATCGCCTCGAGACACTCGCGTCCTTCGCGGCCGGGCCGCGCCGGCAGGAAGCGCGTCGCCCCATTCAGCATCCTATGCGCGTCGACGACGTCGCGGGCGGTGACGCCTTCGCTGCCGTGCGTGCCGATGATGTGGCGGCCGTAACGATGCTCCAGGCGCACGCCCTTGCCGCGAATATCGAAGCCCGCGGCCTCGGCGCGATCGGCGGCGCCTTCGTCGACCTTGCCTAGCGTTGCGGTCGCGAAAAAGGGCCGGTCCTCCGATTTCAGCGAAGCAAGCGCGGCGGGGCGGCCGGTCGATCGAAAGCGCCCGCCATCGCGGCTGCCCTTGCCGTGCCGCGGCTGCGACGGGTCATAGGCGGCGATGCCCAGCTCGGGCGACCAGGCGAGCGTGCCCACCTTGCGCATCGCGGCAGCGCGCGCGGCGGGCATGCGCTTGGCGCGCCACCAGCGCGCGACGTCGACGACCATCACCGCGCCGTCGCGATCGGGCTGGCCGAAGTAGCGGCGGGCGAGCTGCACCGGCCCATCCTTGGCCACGATCCAGAGCCAGCGGATTTCGCCTGGCGACTGGATCGCCGCCGCGACGTCGCGCAGCTCGGCCGCGTCGAGGCCGGCGGGGAGCGCCGGGGCGCCATCGTCGCCGCGGAACCAGCTCGCCGCGATCGCGATCGGCCAGAAGCCCGCGTCGACATAGGTGCACCCGGCAACGCCGGCGTCGCGCGTCGTCATACCGAACGCGGACAGAAATGCGCTGACCGCCTTCTCATCGCCCGCTGAGAGGGCGCTCATCGCCGCCAGCCCGTCGCCATCCATCGGCCCGGGCGTCAGCCCGTCGTGGCGCGCCTTGCCGACATGATAGGCCCAGCCGGGGTCGATGCCCTTTTCGATGATATGGACTTCGCCGGTGCGCTTGTTCACCCATTCCCGGCCTTCGAAGACTTCGGGCTCGGTGACCTTCAGCCCGCGCCGCTCGGCCTGTCCGCGCGACACCGGCTTGACGACGCAACGGCAATTCCAGCCGTTCGGCGGATAATGCTCGTCCCACCAGACATCGTCGACGGGCAGCACCGTCGCGTGCCAGGCGTGATGTTCGGGCCGCTCGCGCCCGTCCATGACCGACACATATTCGAGGAAGGGAAAGGCGCGCTTGTTGCGTTGGATGCGCTCCCAGCGCCCTGCGGCATAGCTGGTGCGCATATTGGTCTGGAAGATCGTCTTCAGCCGGCGCGGGCTGCCGAGCTGCACCGTCTCGACCTCGCCGGTCGCCGGGTCGATCGCGCGTTGCTTCCCCCACCAGCCGAGCTGCTCCAGCTTCGGGCGCAGGTCCTTCTGGAATTGCTCGAGCGTTTCGCCCTCGGCGATCGCGCGGTCGACCGCCTCGCGGATTGTCTCGAGCACGTCGCGCGTCATCGCCTTGGCGACGGTAAAGCCGCGGCCATGTTCCTCGTGCCACACGTCCTGCCACGAAAAGCCGAAGACGAAGCCCTTGGCGCGGAACCAGGCAAGCGCCTCCTTTGGCGCCAGGCCGACCGGGATCGTATCCTCTTCCATCACGCACCGATCATGGCGCGGCCGTCGCCGTCGCCGATCGCCGCGCCCTCGCCGTCGCCGAGCAGCTCGGTCAGCTGCCAGTCGAGGCCGCGGTACCGGACGAAGCCGACGCCGGCAGCGCCGAGCCTCGGGCGATAGCCGGGGATGGCGGCGATGCTCAAATGATGTGCGGCCTGGCCGAGGCAGGCGTCGATCGTCGCCTGCGGGTCGCGGCTGTACCAGGCGCGGCGGCAGATATTCCCGTCCTCGTCGAGGAAGGCGTGCAGCACGGTGGCGATCGTCGCCCCGATCGCGTCGAGCTGCAGGCGCGCGCGATCGGCTTGGCCGAGGTCCTCGCCCGGCTCAACGAGCAGCCCGATCGGCGCGCCCTCGGCATCATGGTCGAAGCGCGGCGTGTTGACGGGTGCCACGACGATCGCGCCCGCTGCGTCGAAATAGGGCGCGGCGGTCGGCCGCGTGAAGTCGAACCAGGCGGCGAAGTGCATCTGGCCGATATCGCCGTCGGCCATCAGCTCGCCTCGCGCTCGTCGCGCTGCTGCGCCGCGTCGCCGGCAAGGCGCGAGGCGAAGCCCGCCATCGCGAGCATTCCGGCAAGCTCGCTTTCGTCCATCTGGCCGATCAGCCCGGTCAGCCCGTCGCGGACCTGTTCGAGCGAGCTGGCCGAGGCGACGAGTTGCTCGATCGGCGACAAGACCGGCTCGACCAGCTCGACCCAGTCGTCGAGGAACTGGTCGGCGGATTCGTCGATCGCGTCGCGATAGTCGCCATTGGGGTCTGCGCTCGCGACCCCGATACGCCCCACAGGCGTTTTAAGAGGGGCTAAGAGGGCAGGAGTCGACCTCGGGCGCTGGGGCAGTTCGGGGAGCGTGCCTCCTGGCGCTCCTGAGGGCAAATTTGCGGGGGTCGGTGGCGTGGCCACCTTCAGCACTTCCTCGCCGGCCTCGGCGAGCGGCAATCCGGTCTTCTCGCCCAGCCGCTTGGCGCTGATTTGCAGCCCGAGCGGGACCAGTGCAACGGCTGCCTCGGTCAGCGCCTTGACGTCGACCGCATCGGGTTCGCCGATCGTGATCCGGGGATAATCCTCCTGCGGACCGAAGTTGAACATGATCATCGGCACGACCAGGTCGCGGTTGAGCGTTGCGGCTACGAGCATGGCGTCGGCGTCGCGGATGTCCTTCCGGACATCGTTGTGGACATCGGCCTGGCCCGAACCGAGGCCGCCCGATTTGGCGTCGGTCGTGTTGGTCTGCCCCAGCACCGCCTTGCTGATCTGGTCGTCCATGAACTCGCACATCGATTTCCACAGGTCGCCCGGCGCGCTGCCGGCGTTCGCCTGGATAAATTCGACGTCCATGGTTTTCGGGAAGACGGCCGCCGCGTCGCTGCCCAGGTCGGCAACGGCGCGCATCAGGATCGCGATGTTTGCCTCGGTCTCGCCATTGTCATACTTCCCGACCCGCATCGGCATGCCATAGGTTTCGAGGAAGCTGACCCAGTCCTTGATCGAGAAATTCTTGAACATCCAGGCCCAGGCGACGGCGCGCGCCAGACCGCCGCGGATCGGCAGGCCCGACTTGGCGGGGTGGACGTGGACGATGAACTTGCCTGCCGGCAGCGCCTCAGGCTCCCCGCCGTTGCCGCGCAGGCGGAGCGTCTCGCCGTTGATGCGGTCGAATTCGAACCAGCGCGGGTCGCGGCGCTTCAGGTCATTGGGCAGCCAGCGGCCGGGCCGCATCTGCCAGATCATCTCGGTCGCGCTGTAGCCCTTGCCGATCGCGTCGAGGATATCGAAGATTTCCTGCTGGAGCATGTCGCGCTTCAGCCATTTGCGCACGAAGTCGGCCTGCAACTCATGGTGCGGCTCTTCGCCCGCAGCCTCGACCTCGATCGGCAGCTGCGCGACGGCGCGCTTTCGCGTGCCGAGCACCGACAGATAATGGAGGTCCTTCTCCTCCATCTCCTCAGCCAGTTCGAGATAGGCGGTCGCGTCGCCGTCCTCTGACGCACGCACGATGTTCGCCAGGCGGCGCGGATCGATACCGGCGGCGGGGTGACCCGAGATGATCGAGCGCACCGTCGACATGCGCGGCGCCGCGACTTCGCGCGGCAGCTCCTCGCGCTTCATCAGCTGGCCGTTCGCCCAGACCAGTGGAATGCGCGGCGCGGGGGTGACCTCTTTCATCAATAAGCTCCTCGGCCGAAGCGGCTGCCCCGGCGGTGTCGATTGGGTCCGTCATCGTCGCGATCGCGGCCGCCTGCGGCTGAGGCACGGCCGTTGACAGATTGGTATCGGTAGAGCGCGGGCGGCATATCGGCAGCACGGCTGGCGAGCGCGGCGGACCAGAAACGGTCGGCGTGGACCTTGCCCTCGTTGACAATACGGATCGTGCCCGATTCCTCGCTGCCGACGCGTTTGATCGCGCGAAGGTCGGCGCGGATGATCGGGCATGGTGGGATGCGGATCATGCCGCGAGCGAAACGATCAGCGAGGCTGAGCGCCAGATCGAGGCGGGTTGGCCCGGTCAGCAACTTGCCGACAACCCGACTACCATGGCGACGGATCGCGTCCTCGACGACCTTCTCGCCCATGCCCGTCTGGTCGATCCACATTGCGAGCATCCGGCGGATCAGGAACAGCTCGTCCATGAAGGCGTCCTGATCTGCGAAGCTGGACCCGACTTTCTCGTACCGATCGCGAAGCCATAGCACCTGCCGGATATGCTCGAAGTTCCAGATGATCGCACCATCACGCCGGCGCGCGACGTCGCGGCCTCCGAAGCATGGGCCGCCCATATATAGTTCGGGCCTGCCGCAATCCTCATGTTCGGCGGCGGTGATGTCTTCCGGTTTGATCAGCGAACCCGATCCAGCGGAGGGGATGCACCGCAGTTCCTCGTCCGCCGCGTCGCCATAAGTGTCGAAGATATCGTCGATCCACTCGCCCTTGGGCAGGACGGACTTGCCTTTGACTTTCGCGACCAGGGCGATGCGCTCGTAGAGCCCATCCTTGATCGCCTGGTCGAAGTCGATCGTCAGAACCTCGCCCTTCTTCTTCCCCGACCGGATATCGTCGATGAGGACGTTAAAGGGGTTGTCGACGCCGTCATGCGTCGACCAGACGATAACTTGGCCGCCCCACATCAGCAGCGCGATCGCCGCCTTCAACGTCTCGGCGATATTCTTGTGGAACGCGGCTTCGTCGATCAGCACCTTGCCCTGTTTGCCGCGAATTGCGCGGGGGACGCTCGGCAGCGCCACAATCTTGAAGCCCGAAGCAAAACGGATGCGAAACGCGAGCACTTCCTTGTCGCCATCGGCCAGCACTTCCTGATCGGCCTGCTCGGCGGCGATGCCAAAGGCCCGCGCCCACATGGCGCAGGTCTCGATGAACTCGCGCGCCATCTCCATGTCATAGCCCATGTACCAGCAATTATCGCCGCCGGCGGAAGCCTGCGACGCGGCCGACATGACGGCGAAGGCGGCGACTGCCCAGGTGAGACCGATACGGCGCGACTTTTCGATGACGAGCAGCGAGACGCCGGCACGCATCCGCGCCATCGCGCTCGCTTGGTAGGGCAGCAGCAATGCGCCGCGATCGAGCGTGGAAAAGGCGGCTTCAGCGGCTTCTCGCTCGTCCGCGCGCTGGGCCGGTGTCGGGTTGGCCAGCATCAGCTAGCCCCGAGCAGGACGGAATCGTAGATGAAGTTCGCGGTGTCTGCGTCGAGACCCTTGGCCTTGGCCGCGCCTTTGGCGGCGTCGGCCGCTTCGAGCCGCGCCTTGTCGGCCGCGCGCTTTTCGGTGCGTTCAAGAAGGTCCATATCGGTTTTGCGGGTCAGCGCGATCGAGCGCAGCGCGTCGGCGAAGGCCTTGGCCTCGCTCGCCTTCAGCGTCACCCCTTCGCCGTCCTGCTCGTTGGCCGCGAGCATCAGCTTGAACATGTTCGCCTGCAGCAGCTGCGCATTGACGTCGAGCATGCGCGACTGGTCGGCGTCGCCTACCTCACGCGCCAGCGCCGTCGCCATCGCCTGCGCCTCGCGCATCTCGGCCGAGATGTCCTGCAGCGTGCGGACGTGGCGGCCGAGCGCCGAACGGCTGACCGACTGCCCCATGTCCTGCAGCCGCTGCAAAATCTCGTCGATCGTCCAGCCGTGATCCATGCGCAACTTGCCGATCAGCTCGCGGACCTCCTGGTCGAGCTTGTCGATCGACGACGGCGTATGGCGCGCCGGCTTCCTGCGGGCGGGGCGCGCCATGTCAGGCGCCCGGCGAGGGACGCTGGACGCCGGCGACGATCGAGCGGCCCGCGGCAACGTCCGCGCCGCGTTCGGTGATGGTGGCGACGGTCAGCGTGTCGGTCGGCTTGAGCAGCGTGACCAGGCGCTGCTCGTCGAGCCAAGCGAGGTTCGTGCGCATCTGGTCGCGGGTGCAGATCAGGCCCATGGCGTTCACCGCGGTGGTCAGCACGCTGTCGTTCGCCGAATAGCCCGGCGCCTCGGCAAGCAGCCGAAGGATCGTCAGGCGGACATGCTGGAAGTGGTAGTCGCTGTAGCTCACGCCCCGGTGCCCTTCTTCAGAAAGTAATCCTCCAGCCGGCGCACCGCTTCATAGGTGAGCTGGTTGACGCGGCGATCGCCGGCCATCTCGGCTTCGAGCCTGCCGACCTTGGCGCTCAGCGCCGCGACCTCGCGCGTCGCCGTGTCGACGCTTTCGGTCGTCGCCTTCTCGGCCAGCGCCGCCTCGACCTTGCCGATGCGCCGTGCCAAGCGCCCGGTGCCTTCGGGGTTCGCCTGCCCGCCGCGAAACAGCAGGAAGCAAATGCCCGCCAGGATGAAGGCGATGATCGCGATCTCGAAAATACTCATTGCGGTGTGTCCTCGGCGGTATCGGTGGGAGCGGCGGGCGTGGCTTTGCCCGCCTTCAGGCTGGGAATGGGCAGCGCGGCGAAGAGCCGCTTCAGATAGGATTTGAGTTCCTCGCCGAGCAGCTCGATCAGCGAATAGCCGGTGAAGCCCAGCCCGAGCGCGACGACGAATGCGAACAGCATGCCCGGGCGCGATTCGACGACCCAGAGCTGGGCGACGATCAGCATCACGACGGTGACCAGGATGTTCATCGCCAGCGACAGAGGCGGCACGCCCTTCTTGCTCAGCGGCCGCGCGGCGACGACGCCGATCGCGGCGAGCGCCATCGTGACGACGGGCCAGTCGAAGCCGCCTGCGGCGATCACCAGCTCGGCCGGCGACGACGGCGCGGCGACCTTCATCAGCACGAAGGCCGGCGCCCATGCCGCATAGAAGGCGGGAAGCGGAAGGGTCGGATCGGTCATCAGCCAGGCTCTTCCACCGGGGCCGGTTGCACGTAGGCACTGACGTGGAACGAGATATATTCGGTCTGCCCGTCGTCGGTGACCTTGATCGAGCCATTGACCCAGACGGCCAGCTCTTCGCCCTCACCGGGTTCGCGCGTCATGGCCATGAACGCCGATACGGCGGCCTTCACCGCATCGCGGTCTTTCAGATGATCGGGCTGCTGCGCAGCGGTTTCGTCGATCTGCGCGAGGACATGATCGATGGCCCATGCCTTGCTCGGCGCGACGAACTGAAAATCATACATGGCTTTGCTCCATCTGGAGGGGAACAGGGCGGCGCATCAGAAGGGGCTCCACGGCACTTGCGGCTGGATGGTGCTGCCGATTCGATCGAGCAGACCGCCGTTGTGGTGGAGCTTGTCGACGCCGTTGGTTTCGTACCGATAGCCGACCGTGCGGCCCCAAACGTCGACCTCCGACCCGTCCGCGTCGACCAGCACGCGGTTCGCCGGATCGGCCGCGACATAGGCTTCCTGCACCCCGCGCAGCGTCGCCGTCTTGGTCGGGTCGCCGACGCAGCCAACTTCCCATGCGCGAAGCCGGATGATGAACTCTTTTTGCGGCCACATATTCGCGGTGTAGAGCCGCTTGGCGTCGAACGAGGCTTGGCGATTAACGCCCCAGTTCGCAGCTTGCAGGGGGCTGGCGGTGGTGCCGGCGTCGGTTTCCCCTTGCCCCCAGACTTCGGCAACCATCGTAAAGCTGATGCCCTGCGACAGAAACCAGTCCCAGGTGTCGTAGAGGCGCGTCAGGGCATAGCCCGTCATGTTGGTGCCCCAAGCGACATTCACGTTCCAAGAGATCGTGCCGCCCGTCCCCTCGGTCGGCCCGCCAAGGATCGTGCTGCCCGCGCCGACCTTCTCGACGTGCAATGGGACCGGTCGGTTCGCGAAGACGAAATTGCGCACCAGCGAGAGGTCGGGGCCAAAGCTGCGACCGTTCTGCGCCGGATAGCCTGGGTGAAAGGAGGGGGTCAGGTCGCCGAGCTGCGCGGTGACACCGGCCTGATAGGGCGCGGGGTTGCGCATATGCGCCTTTTCCTGACGCCCGCTCTGCTTGATCGTGACCTGCGGAAAGCTGGTCATTTGCGCCAACTGCGGCGGCAGCGTCGAAAGCCGCTCGTCGCCCTCGATGTTCGACTGCCCGTTCATGGCAAGAATATCGACGCGCCCCTTGTCGCATTCGGCATTGCGCACGACGATGCCGCGCTCGCGCTTCATGACCGGGCAAAGCCAATCGGCCTCGGCCTCCATCTGTGCATCGGACAAGCCGGTATCGAACGCCGACAAATAGGCGGCTTCCATGAAGGCGGCATAATTGACCGAGTTCGCTTCGGAGGTGTGGTCGGGGTCGCCGCCCAGCCCCAGCCGGTGTGCGACCATCGCGTCGGCCGTCGTGATGAAGACCAGCTTCCAATAGCCGCGGTTGAGGATCGACGCGTTGGAACTGACGGTTCCGCCGACCGAGAAAAACACCGGCATAATCTTGCCGTTCGGCGCCAGCACCTTGACGGTGCAGCCGGTGCGGAACGACGATCCGCGCACATACAACGGCTCGCCAGCGATGTTCGTGCTGATTTCATAGAGGCTGGAGTTGCCGCGCGCCTGGCGCATCAGCACGGCATAGGTGCGGGCGTTGGTCAGCGCCGCGCCCACCATCCGCACCATGCATTTGTCGAAGCGCCAGCCGAACGCGGTCTTCTTCGGCGCGACGTTCCAGGTCTGGCGGTCGGTGCGGAAATCGAAATGGTTCGTCGTGCTCAGCGGGTTGAGCCGGTCCTTGATCTGGCCTCCATCGCGATCGTCGTCCATCATCCAGAGCGCGAGGCGATTGACCCCGGCATGAACAGGAATGCGACCGTAGCGCGGCTCCCAATAGACGTCGCGATCGCGGCCGCCTTGGCGGGCAAGCCGATCGCCGGGAAGCCCGCCATTGGGGATCGTCGACTTGCGATCGAGCACGGTGCGCGCGATCTTTTCGCGAATCTCGAAAATCCATCCGGCAGAGGTGGTGCCGGAAATGCCCAGCAGGCGATAAAGGCGCCCAGCCTTGGTGTTGGCGGCAAGCGTCGCCATCGTCTGCGACATCGAGCCGCCGAGCGTGAAGGTGGCGCCGATGTTTTGCCAGACAGCGCCGACGGGCAGCAAGGTTTCGTCGTCGACGTAGCCGACTTCCGATACCTGCCATTGCCAGACGCCGTGCGAATTGGTGTTTTGCTGGAGCCAGTTCGCCTCGGTGACGAGCTTCTCGGCGCCTTCGTAATGGTCGAAGATCAGGTAGTGGCCCGCGACGGCCACACCGGTGTTGCACACGATCGAATTCGTGGCGTCGGTGGTCGCCGTATTGCCGTTGACCAGGTTGTTCGCGACGCCCTGCGCCAACAGCCCCGCCGAGGCGATGACGCGCATCGTTGCCCTGCGATCGCCCTCGCCATTTTCATTGAGATAGGACGGCACCTGGGCAAGGATTGTTGACGCGGCCGCGATCGCGTCGGCGACCAGCTCGCCCGCCTCGTCGATCAGCGCCTGCAATGCGGCGATGATCGACGATGACAGTTTCTCGAACTGGCTCCACGACCCGACACCGACGCCACCGATCTTGCGATACCAGCCGTTCTTTTCCGGGTCGGCATCAGCGTAAACGAGCGTCATCGCCGGGGCGGCATAGGCCAGGTCCGCGTAGAGCGCGGCGCGCGTCTCATAGGCGCCGCTGGTCGAGATCAGCTTGCCGAGCAGCTTCTTGATCGCGATCTTTTTGACCGGACCACCCGGTTCCTGGACACCCGTCAGCGCATCCGGCGAAAGGCTCGTCGCCTCGCGCAGCTGCTCATAGCTTCGGGTCTCTAAGTTAGCTTCAGCCATTGGGGCAGGCGGTCCTTGCGTCGGTAAGGCGGGCGACGAGCAGCGCGGCGCGCGCCGAGATGTCGGCGATCCAGCCGAGCGTCGCGTCGTCGGTGTCGACCGCCGCGTCCGCGGGCATTTCGGGCTCGGCGGGAATCGGTAGCAGCAGCTCGGCCGGGCAGACCGTCTTGACCTCGACCCGGCGCTCGATCACCGGATCGGGCGCGGGGCCGGGTTCACGCGGCTCGGGTGAGTTTGCGCAGGCAGCCAGCGTCGCAATGCTTGCGAGTGCCAGAGCCAGCGCCAGACGGCGGCGCGGATTTGATCGCGTCATCGGCGGCTTCCTTTCGTTGTGCCTGGTCGCGGCCGCGCGCCTCGGCGCGGCCCGCGATGTTCGCCTGGTCGGCGATAAGCTTGTCGATCTCGGCCTCGGCGGCGCGCTGGCCGTCCTCGGCGGCGGTGCGGCCCGCGACCTCGGTCTTGACCGCGGTCGAGCAGGCCGACTGGATGGCGAAGCGCGTGGCGTCGCGATTGGCGGCAACGAGGGCGACGTCGCATTGCTTCGCCTGCCGCGCCGCGAAGATCGCGGCCTTGACCTGCTCGGGGCAGGCCTCGGCGGATTCGGTCGCCGTCTCGGCCGCGCGCGAGCAGCTCGCGACATCGGCGCGCAAGTCCTTCAGGTCTGCCTTGGCGGCAAGGCCGGTCCACGCGCCGATGATCAGCGCGCCGAGCATCAGCGCGCCGGTCGCGGCGCCGAACAGACGAAATCCCGAAAGCCCCAGCATCAAATCCTCCCCAGTCGATCGGCGCGCGCCAGCCAGCCCTTCAGGAAGCGCTTCTGCGAAGGATCGCGGTCGACGATCGCGCGGTAACGCAGCCGGACTTCGACGCGGAACGCGTCGGTCAGCGCCGGCATGCCAAGCGCGCCCCAACTGATGACCCAGTTCATGGCCTGCAGCGTCGCGGTGCCGATCGCGCCGTCGACCTTCAGTTTCGGCGGCGCCGAGGCGGCGCGTTCGAGGCAGCGGTTGACGGCGAGCTGAAGCAAGCGGCGCGCGCTGCCGAGGCCGGCGTTCACGCCCTGGTCGAACAGCATCTCGCCGATCGGGCGCGGCAGGTCATCGGCTTTCAGGCGCAGCCAGAAACAGCGGTGATAGAGAAATTTGGCATCGCCGCGCGTCAGCTTGCGGATGTCGATGCCGTCGATATCGCCGTCGCCGTCGAGGTCGAAGTCGGCACGGCCGTCCTGGTCGAGGTCGATCGTGCCCTCGGCGACGAGGAAGCGCAGCGAGATGCCATATTTGGTCGTGCCGCCGCGATCGGCGGGATCGTCGACGAAGCCGCCCTCGGTAACGAGCACGTCGCCGACCGCCCGCGCGTAGCGGTCGGACCAGGCGCTGACGACGATCGCGTCGTCGGCGGATTCGGATTGGTGATTTTCGCTCCCCATGACCGCTGCAATGGCGCGTCGTGCGCCGCGCGGTCAGATGACATTCGTCACAAGTCGGCGAAGAGATCGAGCTGGCCGTCGTCCTCTTTGGAGTCGGCGAGAATGCGGATGACATGCCGCTGGCTGTAGTCGGTGGCAAGTGCGATCTCGGCCAGCGTCAGTTTCGGGTCCTGCTGCGCCGCCAGTTCGAGCACGCGGCGCTTGCGGTGCCAGGCCTTGGGAAGCTGCAGCTGCTCGCCGGTGAAATGCTCGCAAAGCAGCTTCGCCGCGGCGGCGCCGATCGCGAGGGTGATGGGATGGTTCGTGCCAACCGATGCGGGCACATAAATGCAGGTGCCGCCAAGCCGGTCGCACAGCTTGGCGGCGTCGCCGCTGCCGATCACGGCCGCGACCTGGTCGAAGATCGCCGAATCGAGGATTCGCGATTGCTTCATCGGGTCAGAAGATCACCGACATCACGGCGATCGCGGCGATCGTCGACGCGGCGCCGGCAATGAAGGTGCGCAGCTGGCGGCGCCGGGCTTCACGCTCCAAGCGCTGGGCGCGGGTTTCGAGCGGCGGCAGCGACAGGAACTCGATCGTCTCGCGTTCGACGCGCAGCGTACTGCGATAGGGGGAATCATGATCCATTTCAGGCCTCCGGGTTATGTTCTGGCGCCTGCGCGGCGAGCACGTCGCCGAGCAGCTTTGCGGCGCGGACCTGCGCCTCGATGTCGATCGACAGGTCGATCTCGCGCGTCTCGTCGCCGCACAGGCGAAACAGCGCGGTCGATACGTTCCAGCCCGCGTCGGCGACGCCGGCCTCGACCAGCTTGGCGAGGATCGCGCGCGTCAGCCGCGCCTTGATCGCGATCGGCTTGGTCGTCTTGCCCTCGCCGGGGTCCCAGCCGTGGCGCTTCGCCATCGCCTTCAGCGCCTCGATCAGCCGGTACGACATCGACTGGTCGGACCAGCGCCAAAATTCGACCTTCAGCTGGCGCTTGGCAAAGGCTTCGAGCGCGAGGTCGGACGGGTTGCGCACCGCGCCGAGCTGGTGGAGCGAGATCCACAGCGCGCGTGCTTTCCGCGCCGCGGGAAAGTCGGGCGCCGGCGCGCGGCGACCGGGCACGGCCTTGGCCTTCGCGGTGAAGCCGCGCTGCTCGAAATGCTTGACGATTTTTTCCAGCTGCTCGGGCGTCGCATCGCCCGCCGACATGGCGTTGCAGTGCTGGAAAATGATCGCGCGATAATCGTCGTCGGCAAGGCCGAGCTGCTTTTTGGCGATATGCACCTTGGCGAGCAGGCCGCGGCGTCGCTGGTCGGTCGGCGTGCCGAGCTGGCGGGCGGGGGCGTTCACTGGAAGGCCCCGAACTGCCACAGAAGGCCGAGCAGCCCGACCGTGACCTGCGCGGCGATCGCCAGCTCGATATACCAGGGCAGGCCGTCCGCCGGCAGCGCGTCGGGCCATGCTTCGGCGACCGCCTCATACTCGGCGATCGCGGCGTCGACCTCGGCCTCGCTGCCATGTTCGCGCAGCGCGGCGATCGTGCCCGCCTGATCGTGCAGCCAGCGCCGCGCGGCGGCGGTGTCGGTGAAGGTGGGGACGGTCATGCCGGCGTCTCCTCTTTCGCTTGGAAGGTCGCGCGCAGTTCCTCGACCGCGCGCTGGAAGCCGGGCCGCTCGTTCATCGCGCGCCGCGCCATATGTTCGAGATGGATGATCGAGCTGTGGTTGCGGTTGAGCAGCTTGCCGAGCTGCGGATAGCTCAGCGGCGTGCCCTCGCGCAGGACGAGCACGATCGCCGCCCGCGCCAGCGAATATTCGCGGAACTGGCGCGGGCCGAGAATCTCCTCGACCGTGATGAACCACAGCCGCGCCGCCGCCTTCAGCACCGCCGCACGGCGCAGCGGCCAAGGCACCGTCTCGCCGCCCGGCGTCGGGCCGAGGCCGAGGATGCGCTCCAGCCGCGCGACGCGCTGGTCGAGCGGCAGCGGCGCGACACCGTCGACCAGGTCGCCCATCATGCCGGTCACCGGATTTCTCCAGTCATCACGCCCATGGCGACGAAGCCGAGCGCGAAGAACACCGTCGACCAAGCGGCGACATAGAGCCGAGCCGTGACGTCGAGGGCGTCGTGCTGACCCCTTCGGGTCAGCGCGCCGCGAATTTGCGACAGCCGGCTCATGCCGCGATCTGCCGCGTCGAAAGATGGGCAGCAGCATCGCGGATATGGCCGGCGGTTACCGTGATGCCTTCCGATGCGGCGACCATGAAGGCCAGCTCCAGCGCATAGGTCGCGCTGCGAAGCGCACCCGGCTTCATGCAGATATCGCGAACCGCGCGAAAGCTGACTTCTTCGGTCAGCCCCCATGCCTCGGACAGCGCGTCCGCGTCGCCTTGGAGCGGCACCGGGCGCACCAGTCGATGGCCGATTCGGCTGAAAATCTGCGCGAAATCGTCGCGGCGATTGCCGCCCTCCAGCCGGTTCAGCACCTTGATATTGCCCGACAGCGCGATCCCGACTCCGGTCTCGTCGTGCCAGCCGCGGATTTCCTCCAGCGCCTTTTCCGACAGATGCTGCGCCTCGTCGAGCACCAGCAGTCCGCCGGTTGCGCGGACCTTATCGACGATCATGCCGGTCAGCTTGTTCGGCGGTCCGACTGCGTCGCGCTCGCCAAGCGCGGCGAGAACCTTTTGCTGCATGTTCATCACGCCGGCGCAGCTCGGCGCGATCGTCGCGACCCAGACGTTCGAAACGCTAGCTTGGTAATTGCGGATGGTTGTCGTCTTGCTCATACCGGCGCCGGTAGCGATGACCACGATGCGGCCGCGCTGGCCCCATGACAGGGTGGTTTCGATATCGGCTGCGGTCGGCCCACGGAAGAAGCCCGGAATTTCCGGCGCCTTGACGCGGATCGCAGCCTGCGCGGCAATCTGCTGCTGGTACCGGAAAATCTGGCGCCCGATCTCTTCCTCGTCGCCAGCATAGCCCTTCGGCCCGACAAAAATGCTCAGCGTCTTGCCCGATCGGCCGACGCGCTTTCCGATCTCGTCCCAGCTCATTCCGGTCGCGGCCTTGTGATCGATCAGCCACGCGCGCTGGTTCTCGATATCGATGGGCTGGTTTTCGGGGTTGTTCATGCTACTTTCCTTCGTCTTTCGCGGACATTGTCGGCGGCGGAGGCTCCTAACCCTCCGCCGCCGCTTTCATTCGACCACCCGGAGCTGCGCGACGGCGGCACCAATGCGGTTCATGAAACTGGGGGCTTCTTCGTGCTGGACCGCGACCGCCGCGGCGCCATTGCGATGGCGCGGCCGCACGACGCGGATGATCTCGGGCTCGGGCGTTTCGTCCTCGGCGGCGACGGGCATCATCGCCGCGATCGCCGACGCGGCGAGCAGCTGCTCGGCATCCTCCAGCGCGCGGGTGGCCTTGCGATGCTCGCGCTCCAGCTTGGCGCGGGCGCGGGCCGACGCGAGGCTGTCAAACCCTTCGTCGCCGATCAGCTGCGCCGTCACGAGGAAGAGGCCCTTCTGGTCGTAAACGTGGATATCGCCGTGCAGGTCGTCGGGATCGAAGCGGACGGTCACCTTCTGCCCGGCGATCTGCATCAGCTCGGGTGCCCAATAGCGGTTCTTCGCCAGCTTGATCTCGCCGCTCTTGCGATCGGTCGTCACGCGATCGGCGCTGAGCAGCGCTTGGCGCATATGATCTTCGGTCGCCTTTCCGATCGGCGCCGTCGCGTAACTGGCATTGAAGACTTGGTCATAGCTGCGACCGTTCGCCATTTCGGTGCGGCGCCCGGTCTTGGCATTGAGCGCCGCGATTCCGGCTTTGACGATCTGGATGAAGGCGTCCCACTCGATCGGCTGCGGCTTATAGTCGGGTTTGGCGTCGGGCCGGTTGCCCGCCCAGGCGCCCGCGCATTGCGGGCTGCGCGCGATGAAATCGGCGACGTCGCGGAAGAAGCGCTCGATCGGCTTCGCCTGTCCATGGTGCGGACGCGCCCAATTCGTCTTGATGTTCAGCGCGGTCAGCAACCCGGTCGGGTCGTCGGCACGGATTTTATAGCGGTAGCGCGTCTTGGCGCCGCCGGTGATTTCCTTCGACGCGAAGGCGCGGCCGTTGTCGAGCGTGCAGCTCTTCGGGATGCCAAAATTCCGGAAGAGATCGGCAAAGGCGAGCCTCGTCAGCAGCGCGCTTTCGCTCTCGCCGAGGCGCCAAGCCAGCAGCTTGCGGCTGTAGAGGTCTTGGATCGCGATCATCATCGGGCGGATTTCTTCGCCGTTGGGCAGGCGCACCCAGACGTCGAACTTGTGGCCGTCGATGTTCACCGCTTCCATCGCATGGAGATGCGCCACCGTCCGGCGCTGCGGCGGCAGCATCTGGCGCAGCGCGTCCTTGCCGCCGCGCTTGGCCGTGACCAAGCGCTTGTCGATTTCGCGGTCGAAGCGACGCTTCAGCGTCTTCTCAGACGGCAATGAGAGGCCGCGTGCCTCGCCGATCTGGCTGGTCCGCCAATAGCAGGACGAGAAGGTCGGCTTCTCGGGCCGCAGATAGTCGGAGATCAGCACCTGCCAAAGCTCGGGGTCGATATCGACCTCGCGCCCGCCGCCTTTCCTGCGCGGGGCAAGGTTCGGCAGCCGGTCGAAGCTGGCGACACCGTCAACCATCGCCATCCAGCTATACAGCGTCGACGCGCCGACCTTTTCGCCGATCGCCAGCGCCGACACCGCAGTCGATGTCGGAAGCCCGCTCTCGATCAGCGCGAAGACCTGGGCAAGGATGGCATTGCGGCGCTCGGCCTCGGCCTTCACCTTGTCCGACTGCGCCTCGTACCAGCTCCAGATCGTGCCTTGGCGCAGCCGCTCGTCCTCGACCGGCTCGCACGCGGCCGAAATGCCGCGCCGCACCAGCGCCGTCTGTGTCGCCGCCGGCAGGATCGAAATATGATATTCCATGCCGCCGCCGCGCGCCTGGCGCGGCTTGGCCAGCGGCATGCCGTCGGCATCGGCCTTCAGCGCCCAGCATTCCGCCGCCGCGCGCTCGTTCACCTTGCGCTTCGACGACGGCAGACCGGGCAGCGTCAGCTCGGCGAGTTCGGCGGCCGTGAACCAGAATTTCCCCCCGGTGAACTTCATGCTTCCCCCGTCGTCGCGCGCCCGATCGGCACGGCTCGTTGCTGGATTTGTTTCTTGCGGCCCTGCAGCTCGGCGATCTGGCGATCGATGTGACCCAGCTGCGCGGTCATGATTTCTTCGCCGAACAGCGCCGCGACGCCGATGCGGCGCAGCAGCCGGTCGAGCACGTCGACGCGGTCGGTGACTTGGACGAGCGCGAGCAGGCGCGAAAACGAGATGTTGAACCGGTCGCGCGCCTCGCTGGCCCACCCGTCGATCGTCATCTTGTCGATCTCTTCGTCGAGCAGCTCGGACAGCGCGGCCGCGAGCATCGGACGGCTGCGCTCGTCCTCTTTCAGGATCAGCGCCACCGCCGAGGAAACCTCGCGCGACAGCCCCGCGAGCGCCCCTTGATGGCGCTCGACAGTCGGCACTTCGAAGGTGAAGGCCATCTGGTCGGAACTGAAGGCGGGGCGGCGCTTCACAGGTCGGCCCACCCCTTCGCGATCGCGAGGTCGATGACGTCCTCGGCGAGCTGACGGTATTTGCGCCCGGTCACCCAATACCGACGAACCTGCGCATCGCGATCGACGACGCTGACTAGGATGCCAAGCGTCCGCAGGAACGCGATCGCGCCGGCAATGCGGACAACCCGCTGGTCGATCCAGCTGACGAATTTGGGCGCTGCGGGCGCCATGGACTGAGCGCCGATCATCGCGATGCACTCGCATTCTTGCGGCGCGCTTGGCGCACGCGATCTTCCAGCTTCGCGGCGGTGAGCATCAGCGGCTTCACCTCGGCGGCGGCTTGGTCGAATTGCAGCCCGGTGTGCTTTCCATTGAGGCGCGGCAGGACCGCGCGAGGCAGCATTTCCCAGTTCGACGGGTCGCTGTTGGTCTTGTCACCGTCCAGGCACTTCAGGATCATGCCTTTCGGGATCGGGCCGTTCGCCTGCTCCCAAAGCCACCGGTGCTTGTGAACGTACCGCGTCGGGGCGCCGGTGTGCGGGTTCGGCTGCGCAACCTGAATCTCGACATACCCGTCCTTCGAGACGCGTTCATGCCCAAGATATTTCGTGTTGTGCGGCAGCTGGCCCTTTTTGAAGTGGGTCCGGCGGCAGTTCGGATGCGTCGACGCGATCGGGAACGGCTTGCCCTTGTTTTCAGGCACATTGCCCTTCGGGAAGCAGCCGGTCCGACCCGTCTTCCAGCCGGCGCGCCAGCAATAGGATTTGATGTTCGAAAGCAGCACGTCGGTGCGGCCGAACTGAGCGCAGAATCGCTCGTGCAACTCGCGGCGCGGCAACTGGCGGTTATCCGCCAGCCACCTGCGCTCTGCGGCTGAATAGGGGATGTGAGTCCCCTTCATTCCGCCGATCCGTTCCCGAGCATAGGCAACAGCTGACCTTTGAAGCGGTCACCATGCTCCGCGATGATACCGATCGCCTTCAGCTGAAGATTGGCATTGGCGATGATCTTGTCGGACACGCCCATGATCGCCTTCGTGCGCGTGGCCTCGGTCTCGATCTGCTCCGGTGTCAGGTCTTCTTCGCCCAGCCGCTCCAGCTGCGCGAACAGGTGGTTATTGAGGTCGGTAAGCTTGTTTTTCATGGCTTTACTCCCAGCTTCTTCAGGGTTTCGGCACTGGGCGGCGAACAATCGGGCCGCATGCATGCCGGCACGTCCGCCGGATCGAGCGGAGGGGCTTCGTTGACCCTGGGCGGCGCGGCGCTGGCGACGAGGTCCAGCGCCAGCGACATGAGCGGCGCGACCTTCGGGTCGACGATCGGGCGAATATTGCTCATTCGGTCATCATCCAGGGTGCGTTGGGAGGAATCGGGCGAAGCGGCCGATCGGCGAGCGGCGTCGCCGGCGCCGGCGCGATCGCGCGGCCACAGCGGTTCATGCGGGCCAGCCGCGCCGCGCGGGCTTCGCGCAGCATCGCGAACTCGGCCGCCTTCAGCGTCAGCCCGTGCGCGAGCGCATATTCGAAGATTTCGCGGTGCCGGCGCAGCTGCTCGGCGCGGGTGGGCTTCGCCTTTTTCATCGGCCGCGCTCCGCCGCCTTGAACACCGCATCGCGCGGCTTCACGAAATGCGTGCGCGTCTCGCCGGGCTTGGTGACGACGCGATTGTCGAAGCAGACCCAGATGTAATCGATCTTGCCGTTCTTGAACGCCCGGTCGCCCATGCGGCCGATCAGGTGGCCCGGCGGCATCGACGGCCGCTCGCCCAGGATCAGGATGTCCGAAGGCATCTTGTGCTGGAAAAGGCGGTACCGCTGTTCGCTCCCCAGCCATTTGAGCGGCACGAGGACGCAAACCTTGTCGCTGACCAGGCGCAGCGCCTTCGCGACCATGAGCGACGTCAGACCGACGACCACGCCCCCATTCTGCGTCGAATATGGCGGGTTGAACGCGATCGACGTCCGCCCCTTGAACGGCGTCATCTGCGCGCGGAAAAAGTCCCGAATTTGAAAGGGCCAGCTATCGACATGGAAGCCCCAGGCGCCGCGCCGGTCCTCGACATCGGCACCGCTGACCTCGAACCCGCACAGGTCGAACACCTGCGGAATCGTCCCGCGGCCGCAGCACGGATCATGGATATGCTGGCCTGCGAAGGCGTCGAAGCCGAGCGCGCCGATCAGCGCCTCGGTGCACCAGCTCTCGTCGATGTACCAATCCCAGGGATGGCGCTCGTCGTGCAGCGCGGTGAGTTCAGCGGCGCTCACAGCAGCCTCCCCGAAGCATAGACCACCGGCTGCTCGCCTTCGAAGGCGATCGTCGGCGCCGTCGAGCGCCGCGGCATCGGGTCGAGCACGGTCAGCGCCTCGGTCCACAGTTCCTGGAAGGCCGCGACATGCCGCGCGCGCCACGTCGCGCCGAGCGCGGCGCGCAGCCGGTCGGACAGCGAAAACCAATGATCGGGGCAGAACCACTGTCCCTTCGCGACATGGACGCGGCAGCGCGGCGCCGCGCAGCAGACAGGCGCGCGCGTCATCGCGTGCCGACCTGGCTAGCGCACCATGTGCGCATTTGATCGGCCTCGTACTGCAGGAGGGTAGCAATCTCGATCGGGGAAAGACCCAAATTGAGCTTGTTGGCGACGAAGCGCGCCAATGCCGGCTGCGTTTCCTCGACCATGATGTAGAAGTCACTGGCGACTTCCGACCATGCGCGGGTTTCGCGGGAATTGATGCGGTGGATGCTCATTCCGCACCGCCTTCGGCTGCAAGCTTCGCATCGATCGCGTCGCGCAGCGCGCGCAGCGTGTCGGGCTTTGCCATGTCGACGATCACCGGCACAAAGCTGCGCCAGCCCGCGGCGGTCAGCCGCGACAGGTTCGACTGCGCGCCGTTCATATGCTTGGTGTCGCCGGTCAGCCGCGGCGTGGCGCTCGGCGCCTTCGCGCCAGCGGCGACCATCGCGTCGCCGACCGACTTATATTCGCCCGCGTCGTCGCCGATGATCGTGTCGATCACCAGACGACGATTGTTGACGTCGACGATGTCGGCGAGTTCGATTGCCGACTTCCGCTTGCGACCCAAGGGAACGCGGGCGAGCGCCTCCCAAAGTTCCCGTTTGAAGGGGGCGATGATCTGACGATGAATTTTCAGCGAGTCGAAGAGGGCGGCGCGGGACATGCCGAGCGCTTCCGCGACGTCGGCACTCCAGCCATGCGCAGTCCAAACATTGGACTCCGCATATTCCGCCTCGGCCGCAGCCTTCTGATTTGCAGGCGCGACAGCGTTATCGCGAACCGCTTTCCAGCGCTTTTCCGCTGCCCGCGCCTGCGGTGATTTGCCTTCTCGCGATCGAAGCGCACGACGCTCGGCGACATCAACGGCTGCGCGCACGAACAGCGCGCGCTCGATAGGCTCGAAATCGCGGCGATCGAGGTTCTCGCTCGCTTCGATATCGAGCAGATCGTCGGCGCTCCCTTTCACTTCGATCGCGTCGATTGCGTCGAGGCCAAGGCTCAGCGCGCCTTGCAGGCGGTGGTAACCTGTGACGAGCTTCCACTCGCCGAGGTGATGCACAACCTTGATCGGGTCATTCTGCCCGCGAGCCAGCATTTTCGCGCCGATCGCATCGGCCTTTTCAGGCCAGAACAGGCCGATCCGGTGTCCGACGACTACAGCGGCAGGGTGAAGCTTGAAAACTTCGGCTTGGTAGGAGGCCATGTCTATTGGGCCTCCGCATTTAGATACTGCGCGCTGGAATCCGGCGTGCTATCCGTTTTTTCGGATAGAGTCGAAGGAACCTCGATTGCGGCCTCAATCGCCTGCTCAACGCGCGCCCATTTCCGCTGCCGAAGCACGTCATGGACGGAGCCGGGCGAAAAGCCGTGGGCGATCTCGAATTTCCGGATGGTGCCGTACTTCTTGCGAAGCGCGGCTTTCACATCCTCCCTGTGCATTTGAGCGAGTGACATAATGGCAAATCCGAAAGTTCGTAACGATAATTCGGATATATCGCCGAGGAAGCGCCGTCAAGCGGCTATATCCGAAAATCCGGCTGGAGAGCGCCTGCGCGCTTTGCTCGATGGCCGGGATTACGGCTGGCTTTCCGGAAAAACCGGAATTTCGACGAGCACGATCAGCGACTATGTCAAAAAGGGCATTTCTCGGGCCGACAACGCGGTTTTGATCGCGCGCGCGCTGGGAACGACGGTCGAGTTTCTCGTCGAAGGTCGGGAAGCCGCCGCGCCACGACCACTGGTTGACGTGAACGACGCCGACTGGGTCGAGGTGCCAGAATACGCGCTGCTGGAGATCGACGAGCTGGGCAAAATGGACCCGATCTCGTCGACCCGCTTCCGCCGCGACTGGCTCTACTCCAGCCTCGGCGAAAGCTCGGACCTTTGGATCGCGCGCCTGCCGGCACCTTATGACGCGCTGACGCTTGGCACCGGCACGCCTCTATTCTGCCGCGACCATCGCCAGGGCGAGCGGATGATCCACGGCGCCTATTACCTGTTCCGCGTCAACGGCGGCATCGTCATGGCGCGCTTTGCGCTGCGCGACGACGGCAGCGACGAGCATACCGTCCTGTCGCGCGACCTCGGCCACGACGAGGATCAATACCAGGTCGTCGCGCGCGTCGTCGGCCAGCTCGCCCGTCCGATTTAGGGACGCCCCGCCTTGGCCGATTGTCGATGTTCCACTTTTGTTCTATTTTCCGGAGCGACTCGAAATCCGGAAAGGAGAACATGCGATGGCGAGCACGACGGTAACGGCAACCTTCATCGACTGGCTTCGGCGGCAGCACGCGCGAAAGGACCTCGTCGGCGATCTGGCCCGAGTGGTCCGCGGCGACCCGCGATCTGCGCGGCTTTCGACGCCGCAGGACTTGTCGAAGCGGCTCAACCAGGACGAGGCGAGCTGGGAGTTCCACGACGCGCTCGAACAGGCCGAGGGAGAGTGGCTGCGCGAGGCGCTCGACTGATGCGCCTCGTCACCCAATACGCCTACTCTTGGTGTGGCAAGCAGGTCGGCCCATGGCGCCCGCATCGGCGCGACGCCGAACTCGACGCGCTGCGCGAAGGCCGCGCGCAGCGCGATCGATACAATCGCTGCATCTTCCTGACCGTGCCGGCCGACATCATTACACGCCGCGTCGAACCGGCTATGGAAGTCGTCGAGATCGAGAACGTCGTCGCGCTGCCGATCCGGCCGCGGCTACGTCTGGTCAGCTGATGGGGGATGGGATGAAGAAGCTGCTGTTCGGCCTGACGATCGCTCTGGCCGCTTGTTCATCTCCAGCGCCGGCGCCAGAGCCCGGCAAAGATGAATTGGCCGCAGGCCAGCTCGTCGCGCCGGTTGCCCCGGTCTTACAGCCGCCGGTCGCCACTGCGACGGTCGACCCGGCTATCCAGGCAGCCAAGGCTGCTATCAAGGCCGAGCCGAAGGTCAAGGACATGCTCTACCAGGGCGACGAAGCCGTGCAGTGGCAGATCGGCGTCCTCGACGATGGCAGCAAGCGGTTCGGCTACGCTCTCTACATTTGCCAATTGCTCCGCGAGCACAAAGTGCTGACCGGGCAGACCCACGTCCGGATCGTCGATATCGCCAAGGTCGCCCAGGGCGAGGATTTCCGCTCTGCCAGCCTCGGACATGTCGTCTGCGAAACCGGCGACGTCCTCAACCCATGAAGGCGCCGGCAGGCTTTGGCTTGAAGGTCGAGTTCGGCCTTCTCCTGGCGGCGCAGCTCGCCGGCGTCGTCTGGATGATCGCCTCACCCTTCATTTGAAAGCCGGCCCACTTAAATCCGCCGCCAGGAACCGCGCCGACATCATCCGATCGCTGGAAGGCGCTGATTTTCGCGCAAAATCCTAAGTGGGACCCTCGCGACCCCATTTTCGACCTAGGGTCCCACTTCCGGTCCCACTTTCCGACGCCGATCCGGTCGCGCCGCGCGACCTTCGCTCCGCTGAGGCCCGCCTCACAGGCCGCTGAGGGCCTTCTCACACGCTTTTAAGAGGCCCGCGCGCGACTCCAATTGATCCTGTCCGAGCGATGTCTATTAGGGTGGTTAATCTAGATATCGGTCCCACTTACGCGGAGCGCGCCGAATGCGACGAAAAGCCCAATTTTGCGCCACTTGTCCCGCACAATCCCACGATATGCCGGTCAATCCCGGCACTCCAGACCCTCTAGTCCCCTAACACTAAGCGACGGTGTTGCCCACCCCCGACCCCTCCCGCCTGCGGGAGGGGAGAGGCTCAAGCAATCGTTGGAACGATCCCGCCTTCCGCCCGGATCGCGGCGCCGTTGGTCGCTGCGGCGAGCGGGCTTGCGAGGAACGCCACTGTCGCGCCGATCTCGTCGGCGTCGATCAGCCGGCGGATCAGCGACAGCGGGCGCAATTCCTCGAAAAAGGCCGTTTCGCGTTCGGCTTCGGAGGCGTCGGGGTTCGACACCACCGACTGGATGAAGTCGACGATGCCCCCGGACCGCGTCGGCCCCGGCAGCACCGAATTGACCGTCACGCCCGTGCCCTTGGTCTGCTCGGCGAGCCCGCGCGCGATGGTCAACTGCGCGGTCTTGGTCATGCCGTAGTGGATCATCTCGGCGGGGGGCAGCAGCCCGCTCTCGCTCGCAATGAAAATCACCCGGCCCCAGTTGTTTTCGAGCATCTTCGGGAAATAGTGCCGCGACAGTCGCGCGCCGCTGACCACATTGACCTCAAAGAGATGGTGCCAGTCGGCGTCGCTGATCTCGGCGAAGGGCTTGGCCTCATAGATGCCGAGGTTGTTGACGAGGATGTCGACGGCGGGGACCGCGGCGATCAGCGTCGCGGCGCCTTCGGCGGTCGCGGGGTCGGCGAGCACCGCACGGATTGCGCCCGCCTGCGCCAGTTCGGCGGCGGCTTCGTCGAGCTTCGCCTGGTTGCGGCCGGTGATGACGACCTCGACGCCCGCCTCGGCGAGGCGCTTGGCGATCGCGAAGCCGATGCCGGCGGTCGATCCGGTGACGAGGGCGGTCTTGCCTTGCAGTTTCAGGTCCATGATGCGTCTCCTTGGATGGAAGTGCTTTGATGAACCCGAAGATAGCGCGGCGGCCCATTGTTGATTAGAATGTCGCTTATCATTTCAGAAGTGATTCGAAATCAGGAATGGCGATGGACAATCGGTTCGGCGATATCGAAACTTTTCTCGCGGTGGCGAGCGGCGGCAGCTTTGCGGCGGCGGCCAAGGCGCTGCGGCTCACCCCTTCGGCGGTCAGCCGGAGCATCGGGCGGCTCGAGCAAAGGCTCGGCACGATCCTCTTCCGCCGCACGACACGCTCGCTTTCGCTGACCGCCGAAGGCAGCGCCTATCGCGACCGGATGAGCGTGCTGCTCGCCGAGATCGAGACCGTCGAGGAGGGGCTCGGGCGTGAGAAGCACGGGCCGCGCGGGTTGCTCCGCGTCAATGCCTCGCCGTCGATCGGCGTGCCGTTGCTGCCGATCCTGCCGAAATTCATGGCGCGCTATCCCGAGATCGTCCTCGACCTCGCGCTCTCCGACACGATCGTCGACCTCGTCGAGGAGCGCGCCGATATTGCGATCCGCATCGGCCCGCTGCGCGATACCAGCCTGCGCGCCAAGAAGCTGGGGCATAGCCGTATGGTGCTCGTGGCCAGCCCTGCCTATCTCGCGCGGCGCGGGACGCCGCGGACGCCCGAAGATCTCGACGCGCACGACTGTCTGCGCTTCAGCTTCCGCCGCTCGATCGACAGCTGGCCTTTCCGCATCGGCGGCCGCGTCGTGCATCGCCCGGTCCCCGGCAGCTTCTTCGGCAATTCGGGCGAGCTGGTGCGCCAGATGGCGGTCGCCGGCGGCGGGATTTCGCGGCATGGGCAATTCCATGTCGCCGCCGACCTCGCGGCGGGGCGGCTGGTCGAATTGCTGGCGGATTATCACCCCGGCGACGGCGAAGATATCCACGCGCTCTACGCGCCCGAGGACCGCGCCGCCGCGCGCATCCGCGCCTTTCTCGATTTCCTCGACGAAGAGCTGGTGATCGCGGGCTAGCCGATGCGGTAGGGCACGACGTCGCGGCGGTCGGGGTCGACGAGGATCGGACGGTCGCTCGGCGGGAAGGCGCGCTGGTCGCAATCGTCGCGCGGACAGATGCGGCACGACGATCCGATGCGCGTCGCGGCTTGCGGCGCGGCGACATCGACCCCGTCGGCATAGACGAAGTCGGCGGCATATTGCGCTTCGCAGCCGAGCGCGACGGCGTAGCGGCGGGGCGAGCGCGCATAGCTGCCGGAGGGCTTCACCAGTCCCTTTGCCATCGACACATAGCGCAGGCCGTCGGGGGTTTCGGCGAGCTGGAACAGGATGCGATCGGGGATTGCCGCCGCCTCATGGACGACCCACAAGGGACAGGCACCACCGAAGCGCGCGAATTGCAACCGCGTGGCGCTGTGCCGCTTCGTGATATTGCCCGCCATGTCGACGCGGCAGAAGAACATCGGGATGCCGCGCGCGCCGGGGCGCTGTAGCGTTGACAGGCGGTGGCACGCCTGTTCGAAGCTGACGCCATAATCCATGCGCAGCCGGTCGATATCGTGGCGCACCGCGCGCGCGCTGGCGCGGAAGGGCGAGTAGGGCATCAGCACCGCGCCCGCGGCGTAATTGGCGAGCCCGACATGGAGCAATTGCCTCGCCGCTGCGGTGCGCAGCGGCGAAGCCTCGACCACCGCAGCGATTTCGTTGGCGAGCGCGAGCGCGGCGAGCTGGTGCGCGAGCTGGAAGCGGCGGCTCTCGGCGGGCTGCGACGGGTCGATCACCAGATGGCGCATCGTCGCGTCATAATCGCGCAGCGCCTGCGTCTGGTTGTAAACGATCGAGATGCCGAGCGCGTCGCGCAGGCGGCGTTCGATCGTCTCGATCGCGGGCGAAGGCGAGCGACCGCGCAATTGCCCCGCGAGTATCTCGGCGGCGCGGTCGATGCTGTCGACGTAGTTTCCGGCGTCGTGGAACCAGTCGCGCACCTCCTCCCACGGCAGGCGGCTGCCCTCGGCGGTGCCGCCGGTGAGTGCCTCGTCGATGATCTGCAGCCGTTGTCCGGCGCGGCGATAGGCGGCGTGGAGTGCGACGAACTGGTCGGCGAGCTGCGGCTGCTGGAGCGCGGCGCGTTCGAGTTGCTCGGGGGGCAGGGGGGAAGCGGCGAAGAGCGGGTCGGCGGCGGCTTCGCGCAGCGCCCCGGCGCGGCGGTCGCCGCTGTCGGCGGCGACTTCCTCCCATTCGAGCGGGAAGAGGCGTTGCAGGCGGTCGAGCAGCGCGGGGGTCAGCGGGCGGTCGTCATGCTCGATCTGGCTCAAGTAGGAGGCGGAGATGCCGAGCTGCGCGGCGAAGTCGCCCTGGCGGATCGCGCGGGTTTCCCGAAGCCCACGAAGTTGTCGCCCGGCGTAGAGTCGAGTTGGCTGCATGATCGGCACGCTACTTTGCAAAGTCGGACTTTGCAACTTTGCAAATTCGCATTTGCATCGGAGGCCGCGCGGGCGCAGACGGCGCATTCGATTTATCCGGAGAGACTTATGTCCGCCAATATCGCCGAAATGGAACGCCGCCGCGCCGCCGCCGCCCTGGGGGGCGGGCAGAAGCGCATCGATGCGCAGCACAGCAAGGGCAAGCTGACCGCGCGCGAGCGGCTGAACGTGCTGCTCGACGAAGGCTCGTTCGAAGAGCTCGACACCTATGTCGAACATAATTGCACCGATTTCGGCATGGAAAATCAGAAGATTCCGGGCGACGGCGTGGTCACCGGCAGCGGCACGATCAACGGCCGCCTCGTCTATGTCTTCAGCCAGGACTTCACGGTCTTCGGCGGCGCGTTGTCCGAGCGCCACGCCGAGAAGATCATGAAGGTGATGGACAATGCGATGAAGGTCGGCGCGCCGGTTATCGGCCTGAACGACAGCGGCGGCGCGCGCATCCAGGAGGGCGTCGCGTCGCTCGGCGGCTATGCCGAAGTGTTCCAGCGCAACGTGCTCGCCTCGGGCGTGGTGCCGCAGATCAGCCTGATCATGGGCCCGTGCGCGGGCGGCGCGGTTTACAGCCCCGCGATGACCGACTTCATCTTCATGGTGAAGGACAGCTCGTACATGTTCGTTACGGGCCCCGATGTTGTCAAAACGGTGACCAACGAGGTGGTGACGCAGGAAGAACTGGGCGGCGCGATCACCCACACGACCAAAAGCTCGGTCGCCGATATCGCGTTCGAGAACGACATCGAGGCGCTGCTCGCGACGCGCGATTTCTTCGATTACCTGCCCGAAAACAACCGCAGCGGCGTGCCCGAGCGGCCGACCGACGATCCGTGGGACCGCGCCGAGCCGAGCCTCGACACGCTGATCCCGCCCAATGCGAACCAGCCGTACGACATGCACGAACTGATCCGCAAAACGGTCGACGAGGGCGATTTCTTCGAGGTGCAGCCGGCGCATGCGGGCAACATCATCTGTGGCTTCGGACGCATCGAGGGACGCACGATCGGCATCGTCGCGAACCAGCCGATGGTGCTGGCGGGCGTGCTCGACATCAATTCGTCGAAGAAGGCGGCGCGCTTCGTCCGCTTCTGCGACGCGTTCGAGATCCCGATTATCACCTTCGTCGACGTCCCCGGCTTCCTGCCCGGCACCGCGCAGGAATATAACGGCATCATCAAGCATGGCGCGAAGCTGCTGTTCGCCTATGCCGAGGCGACGGTGCCCAAGATCACGGTGATCACGCGCAAGGCCTATGGCGGCGCCTATGACGTGATGGCGTCGAAGCATCTGCGCGGCGATTTGAACTATGCCTGGCCGACCGCCGAGATCGCGGTGATGGGCGCGAAGGGCGCGGTCGAGATCATCTTCCGCAGCGACATCGGCGACCCCGAGAAGATCGCGCAGCGCACGAAGGAATATGAAGACCGCTTTGCGAACCCGTTCGTCGCCGCGTCACGCGGTTACATCGACGAGGTCATCCACCCGCACAACACGCGCAAGCGGATCGCGCTGGGGCTGCGCAAGCTGCGGAACAAGCAGCTCGAGAATCCGTGGAAGAAGCACGATAATATTCCGCTGTGACTTTGCTCGTCACCCCGGACTTGATCCGGGGTCCCGCTGAGCGAGCTTACAAAGCGGGGTGCCGGATCAGGTCCGGCATGACGATGACTGGAGAGTTGTTCGGCCTGTGACGACCGCCACAATCTTTCGGGCGGACTGGAGGCAAGGGCGAAGGGTGGTTAGATTGCTGCCGCGATGTCCTTGATTCCAAATGAGGTTTATGATGCGTAATTTGCTTCTTGGTGTCCTGATCGTCCCCGCGCTGCTGGCTTCGCCGGCGGCGTCGGCGTTCGATCCCGATACTCCCGTCGGTGCGCCCGAACTCGCCTTTCCGGTGGTGCTGGAGAGCGAGGAAAGCACGACGATCGATCTGGCGTTCCGCGCCGCCTTCGACCTACCCAAGGGCGCCGAAGCCACGGCGACGCGCGAGATCGACGGGCGGACCTATCATTTCCGGCCCGCGGCGATCCACCTGCTGCCGAACAATGTCGGCGTGCTGCTGAGCCTCGGCAGTCTGGAGGATGCGGGGCATGGCGATAATGGGGTCAATGCGATCCATTATCTGCAGGGCGGTCCTTCGGGGTGGCAGACGCAAGGCGAATGGCTCGACCGCGGCGGCGTCGGGACCGTCGGCAATGCCGCGACCAGCTGGGCCTTCAGCGATGCGATCGGCAAAAACCCTTATCTGGTCACCGCCGGCGGCGGCGTGTGGCAGGGATGCCTGATCAGCAGCGCGGTGCTGACCGAGTTGACGCCGGAGGGGCCGGTCGATCGCGGCAGCTTTACCGACGCGATGAGTTCGGGTGCCGGGCTGGGGCAGAAGGAGCAGGGCTATGACGGCGCGATCGTCGCGGCCGAGCCCGACAAGAGCTTCACCGTCGCCTATACGGGCAGCAAGGCGTTCAGGCAGCGCTATGTGCTGAAAGACGGCAAATATGAACTGGTCGGCAAAGACCAGGTTCCGGGCTGTTGAGGCGCGGATGATGGAATGGTTCTGGGCCGCGATTTCGGTGTGCTGGACGATCGGCGCTTGGGTCGTGGCGCGGACCGCCTGGACGATCGCGCGCCATTGGGGGCAGACGGGCGTGGTCGATCGCGGAATGGGCCGCGGTCTCGACCGCGAGGATAATCCGGTCGGCTTTGCGCTGGCCTGTCGCGGGACGCAGTTCGTCGCGGTGCTGGCGCTGGTTTTCGTCGGAATCGGGATCGCGATTACGTTGGGATGGATATCGAGGGCTTTATGAAACTGGGACGTTTGAACCATATCGGCGTTGCGACGCCGTCGATCGCCGACAGCATCGTCTTTTACCGCGACGTGATGGGCGCGACCAAGATCCACGACCCGTTCGACCTGCCCGAGCAGGGCGTCAAAGTGTGCTTCGTCGATACGCCGGGCGCCGATGGCGCGCTGAACGGCACGCAGATCGAGCTGGTCGAGCCGCTGCCGGGCAACACCTCGATCGCGGGCTTTCTCGAGAAGAACCCGGCGGGGGGGCAGCATCATATGTGTTATGAAGTGCCCGACATCCATGCCGCCAAGGCCGCGTTCGAGGCGCTGGGCAAGCGCGTGCTCGGCGAGCCGCGGATCGGGGCGCATGGGACGCTGATCTTCTTCCTGCACCCCAAAGATATGGGCGGGGTGCTGACCGAGATCATGGAGACGCCGAAGGGCGATCATTGAGACCGAGATGAAAGCGCATATCGTCATAGACTGCGAAGCATCCGGCCCGTGCCCCGGATTCGGGAGCATGATCAATTTCGGTGCGTTCGTTGTCGAGCCGGCGCTGGAGCGCGGCTGGCGATCGCCGGTGATTCATCCCTATTCGGACAGCCATGTCGATGCCGCCTACGCGTCGATTGGCCTGACACATGCGCGGCATGTCGAGACCGCAACAGCAACGCTGGCGGACGCTATGGTCGAGTTTGACGGTTGGTTGAAAGGGCTTGCCGTCGATCGTGTGGTGTTCTGGTCGGACAATCCGGCGTTTGATTGGCAGTGGATCAACCATGGTTTTGCGAGTGCAGGCATTCCCAATCCGTTCGGCTTTTCGGCGCGGCGCATCGGCGATCTGTTCGCAGGCCTTCGCGGGAATTTCGGCGACACGCAGGGGTGGAAGAAGCGCCGGGTAACGGTGCACGACCACGACCCGCTCAACGATGCGCGCGGCAACGCCGAAGCGCTGATCTCGATACTCGAAGAATATGACCAGATCGGAAGATTGAAATGACCGACAAAGTGACGCTCGACCAATGGGCCGCCGCCGCCGACAAGGAAGTGAAGGGCAAGGACCTCACCTGGGCGACGCCCGAGGGGATCGACGTCAAACCGCTCTACACGGCCGAGGACGTGCGCGAAGATCCGGGCCTGCCCGGCTTCGCGCCCTTCACGCGCGGCGTGCGCGCGTCGATGTATGCGGGGCGGCCGTGGACGATCCGGCAATATGCGGGTTTCTCGACCGCCGAGGAATCGAACGCCTTCTATCGCCGCAACCTCGCGGCGGGACAAAAAGGCCTGTCGGTCGCCTTCGACCTTGCGACGCACCGCGGTTATGACAGCGACCATCCGCGCGTCGTCGGCGACGTCGGCAAGGCGGGGGTCGCGATCGACAGTGTCGAGGATATGAAGATCCTGTTCGACGGCATCCCGCTCGACCAGATGTCGGTGTCGATGACGATGAACGGCGCGGTGATCCCGATCCTGGCCTTCTTCATCGTCGCGGGCGAGGAGCAGGGGGTCGAGCGCAAATTGCTCGACGGGACCATCCAGAACGACATCCTCAAGGAGTTCATGGTCCGCAACACCTACATCTACCCGCCCGAGCCGAGCATGCGGATCATCTCGGACATCTTCGGCTATACCAGCCGCGAGATGCCCAAGTTCAACAGCATCTCGATTTCGGGCTATCATATGCAGGAAGCCGGCGCGACGCAGGTGCAGGAACTGGCCTTCACGATCGCCGACGGTGCCGAATATGTGCGCTATGGCGTCGCGTCGGGGCTCGACATCGACAAGTTCGCGGGGCGCCTGAGCTTCTTCTTCGCGATCGGCATGAACTTCTTCATGGAGATCGCCAAGCTGCGCGCCGCGCGCGTGCTGTGGCACCGCGTGATGACCAACCTTGGCGCCAAGGACGAGCGCAGCAAGATGCTCCGCACGCACTGCCAGACATCAGGGGTCAGCCTGACCGAACAGGACCCCTATAACAATGTCATGCGCACGACGATCGAGGCGATGGCGGCGATGCTGGGCGGGACGCAGAGCCTCCACACCAACGCGCTCGACGAGGCGATCGCGCTGCCGACCGATTTCTCGGCCCGCATCGCGCGCAACACGCAGATCGTCATCCAGGAAGAGACAGGGATGACCAAGGTCGTCGATCCGCTGGGCGGCAGTTATTATGTCGAGGCGCTGACGCAGGAGCTGGTCGACAAGGCGTGGGAGATCATCGAGCGCGTCGAGAAGGAAGGCGGCATGGCGAAGGCCGTCGCCGCGGGCTGGCCCAAGGCGATGATCGAGACCGCCGCCGCCGCGCGGCAGGCGCGCGTCGACCGCGGCGACGATGTGATCGTCGGGGTGAACAAATATCGCCTGAAGAATGAGGACCTGCTCGAAACGCTCGAGGTCGACAATAGCAAGGTCCGCGAGGCGCAGATCGCGCGGATCAACAAGACCAAGGCAGGCCGCGACGAGGCGGCGTGCCAGGCCGCGCTGAAGGCGCTGCGCGATGCCGCGGCGGGCGAGCAGTCGATCGAGAATAATCTCCTCGCGCATGCCGTCGAAGCCGCGCGTGCCCGCGCGACGCTCGGTGAAATCTCCTCGGCGATGGAGGAAAGCTTCGACCGTTACGGCACCCAGCCGACCCCGGTGAAGGGCGTCTATGCCGCGCCCTATGAGGGCGATGCGCGCTGGCAGCAGGTGCTCGACGGCGTCGCGGCGGTCGAACGCCGCATGGGGCGCAAACCCAAGCTGCTCGTCGCCAAGATGGGGCAGGACGGGCATGACCGCGGCGCGAACATCATCGCGTCGGCGTTCGGTGACATGGGCTTCGACGTCGTGTCGGGACCGCTGTTCCAGACCCCCGAGGAAACCGTCGTGCTCGCGCTCGACAGCGGCGTCGACGTCGTCGGCGCGTCGAGCCTCGCCGCCGGGCACAAGACGCTGATCCCCGAACTGATCGGCAAGCTGCGCGAGGCGGGCCGCACCGATATCAAGGTGATCGCGGGCGGGGTGATCCCGCCGCAGGATTACGACTATCTGCGCGACGCCGGGGTGCAGGGCATCTATGGCCCCGGATCGAATGTCGTGGAGTGCGCCGCCGACGTGCTGCGCCTGCTCGGCCACAATATGCCCCCCCTTGGAGAAGCCGCATGACTAGCCTTAATTCCCCGTTCGCATCGAGCGAAGTCGAGATGCCCATCGGTCGTGCTCCCACGCGGGGTGTCTCGACGTCGCTCGACACGAACGGAGGGGGCGATACCCGCACCGACTGGACCCGCGAGGAGATCGCCGAGCTGTTCGACCTGCCGTTCGACGAGTTGATGTGGGAGGCGCAGGGCGTCCACCGCCGGCATCATGCGCGCGGCGAGGTGCAGCTTTGCACCCTGCTGTCGATCAAGACCGGCGGCTGCGTCGAGGATTGCGGCTATTGCTCGCAGTCGAAACATGCCGACAGCGGGCTGAAGGCGACCAAGCTGATGGACGTGCGCGCGGTGCTGCAGGCGGCGGCCGAGGCGAAGGATTCGGGATCGAAGCGCTTCTGCATGGGTGCCGCCTGGCGCAATCCCAAGGACCGCGACATGCCCGCGATCGTCGAGATGGTCGAGGGCGTGCGCCAGATGGGCATGGAAACCTGCATGACGCTGGGCATGCTGACCAGGGAACAGGCGCAGACGCTCGCGGTCGCGGGGCTCGACTATTATAACCACAATATCGACACGAGCCCGGAGAATTACGAGAATATCATCTCGACGCGGACCTTCCAGGACCGGCTAGATACGCTCGAGGAAGTCCGCGCGGCGGGGATCAACGTCTGTTCGGGCGGTATCGTCGGGCTGGGCGAGAACCGGCAGGACCGCGTCGGCTTCATCCATGCGCTCGCGACCCTGCCCGAACATCCGGGCAGCGTGCCGATCAACGCGCTGGTGCCGGTGAAGGGCACCGTGCTCGGCGACATGCTCGCCGACACCCCGCTCGCGAAGATCGACGACATCGAATTCGTGCGCACCGTCGCGGTCGCGCGCATCACCATGCCGCGATCCATGGTCCGCCTGTCGGCGGGGCGCGAGAGCATGTCGGAGGCGACGCAGGCGCTGTGCTTCATGGCGGGCGCGAACAGCATCTTCACCGGCGACAAATTGCTGACGACGGGCAACCGCGGCGACAGCGCCGACGCGGCCCTGTTCGCGAAGCTGGGCATCGTGCCGATGACGAGCGAAGAGCCGATGCGGATGGAAGCGGCGGAGTGATCAAACTCGGCATCTCTATGGCCTTTGCATGCCTGTCGACCTTGACTGGCGATGTTTCTGCTGTGGCGGATCCCGAGCGAGCGGATGTCCTTTCGGTGCGGCCAGACGGAGGCCCTAGCCTTTTTTCTTCGGGTAAGTCGCCAAGATCTGCGGATGCCGATTATGTCAGGGCGGAGCGGGCGAAGGGGAAAACCCCGGATCAGATCATCGAGGAGCGTAAAGCGGCCGGCGACTATTATTCGCGATGCCCCGACACAGCCTTTTATCTCGACGACAGCTGCGTCTTCACCGGTGCCATCGCGGCGTTGCGGACCAACGAAGCAGCGACCGCGAGAGTCGGCGCTGCGATCGGCGGTTGCACGCGATATGATCAGGTTACGATCAACCATTGTGTCGAGAAGCTGTCGCAGAAAGTGGACGCGGAATTAGACCGCATATACGAGCAATCGCTCGCTGCGGCTCGCAAAGCCGATGCGACCAAGGCAGCGGAGTGTGAAGCGGGTGAAGGCTTCGCCTGTGGTGGTGGCGGCATGGATCATTCGAGTTCGCTGGTCGCATCGCAACGGGCTTGGTCCACTTATGCGGACAATCAATGCATATACCAGACCGAAGGCAATGTGGGTGGGTCCGGCCATGCTTCCTTCGGTGCGATCTGCTGGCTCGAACTGGCCGCCGCGCGCGTAGATCAACTGACCGAGACGAAACCCTATGGTTTCGAGGCGGCACGATGACCCGCAAGCCGCTCCTTGCCCTGCTGACCTCGGTGCTGTTGCTGCCCGCGTCCTGCGCGTTCGGCTACACCGCGAACCGGATGCAGGGGGTACGGATGGGGACCGAGGGCGGTGCGGCGTCACCGCTTTGGGTCGAGAATATACTGTGGATCGGCGCGCTGGCGCTGATGCTCGTCTGGGCGCGGCAGGTGTCGAAAATCTATCGCAGCGAGCCGGCGGCGAAGGAGGCGGGCGAATGATGCTGATGTCGTTGATGCTGCTCGCTGCGGCGGCGCAGGAGCCCGCGGTCGATTGCGAGAACGCGCAATATCAGGTCGAGATGAACTTTTGCGCGGGCAAGGAATATGACGCCGCCGACGCCGAGCTCAATGCGCAATGGAAGGTCACCGTCGCGGCGCTGAAGGCGCGCGACAAGGCCATCGACCGCAGTTACGACAGCCAGCCGACGCATTATGACACGCTGCTCGCGGCGCAGCGCGCGTGGCTGACCTATCGCGACCAGCACTGCCTCTCCGAAAGCTTCGCGGCGCGCGGCGGGAGCATGGCGCCGATGCTGCACAGCGGCTGCATGGCGCGGCTGACCAAAGAACGTACGGCGGAGCTCAAGGAATTGGCAGAGTGATGCAGGTGTCCGATAGATACGCGAGGCTGCCAATTCTTTGCACAGGCCTTGTTGCGATGGCACTGAGCGTCTTTTGGCCCAGCGTTGCGAATGCCTGTTCGCAATATTCTGACGAAGACTTGTTTCGACGTAGCGATGTCGTTCTGGTCGGCGTCGGCGAGTTCGATACGGCGACCAAGGTCGGAACGATCAAGGTCAGCCAAACCTTGAAAGGGATCGAGCGGCGGACCTTCCGCGTAGAATTGGGCGTCGAAGATCGGAGCGACGGCTCGATCAGCTGTCCCGAGTTCTGGCATCCCGAATATGCGACATTCGGCGATGAAAGCGGGAATTTGATCGCTGAGGATGGCGCTAAATATAAGATTTCGGCTGTCTTTTACCTCAATAGAAATGCGCTTGGAAAATTCATGGTGACCCGGTCACGGACCGATAGAAAGTGAAACTGTAGCCAATGTTCAAGAAAATCCTGATCGCCAACCGCGGTGAAATCGCCTGTCGCGTTATCAAGACCGCGCGCCGCATGGGCATTGCGACCGTCGCCGTCTATTCGGACGCCGATGCGCGCGCGCCTTTCGTGCAGATGGCCGATGAAGCCGTGCATATCGGCGCGTCGCCCGCGGCCGAATCCTATCTGATCGCCGACAAGATCATCGCGGCTTGCAAGGCGACCGGCGCCGAGGCGGTGCATCCGGGCTATGGCTTCCTGTCGGAACGCACGAGCTTTGCCGAGGCGCTCGCCAAGGAAAATATCGCCTTTATCGGCCCGCCGGTGAACGCGATCGCCGCGATGGGCGACAAGATCGAGTCGAAGAAGCTCGCGATGGAAGCGGGCGTGAACGTCGTCCCCGGCTTCGTCGGCGAGATCGAGGATACCGAGCATGCGGTGCGCATCTCGGACGAGATCGGCTATCCGGTGATGATGAAGGCCAGCGCCGGCGGCGGCGGCAAGGGCATGCGCCTCGCCTATAGCGAGCAGGACGTGCGCGAGGGGTTCGAGAGCGTCAAGCGCGAGGGGCTCAACAGCTTCGGCGACGACCGCGTGTTCATCGAAAAGTTCATCCTCAACCCCCGCCATATCGAAATTCAGGTGCTGGGCGACCAGCACGGCAACATCCTCTACCTCAACGAGCGCGAGTGCAGCATCCAGCGCCGCCACCAGAAGGTGGTCGAGGAAGCGCCGTCGCCCTTCGTGACGCCGAAGATGCGCAAGGCGATGGGCGAGCAGTGCGTCGCGCTGGCGAAGGCGGTCGGTTATTACAGCGCGGGCACGGTCGAACTGATCGTGTCGGGCGCCGACCCGACGGGCGAGAGCTTCTATTTCCTCGAAATGAACACCCGGCTTCAGGTCGAGCATCCGGTGACCGAGGCGATCACCGGGATCGACCTGGTCGAGCAGATGATCCGCGTCGCCGCGGGCGAAAAGCTCGAGCTGAAACAGGAAGATGTGAAGCTTGACGGCTGGGCGATCGAGAACCGCGTCTATGCCGAGGATCCCTATCGCGGCTTCCTGCCCTCGACGGGGCGGCTCGTGCGCTATCGCACCCCCGTGCCGGCGTGGGAGGGTGACGAGCGCGGCGACGAGGGCGTGCGCGTCGATGCCGGCGTCGAGGAGGGCGGCGAAGTGTCGATCTTCTACGACCCGATGATCGCCAAGCTGATCACCTGGGGCGAGACGCGCGACGAGGCCGCCGATTTGCAGGTCGCGGCGCTCGACCGCTTCGAGCTCGAAGGGCTCGGCCACAATATCGACTTCCTGTCCGCGATCATGCAGCACCCGCGCTTCCGCTCGGGCGAGCTGACGACCGGCTTCATCGCCGAGGAATATCCCGAAGGCTTCCATGGCGCCGATACCGATGCCGATGTGACGCGCGCGCTCGCCGCGATCGCGGGCTTCATGGCTTCGGCCGAGGCCGATCGCGCGCGGCGCACCGATGGCCAGCTCGGCGACCGGCTCGAGCCGCCCGCCAAATGGCAGGTTACGATCGACGGCACCCCGCACAAAGTCAAGGTCGGCGAGAAGCATATCAAGGTCGATGGCGACAAGGTCGACATCGCGCTCGAATATACGCCGGGCGACAAGCTGGTCGTCGCCGACATCGACGACAGCGAACTCGCGGTGAAGGTCGCCAAGACGCGCACCGGCTGGCGCATGACGACGCGCGGGCGCATCCACAATGTCCGCGTCCTGCCCTGGCATGTCGCGCCGCTGAGCGCACATATGATCGAGAAGGTGCCGCCCGACCTGTCGAAGTTCCTGATCTGTCCGATGCCGGGGTTGCTGGTGGCGCTGCACGTCGGCGAAGGCGACAAGGTCGAGGCGGGTCAGCCGCTCGCGACGGTCGAGGCGATGAAGATGGAGAATATCCTGCGCGCTGAAAAAACGGGCGTGGTGAAGACGGTGAACGCCTCGCAGGGTGACAGCCTGGCGGTCGACGCGGTGATCCTCGAGATGGAATAGGGGCGATGCAGGCGGGCGCCGTCGCGCCCGCCTGCCGCCCCACCCGCTCAGAAGTTCAGGTCGAAGCCCGTCAGGTTGCGCACCGCCGCGCGGATCAGGCCGAAGACCGCGTCGAGCACCGCCTGCGCCAGCGCATAGGTGAGGAACTGCAATTTCAGCAGGATGGAGTTGAGGTTGAGTTCCTGCATATGGATCAGAAAGTCGGCGTCGCTCTGATCGATTTCTCCCGCCGCGAGACGCGCCTGGGTGCGAAAGGCGGCCATCGACAGCGCTTTCAGATCAGCTTCGATGGCCTTTTTGAGTTTAGCCCCCTGATCAAGCGCCGTTGACATCGCGTTCGCCAGCATCCCGTCGAGCAACTCTGACGCGTTGGCGGGATGAAAGGATTCGAGATCGATCGCGGGCATCAATTGTCCCTTTCTTTTAGTGCGTCTTCCATGACTTTGGGTGTGGTGCAGGTGCCGCGCGCACGCCCGTCCTCAAAACTGGTCTTGTCGAGCCCGTTGTCGCGGTGATGGGTGGCCTGCGCCAACAGAGCTTTTTTGCAATTGCCTATCGCGCCACGGATCGCCGACATCGCGCCTGCCGATGGCTTGCCGGCGTAGATTTCGCTTTGCGATTGCGCGATGGTTTCGGCTAGCGTGATGCTGGCAATGGCGTCGATGTAAAGCGGCCGAAATTGGTCGAACGGCGGTACCGTGGGTGACACCTCGTACAGCGCGCCCATTTTGGCGAGGGACTCGTTCGTCGCATCGACATTGTCGGCGATTTCAACATTGTACGACGGCAGCAAGGAAACGCAGCCGCTCAACAGCAGCGCGGACAGTGGCATGGTCCAGAGATGTCGCATCGTGAAGCCCCCTTCCGATCGTGAGGCGGCGATCCTATCAAGCGGGCCGGATGCGGTGTGGTTTGATGCATCCATATCGGACTGGCCCGGCGCGACCGGGCGAATGAAGGATGAAGACGTGCATCTCGCCCATGACGCGAAAGCCCCCGCTGCCGACCCGATCGGCTTCGACGATTTCCTGAAGATCGACATCCGTATCGGTACGATCGTCGAGGTCGAAGCCTTCCCCGAGGCGCGCAAGCCCGCCTACAAGCTGAGGATCGATTTCGGCCCCGCGATCGGGGTGAAGAAGAGCAGCGCGCAGATCGTCGACCGTTATGCGCTGGAGGAACTGGCGGGGCGGCAGGTGGCCGCGGTGGTCAATTTCCCGCCGCGCCAGATCGGCAAGTTCATGTCCGAAGTGCTGACCTTGGGCTTCGCCGACGAGGAGGGCGCGGTGATCCTCTTTGCGCCCGACCGCGCGGTGCCGAACGGGTCGCGGCTGTTTTGAGTTAGCGCGACGGTTTTGGGGTGGAAGCTGCCCTAAAGATCCTCCCCATCGCGAAGCGATGGGGAGGGGGACCGCCGCGAAGCGGTGGTGGAGGGGTAGCGACGGTGCGTCCTGACGCGAGGTCGCTGACCCCTCCGTCAGCCCTGCGGGCTGCCACCTCCCCATCGCTCCGCGTGGGGAGGATCTTCATGTCCGCTTCCACCCGCTTTCTGACATTGCTCGTACCCGCGTTCGGCGGCCAGATCGCAGTGGCAATCGGCCCGCGTTGGGTTAGGTTGGCACCCAACAGGGGAGGGACGATCATGACATTACCGGTAACCGCCTTCGTCGGCGCCGTGTGTGCGCTGTTGCTGCTGTTCACCGCGATCCTGACGGTGCGCCAGCGGCTGCGGCTCAGCGCGGCGTTCGGCGACCATGGCGATGCGAAGCTTATCGCGGCGAGCCGCAGCCACGGCAATCTGGCCGAACATGCGCCGATCGTCGTCATCCTGCTCGGGCTGCTCGAAAGCGCGCGGGCGAACCATATGGCGCTGATGGTGATCGGCGCGATCTTCCTGATCGGCCGCGTCGCGCATATCGCCGGGCTGCACGCGCCGGTCGAGCCGGGGAAGCCGCCGGTGACGCGGCAGATCGGCGTGATTGCGACATGGGCGAGCCTGCTGGTGCTGGGCGGGTGGACGCTGTGGATTTTGGCGACGGTGAATTTGTGAGCGAGGACGCCGTTGCGGCGGCCCCATATCGGCCGCTGCCGTTCTGGCTGCTGCTTGGCACCTATCTGCTGCCGATCGTCTTCGTCTGGCTGTTCCTGCCCCGCTGCTACAGCCCGTCGCTGCGGCGTGCGGCCTTCACCTTCGCCATTCCGGTGACGGTCTTTCCGATGCTCGGCGCGATACCGCTCTAATCCTCCACCAGCGCCACCGCGCGGATCCAGCCCGCGCTCGCGCGCTCGATCTTCACCGGAAAGCAGCTCAGCGTCCAGCCGGTGGGCGGCAGGGCGGCGAGGTTGGTGAGTTTTTCGATCTGGTAATAGGGCTGGATGCGGCCCGCCTTGTGCCCTTCCCAAATGATCTTCGGATCGCGCGTCTCGGCCCAGCGCTTCGCAGTGTGGCTGAACGGCGCGTCCCAGCTCCACGCATCGGTGCCGACGACCTGCACGCCGCGTTCCGTGAGGTACAGCGTCGCTTCCTCGCCCATGCCGCAGCCCTGGTCGGTGAAATTGTCGGTGCCGTAGATCGCGCCCGACTGGACGAGCACGATGTCATAGGGCTGGAGGTTGTGGCCGATGCGCGCGAGTTCGGCCTCGACCTCTGCAGCGGTCACGACATGCCCCGCGGGGCGGTCCGAGAAATCGAGCTTCACGCCCGGACGGAAGAAGAGGTCGAGCGGCGCCTCGTCGATGCTTGGCGCCGGGGTGGCGCCGCTGTCGGTGGTCGAGTGAAAGTGCCAGGGCGCGTCCATATGCGTGCCGTTGTGCGTGCTCAAGGTCAGGCTCTCGACCGCCCAGCCTTCGCCGTCGGGCAGGTCGTCCTGCGTCAGCCCCGGGAAGAACATCGCGATCTGTTGCCATGTGTTTTCGTGGGTCATGTAGGTGATTTGCGGGCGCATCACCGGCGGGTCAGAGACGACGTCGTTGGTGATCGGGATCGAAAGGTCGATGAACTGGGTCATGGTGCGATGCTGCGCCCACGCGCCCGCTTGTGCAAGGCCGAACAGCCTCTATGACGGAGGCAGATAAACAACGCATTTGGGGGAATGTCACGCGATGAGCGAGGCCGCAGTCTATCAGCCGACCAAGAAAGATATCCGCATGGTCATCGCCGCCTCGTCGGCGGGGACGATCTTCGAATGGTATGATTTCTTCATCTACGGCACGCTCGCGGCGATCATCGGCAAGGCCTTTTTCCCGAGCGACAATGCGACGCTCGAAATCCTGCTCGTCTGGGCGGGGTTCGCGGTCGGCTTCGGCTTCCGTCCACTGGGCGCGGTGCTGTTCGGTTTCCTCGGCGACCGGCTCGGGCGGAAATATACGTTTCTCGTCACCGTCACGCTGATGGGTGTCGCGACCGCCGGCGTCGGGCTGATCCCGTCGGCGGCGACGATCGGCATCGCGGCGCCGATCATCGTCATCCTGCTGCGCGTGCTGCAGGGCCTCGCGCTCGGCGGCGAATATGGCGGTGCCGCCGTATATGTCGCCGAACATTCGCCGCCCGAACGGCGCGGTTTCTACACCAGCTTCATCCAGGCGAGCGTCGTCGGCGGTTTCGTGCTCAGCCTGATCGTCGTGCTCGGGTGCAAGGCGCTGATGTCCGACGCACTATGGGAAAGCTGGGGCTGGCGCGTGCCGTTCCTGCTGTCGCTGATCCTGCTCGCGATCTCGCTGTGGATGCGGCTCAAGCTGTCCGAAAGCCCGGTGTTCCAGGCGATGAAGGCCGAGGGCGAACTGGCGAAGAACCCGCTCAAGGAAAGCTTCACCTTTCCGGGCAATCCGAAGCGCATCTTTGTCGCGCTGTTCGGCATCGCGGCGGGACTCACCGTGATCTGGTACACCGCGATGTTCTCGGGACTCGCCTTCCTCAAGGGACCGATGAAGGTCGAGGATACGGCGGCCGAGATCATCGTCGGCTTTGCTGCCGCGCTCGGCATGGGCTTCTTCCTGTGGGCGGGGCATCTCTCCGACAAGATCGGGCGCAAGAAGCCGATCGTGTGGGGCTATGCCGCGACGCTGGTGCTGCTCTTCCCGCTGTTCTGGCTGATGGGCAGCGTCGGCAATCCCGCGCTCACCGCCGCGGCCGAAAAGGCGCCGGTGGTGGTGACGGGGTCGCAGTGCAGCTTCGATCCCTTTGCCTCGAAACAGACGACCGCGTGCGGCAAGACGCTGGGCGAACTCACCAAGCTCGGCGTGCCGTACACGGTGGTGGACAGCGGCAGCGGCTTCGACAGCGTCAAGGTCGAGATCGGCGGCCGCGAAGTTGCGGGCGAGGACCCCGCGGTGCTCAAGCCGGCGCTCGAGGCGATGGGCTATGATTTCGAAAAGCAGGTGCCGGGGGCGCTCGGCATCGCGGTTATCCTTGTCGCGCTGCTCGGATTGAGCGCACTGTCGGGCTTCACCTATGGCCCGGTCGCGGCCCTGCTGTCCGAAATGTTCCCGCCGCATGTCCGCTATTCGTCGCTGTCGATCCCCTATCACCTCGGCACGGGCTATTTCGGGGGGTTCCTGCCGCTGATCGCGAGCTTCATCATCGCCAAGACGGGCAATGCCTATGCCGGGCTGTGGTACACCTGGATCGTGGTGCTGGTGGCGTTCCTCGTCGCCGCCTTCATGCTCAAGGAGCCGGTCGAGGGGCAGTGGGACAAGGCGGCGCCCGCGTCGGGGCCGGCGAACTGATCGGCATTGGCGCTGCGACGTTTCGCCGCTAGGGGCGGAGCATGATCGACATCGCGCCGCCGCTTCGCCTTCGCCTCGACGCCGGGGCGCTCGTCGCCAACTGGCGCTGGCTGGCGGCCCAAGGCGGAAGCGCGGCCTGCGGCGCGGCGATCAAGGCCGATGGTTATGGACTCGGCGCGCGCGACGTGATGCGCCATCTTGCGGCCGCGGGATGCCGCGATTTCTTCGTCGCGAGCTGGGCCGAGGCGGCGGCGCTGATGCCGCTGCCCGCGGGCGTGGCGCTGTCGGTGCTCCACGGGGTGGGCGAAACCGATATGGTCGCGGCGCGGACGCTGCCGGCGCGGCCGGTGCTGAACAGCGTCGAGCAGGTCGCGCGCTGGCGCGCGGGCGGCGACGGCCGGCCGTGCGACGTGATGGTCGACACCGGGATGAGCCGGCTCGGGCTGCGCGTCGAGGAGGCGCTGGGCGGCGCGCTCGACGGGCTGGTGATCGAGACCCTGCTCAGCCATCTCGCTTCGGCCGATGAGGACAGCGCGCAAAATGCGCAGCAGCTCGCGGCGTTCCGGGCGCTGCGCGCGGCGATCCCGGCGAAGCGCTACAGTTTCGCGAACAGCGCGGGCATATGCCTCGGCGCCGACTACGCCTTCGACCTGACGCGGCCGGGCATCGCGCTCTATGGCGGGCTGCCGCGCGCCGAGGCGGCGGGGTGGTTGCGCCAGGTGGTCTTTCCCGAGGCGCGCGTGCTGCAACTGCGCGACGTGCGCCCGGGCGAGACGGTCGGTTATGGGGCGAGCTGGATCGCCGCCTCCGACAGCCGCATCGCGGTGGCCAATCTGGGTTATGCCGACGGCTATCTGCGCTGCCATGCGGGGCATGGCGGTGCGAGGTGGAACGGCGCGGCACTGCCGCTCGCCGGGCGCGTGTCGATGGATTTGACTGCGTATGACGCCAGCGATGCGCGCGGGCTGGGCGAGGGCGACTGGCTGGCGCTCGACTACAACCTGCCCACGACCGCCGCGGCGACCGGGCTGTCGCAATATGAGCTGCTCACCGGGCTGGGGGCGCGGTTCGAGCGTCGCTGGGGCTAAGCGACGGCCGCGTCAGCGCGGCGTCATCACTGCTTTCGCGAAAACAAAAAGGGCCCCGGTTTCCCGGGGCCCTTTCCGTTTGGATCAAGATCTTATCAGAGCTTGAAGGTCGCGTTCACGAAGTACTGGCGACCGGTATAGTCGTAACCCGAGTACAGCGGCGCGTTACCGATGGTCGTGTAATACACGGTGACCTTCGGCGGGTCCTTGTCGAACAGGTTGCGCACGCCCATCGTGACTTCCAGCTTGTCGTTCACATCGAACTGGAACGACATGTTGTGGAGGAAATAGGCCGGCGCTTCGATGACATAGAAGTCGTTCAGCGTATCCACGTTGGCCTGGTTCACCACACCGGTCGTACGGCTGGTCTGGTTGTACACGGCGGTGCCGCTGCTGCCATCGAACCAGGTGACACCGTAACGGAAGGTCACCGGACCCTTGCGATAGGTCACGTCACCCGAACCGACCCAATCGGGAACGTTCAGCGTGCCGTTCGCGTCGAGCAGGATTTCCTCGGGGAAAGTCCGGTCCGACTGTTCGGTGTACTTGGTCACGTTCGCGTTGAGCAGCAGGCGGCCGCCGAACAGGTCGGTGCCGAAGCGCAGCGAGCCTTCGAAGCCCTTCACGACGTCCTCGGCCAGGTTCACAAAGCCGCTGGTGACGGTCAGGATCTTGTTGGCGTCACGCTGGACGAAGCGGCAGAAGCCGGCGTTGGGGTTGAAAGCGACATCGTTGTAGCAACGATTGAGGATCGTCGTGCCGCTGAGCGCCGAAACGCCGTTGGTGACCTTGATGTCGAAATAATCGACGGCCAACGCGAACGTCGTGGTGCCCGGAAGCCGCGGCTGGATGACCGCACCGACCGACCAGTTGCGCGAGGTTTCGGCCGACAGGCCCGTATCCGCACCGCCACGGGTGAACGACGTGATGCCGTTGTTCTGCTGGAAGTCAGCGACGTTGATGCCGACCGCGGCGCAGTTTGCAGCGCGCTGCTGCTGCGCCGGGGTGTAGGCACCCGGGTTCGGCTGACCATTGGCCCGCGGGAAGTTGTCCGCGTCGCAAGGATCGTTCGCCGCGCCGATGAAGCCGCTGGTCGCGCCGAGGAACTGCTCCGCAAGCGCCGGGGCACGATAGGAAGTGCCATAGCTGCCGCGGATGCCGAAGCCTTCGAAGAACTCCCACTCACCCGCAAACTTGTAGGTGTAGTCCGAACCATAGGACTTATAATCGGTGTAACGGATCGACGCGTTGAGGTTCAGGTTGTGGAAGAAGGGACGGTCGGTCAGGATCGGAACGAAGACTTCTGCAAAGGCTTCCTTGACGTTGTCCGTGCCGCGCGTCGGCGTGCCGGCGGTCAGGCCGAGCAGGTTGCCGCTGATCGAGTTCGGATCGGGCGTGTCGTCGATGCGCTGCTTGCGATATTCCACGCCGATAGCCAGCTGCACGTCGCCACCCGGCATCTTGAACAGCGGACCGTCGATCGACGCCGTGAAGGTCGATTCGCGGAACTTGGTCGTGCCGATGGTGTTCTGCAGGATATAGTCGCGCCATGCCTGGGGCAGCTTGCCGCCGATGACGTCCGCGCTGAGCGCAGGCGCCGCGACGCAGTTCGCAAAGGTCGAGGCCGCAGCGCAGCTGAACGTACCGTTGGGGTTCTGCACGACGTTGGTCGAAGCGGCCATGCGATCGATCAGGAACGATTCGATCTCGTAGGTGCCGTCGGTCCACGACTTGCCGGCATAGGCGTCGTAGCGCCAGCCCGGGAACACGAAGTCGCCGCGGATGCCGCCGCCGGCGCGGACATAGTCCACTTCCTGCGACGAATTGGTCAGGCCGAAGCCGATGAAGGCACGTGCCGCGATGTTGCGGCCGCTGGTCGTGTTGGTCGGAGCGGCGAAGACGCCGTCGCGCAGCTCGACGGGGAGCAGCGGGCTGCCCTGCAGATAGTCGAGCGAAAGCTGGCGATACAGCAGCGACGACGACTGGCGACGGGTCGCGAGCAGTTCGCCGTAGACTTCGGCGTTGCCGAGCGCGCCGCCGACGTCATAGGTCGCGGCGAGGAAGCCCGTATAGGTCTTCACCGGCGTGATCAGCTCTTCCTTCTGGCTGGCGGGATCGAAGCTGTCGCGGTCATAGGTGCCGACGCCCAGATAGCCCGGGAGCGAGCCGCCGCCCTGGCCCGGTGCGGGGACGAAGCGGTTGAAGTTGCCGAGCGCGCCGCTGGTGCGGCCGATGCCCGTGCGGGTCGGCACGCCGAGCGTGTTGATGGTCACGCCGCCGTTGTCGATCGTGAAGCAGTTACGCGGATCGCCGAGCGGGAACGGATCGTCCGAACCGAATGCCCCGTCCGGTCCCGTGCGGAAGCCGGGGATGGGGCATTTGGTGAAGCCGCGGTCGTCGAGGCGCAGCGCGTTGCGCTTGCGGACTTCGAGCGAGCCGATGACGTTCAGGCGATCGGTGCCGAAACCGAAGGTCGCGGCGATGCGCTTGTCGACGCCGGCGCCCACTTCGGGAACGTTGACCTGCGCGTCGATGGTCAGGCCACGAACCTTGCTGTCGGTGATGATGTTGACGACGCCGGCGACCGCGTCCGAACCGTAAACCGACGAAGCGCCGGCCTTCAGGACTTCGATACGCTCGACGATGGCGGTCGGCAGCACGTTAAGGTCGGCCGCGAGGACGTTGCCACGGGTGCCGGCGGGCGCGATGCGGCGGCCGTTCAGCAGGACCAGCGTACGCGCCGGACCCAGGTTGCGGAGGCCCAGCGTGTTCGCGCCGGTGCCGCCGGCGGTGACGAAGCCGCCGTAGAAGTTGTTGATCTGGCCGGCGCCGGCGGTGACTTCGGCGCTCTGCAGCGCGTCGGTCGCGCTGTTGAAGCCCGACTGGGTGATTTCCTCGGCGGTGACGACGGTGATCGGTTCCATCGTGTTATATTCGTCACGGCGGATGCGCGACCCGGTGACGACGATGTCCGACGGCTGGCCGGCGGTCACGTCGCTGTCGCAGACGCCATCTTCATTGGCATCGACGCAATCGGCGGCGGCGGCAGGTGTTTCTTGAGCGAAAACAGGCTGGCTTACGGAAATAGCCACTGCAAAGGCAGCAGCACCCATAAGCAGGTGCGACTTAGTCATTAAGGTAACTCCCCGGTTGTCCGTTCAAAAATCAAGATGAACGGATTGCGATCTAAAAAGCCGGAAATCAAAGGGCGCACAAGCCCCGGGTGACAAATTTCTGACCACTTCGCCGCATCGGCATGACATTGTGTCATTTTCGCAACACTGGTCGACCGTGACCGAAAAAGGACGTAATATAATAAGCTTGTTGCGGCGCGACACGAAGCGGCCCGATGCGGCATCGCGACGCAGTGATTATGTCAATGCGACAGTTTCCAGTGAAACTAAATTGCTTTGAGCCCGAACTCGTCGCGGTTTTGGCGGCGCCATTTCCATCGTCGAGCCGAATCCGATTTTCCTGATTGAGACAGGATTGCGTCTCTCTTGCGACGAATCGCTCGGGTCGCGTCGGCTTATGTTGCGACGCATCATAGATTGATGCTAATGCCCTTAACTCGATATTCAAAAGGCCGGAGCGGCGGGGTCGCCTTCGTCGCCGGACCAGGGGAGCAGCATCACCATGGCGAAGTCCAAGGCGTCGGCCGATGGCGACACGGTCATCATCAAGAAATATGCGAACCGCCGCCTCTATGACACCGAGCGTAGCTGCTACATCACGCTCGAGGACCTTGGGACGATGGTGCGCGATGGGCGCGAATTCAGTGTCCTCGATGCCAAGAGCGGCGAGGATATCACGCACAATGTGCTGACCCAGATCATCATGGACGAGGAAACGCGCGGCGAGACGCTGCTGCCGGTCAATTTCCTGCGCCAGCTGATCGGCATGTATGGCGACAAGATGCAGTCGATGGTGCCGCAATATCTGGAAGCATCGATGGCGACCTTCCGCAAGAACCAGCAGGATGTCCGCGCCGCGCTCGAAGGCGCGCTCGGGTCGAACCCATTGGCCGAGCTGACGCGCCGGAACCTCGAGATGTTCCAGCAGGCGACCAGCGCCTTCATCCCGGGCGCCTCGAACACCAAGGCGAAGGACGCCGAAATCGCCGCGCTCAAGGCCGAAGTCGCCGAACTCAAGGCCGCGCTCGCCAGGAAATAATCGGGGCGCTCTCCCGCCCCCAGCATAGAAATCAGGACAAATGGTCAAACATGCGCTCAGCGTAACCCGGCAGGCCGACTTCGCGGCCTGGTATCAGGATGTCATTGCCGAAGCCGATCTCGCCGAGGAATCGGGGGTGCGCGGCTGCATGGTCATCAAGCCGTGGGGCTATGGCATCTGGGAACGCATCCAGACGGTAATGGACGCCGCGATCAAGGATGCCGGCGTCCAGAACGCCTATTTCCCGCTCTTCATCCCCTTGAGCTTCTTTGAAAAGGAAGCCGACCATGTCGATGGTTTCGCAAAGGAAATGGCGGTCGTCACCCACCATCGCCTGATCGCCAACGACAAGGGCAAGCTCGTTCCCGATCCCGAGGCGAAGCTCGAGGAGCCGCTGATCGTCCGCCCGACGTCGGAGACGGTGATCGGCAGCGCGATGAGTCGCTGGGTGCAAAGCTGGCGCGACCTGCCGCTGAAGGTCAACCAGTGGGCGAATGTCGTGCGGTGGGAGATGCGTACGCGCATGTTCCTGCGCACGAGCGAATTCCTGTGGCAGGAAGGGCATACCGCGCACGCCGACCGCGACGATGCGATGGCGGAGACGCTGCGCGCGCTCGAAATGTACCGCGCCTTCGCCGAGGATGTGCTGGCGATGCCCGTCGTGGCGGGCGAAAAGCCCGAGAATGAGCGTTTCCCGGGCGCGGTCGCGACTTATTCGATCGAGGCGATGATGCAGGACGGCAAGGCGCTGCAGGCCGGCACCTCGCATTATCTGGGCACCGGCTTCGCCGAGGCGGCGAACATCCGCTATCAGGACAAGGACGGCGGTCACAGCCTGTGCCATACGACGAGCTGGGGCACGTCGACGCGGATGATCGGCGGCGTCATCATGACGCATGGTGACGACGACGGGCTGCGCTGTCCGCCGCGCATCGCGCCGCACCAGATCGTGATCGTGCCGATGCTCCGCGAGAATGACGAAGACGCGGCGATCCTCGATTATTGCCGCGACCTCGAGGTGCAGTTGAAGGCGCTCGACGCCTTCCGCGAGCCCGTGCGCGTTCTGCTCGACACCGGCGGTGCCAAGGCGCAGACCAAGCGCTGGAGCTGGGTCAAGAAGGGCGCGCCGGTGATCGTCGAGATCGGCCCGCGCGACGTTGCCGGCGGCAATGTCGCGGTGATCCGCCGCGACCGGCTGTATCAGGAGAGCGGCAAGCTCGACACGGCGTTCGTCGCCAAGGGCGATTTCGTTGCCGCCGCGGTGGCGACGCTCGAGGAAATCCAGGCCAATCTCCATGCCGAGGCCAAGGCGCGGCTCGATGCGAACATCAGCCGCGATGTCACGGATTTGAAAGCGCATTTTGCGGGCGACGACAAGTTCGTCGGCTGGGCCGAGGTGCAATGGTCGCGCCCGACCGGCGCGGCGCTGGACAAGATCGTCGAGCAGCTGAAGGCACTCAAGCTGACGATGCGCAACACCCCGCTCGATGCGGCGCCGGCCGATGGCGCGTGCTTCTTCACCGGCGAGCCGGCGGTCGAACGCGTGCTCGTCGGGCGGACCTATTAATTGGCCAAGGGTCCGAAGCGGCCGCAACCGGCGGGTCTGCCCTCGCCGGACCAGATCATGCGTTTCATCGCCGACAGCCCGGGCGCGGTCGGCAAGCGCGAGATCGCGAAGCATTTCGGGCTCCACGGCGCCGACAAGATCGCGCTGAAAGCGCTGCTCAAGGACATGACAGACGAGGGGGTCGTCGATCTCGCGCCGGGGCGTGCGTTCCACAAGCATGGCGGATTGCCCAAGGTGACGGTGCTGCGCGTCGTCGCGATCGAGGGCAGCAACCTCTGGGCGGTGCCCGACCGCTGGGAAGCCTCGACCCCGCCGCCGCGGGTGCGCGTGATGGAGCAGGGCCGGAAAGGCGCGCTCGGCATCGGCGACCGTATCCTCGCGCGCACCGAGGAACGCGGCAGCGGCCATGTCGCGCATCCGATGAAGCGGTTGCAGGCGAGCGCCGAACTGATCGTCGGCGTGCTCGTCCACGACGTCGGCCCGGGGGGCAAGGCGATGACCTGGCTGCGCCCCGCCGACAAGCGCGCGCGCTTCGACTTCGCGGTCGCCGACATGGGCGATGCGGCGATCGGCGACCTTGTGCGCGCCGAACTGACCGGGCGCGGGCCCGCGACCAAGGCGAAGGTAATCGAACGCATCGGCGATCCCTTCGCGCCCAAGGCGCTGAGCATGATCGCGATCGCGCGCCACGAAATCCCGCATGTCTTCAGCGGCGAGACGATCGCCGAGGCCGAACGCGCGGCGAAACTGCCGCTGACGCCCGAGGGGCGCGAGGATTTGCGCGACCTGCCGATCGTCGCGATCGACCCGATCGACGCGCGCGACCATGACGATGCGGTGTGGGCGGCGCCCGACGAGGATCCGGGCAACAAGGGCGGCTTCCGGGCGATCGTCGCGATCGCCGACGTCAGCTATTATGTGCGGCCCGACGGCGAACTCGACCGCGAGGCGCGGCGGCGCGGCAACAGCGTCTATTTCCCCGACCGCGTCGTGCCGATGCTGCCCGAAACCTTGTCCGCCGGCGTCTGTTCGCTGAAGGCGGGCGAGGATCGCGCCGCGATGGCGTGCCATCTGGTCATCGACAGGCATGGCAAGGTGACGTCATGGCGTTTCACCCGCGCGCTGGTGCGGCTGCGCGCGAACATCGCCTATGAACATGCGCAGGCGGCCTATGACGCGAACGAGGCGCGCGATGCGTGGGACGGCGATGTGCTGCCCGCGCTCAAGGCGCTTTGGGCGTGCTGGGCACTGCTCGCCAAGGCGCGCGCGGCGCGCAGCCCGCTCGACCTCAACCTGCCCGAGCGGCAGGTAATCCTCGACGAGGCGGGCGGCATCGCCGAAATCCGCGTCCGCGACCGGCTCGATTCGATGCGGCTGATCGAGGATTATATGATCGCGGCGAATGTCGCGGCGGCAAAGGCGCTCGAGGCGAAGAAATCGCCGGTGATGTATCGCATCCACGAGCCGCCGAGCCGCGAGAAGCTCGTCAGCCTCAAGGAATATCTCGAAACTTTCGAACAGAGCTTCGCGCTGGGGCAGGTCATCACCCCCGCGGTGTTCAACCGGCTGATCGACGGTTTTTCGGAGGACGACCGGCTGCCCGAGATCATGCAGGCGATCCTGCGCAGCCAGACGCAGGCCTATTATGGCCCTGCCAATTCGGGGCATTTCGGCCTCGCGCTCGGCAGCTATGCGCATTTCACTTCACCGATCCGCCGCTACGCCGACCTGATCGTCCACCGCGCACTCGTCGACAGCTATCGACTCGACGTGCCTGGAAAGGCGAAGGATTTGCCGCAGCGCACCGGGCTGGGCGAGGCCGATGCCAAGAGGCTGTCGCGCATCGGCGAGGCGATCAGCGCGCTCGAACGCCGCGCGATGGAGGCCGAGCGCGAGACGATCGACCGCTATGTCGCGGCGCATCTTGCGAACAAGGCGGGCGAGATCGTCGCGGCGCGGATCACCGGGGTGCAGCCCTTCGGCTTTTTCGCGACGGTCGACGGCTTGGGCGGCGACGGGCTGGTGCCGGTGTCGACGCTGGGCAGCGAGCGCTTCTTTTATGACGAGGCGGCGCGGACGCTGGTCAGCGAACATGGCCGGGTGAGCTTCAGCACCGGGCAGCGGCTCGACCTGCGGCTGATGGAGGCGAACCCGGTGAGCGGCGCGCTGCGCTTCGAACTGCCCGATGCGCCCGAGAGCGGCTTTCGCGACCGTCCGGTGCGGCGCGACGGGCTGAAGAAGGACAAGGCCGGCAAGCATATGGTCGGCAAGCGCGGGCGGCCAGCGAATATCAAGCATAAGGGCAAGCGCCGCTAGTTAGGACTCGTCATTGCGAGCGAAGCGAAGCAATCCAGAGTAGCGTAAGCCGCTCTGGATTGCTTCGCTTCGCTCGCAATGACGAAGTTAAGAACGCTGGGCCAGCCTCGCCAGCAACGCCGCGCTCTCCGCATCGGCCGGGAAAAAGGCCTCGATCGCCAGTTCGGACAGCGTGATGTCGACCGGGGTGCCGAAGATCGTCACCGTCGACACGAAGGAAATCCGCCCCGCGATCGTATCGAGGACCAGCGGCACCGCGATGCTGCTCACCGCGCCGTGATTGTCGTTCGCCGGCCCCGGATAGGCGGCGATCTCGTCGCGTAGCGCGATCAGCCCGGCGTCGGCGCTGGCCTCGATCTGCAAATCGAGCCGGTGCAATATATGCGCGCGCCACAGGCCATAGTTGACGATCTGCGGCGCAAGGCCGTCGGGATGGAGCGCGATGCGCAGCACATTGACCGGCGGCGTCAGCAGAGCGGGCGACACCTGTTCGATCAGGATGGCGATGGCGTCATTCGCCGCGACCATGTTCCAGTGCCGGTCGACCGCGAGCGCGGGATAGGGCTCATGCCCCTTCAGCACATGTTCGACGATCGCCTTCATCGCCGCCATTTCGGGGCTGTCGAGCGGGCGTTCCTGATAATCGGGGGCATAGCCCGCGGCGAGGAGCAGCGCGTTGCGCGCGCGGTGCGGCACCTCGAGGCAGTCGGCGATCCGCTGGAGCATCGCCGCGCTGGGTTTCGAGCGGCCGGTCTCGATGAAGCTCAGGTGGCGCGTCGACATTTCGGTGTCGAGCGCGAGGTCCATCTGGCTCATCCGGCGCCGCATGCGCCATTCGCGCAATTGTTCGCCCAGCGGTGCTGCCTTCATCATGCGTCTCCTTCGCCGCCGGAGCTATACCCCGGCTTTCGCGATTTCCATTACCTCCCGCGTAATCGACGCGCTGCATATGGGGGCATAGTTGGACCGGGTTCGAAAGGAGAACCCCTATGTCGATTTCCAATCTCAAGACTTTCCTGATCGCCGACGCCGTCACCTGCGCCGGTGTCTTTGCGCTCGGCCTGCTCGCGGCGGCCCCCGTCGCGGCGCTGCTCGGCGTGCCGAAACAGGTCGTCGCAATCGGCGGCTGGATCTGCCTCGCCGCCGGATTGCTGATGCTGGTCGCCGCCCTGCAAGCGGTCCCAAATCCATCGCTCGTCAAGCTGATCGCGCTCGGCAACATCGGCTGGGTCGCCGCGAGCCTGGGCGTCGTGGCCGCCTTTGGCGCGACGATGACGGGTCTCGGCCTCGTCGTGGTGCTGGCACAGGCGGTCGCCGTGCTCGCTTTTGCGATCATCGAATGGAAAGGCGCGGGTGCGGGTGGGCGCGTCGCCGCTGTCTAAAACCTCGTCATTCCGAGGAGCCGAAGGCGACGAAGCAATCCAGAGCGGAGCAGTACCGCCCTGGATTGCTTCGCTTCGCTCGCAATGACGAATTATCTGAAAGCGATATCAGCTCAGCGCATCGAGCCGGGCGATGTCGATGCCGCCCGGCACCAGCATCACCGGGCAGGGGAGCGTTCCGGCATCCTGTCCAGTGAAATGCGCGACCAGCGGTCCCGGCGCGCCCGAGGCCGCGGTCGCCAGCACCAGCGCGGCGACCTCGTCATTCTCGGCGATCACCTGGCAGACCACCTCGGCGGGCTTGCCCTGGCGGACCATGATCTGCGGCGTGACATTGGCTTCCTGCTGGACCGTGTCGGCCGCCGCCGACACCAAAGTCTCGGCATGTTCGCGCGCTTCGGCCTCGATCGTCGCCTGCACGCCGCCGAAAGCCACGAAATCCTGCGGCGGGATGATCGCCAGCACCATCACGCCGCCGCCGGTGCGCGCCGCGCGCCGCGCCGCGAAACGGAGCGCCAGCGAGGCCTCCGGACTGTCGTCGATCACGACCAGATAAGTACGCATGCCCCGACCCCGCTATGCTTTTTGCGAGGGGAGAGTGCGTCACATTCGTATGAAAGGCAAGTTTGCGCCGATGGACCTTGACCGCAAACCCTCTTATGGCGAGGAACAATCCGTAGCGGCAGGCGCGGCCTGCAAGACTGACAGGGACAAGCCAGAAGATGCCGATCGAACTCAAAATGCCCGCCCTTTCGCCGACGATGGAGGAGGGCACGCTCGCCAAATGGCTGGTCAAGGAGGGCGATACGGTGAAGTCGGGCGACCTGCTCGCCGAGATCGAGACCGACAAGGCGACGATGGAGTTTGAGGCGATCGATGAAGGCGTCGTCAGCCAGATTCTCGTCGCCGAGGGTACCGACGGGGTGAAGGTCGGCACCGTGATCGCGACGATCACCGCCGAAGGCGAGGACGCGGGCGCCGCCAAGGCCGCCCCGGCTGCCGCCGCGCCGGCCCCGGCCGCCGCCGCGCCTACCACCGCCGCGAAGGAAGAAGCGCCGAAGGCCGCTGAACCTGCTCCGGCGACTGCGCCCACGCCCGCACCGGCGCCGGTCGCGGCCCCCGCCGCCTCGGGCGACCGCATCAAGGCGAGCCCGCTCGCCAAGCGCCTCGCTGCCGAGCGCGGCATCGACCTGTCGACGATCAAGGGCAGCGGCCCCGGCGGCCGCATCGTCAAGGACGACCTCGACGGCGCCCCCGCAGGCGCCGCAGCGGCGCCCGCCGCCGCGGCGGCTCCGGCCGCTGCTGCTCCTGCCGCGCCGGCTGCTGCGGCGCCGGCCCCCGCCGCGCATGGCGACATCCCCGATTTCGGTATCCCGCACGAGGACAGCAAACTGTCGGGCATGCGCAAGACGATCGCGCGCCGCCTGAGCCAGTCGATGCAGGAATCGCCGCATATCTATCTGACGGTCGACATCCGCCTCGACGCGCTGCTCAAGCTTCGCGGCGAACTCAACGCCAGCCTCGAAGGGCGCGGCGTCAAGCTCAGCGTCAACGACATGCTGATCAAGGCGCTCGCGGTTGCGCTCGAGCGCGTGCCGTCGTGCAACGTCAGCTTCGGCGGCGACGTGATGCGCCATTACAAGCGTGCCGACATTTCGGTCGCGGTGAGCATCCCCGGCGGGCTGATCACCCCGATCATCGTCGATGCGGGTGGCAAGTCGATGTCGAAAATCTCGACCGAAATGGCCGAACTCGCTGCGAAGGCCAAGGAAGGCAAGCTCCAGCCCAGCGAATATCAGGGCGGCACCGCCTCGATCTCGAACATGGGGATGATGGGGATCAAGCAGTTCACCGCGGTGATCAACCCGCCGCAGGGCATGATCATGGCGATCGGCGCGGGTGAGAAGCGCCCCTATATGGTCGACGACGCGCTCGCGATCGCGACCGTGATGTCGGCGACCGGCAGCTTCGACCATCGCGCGATCGACGGCGCCGATGGCGCGCTGCTGATGAAGACATTCAAGGAACTGGTGGAAAGCCCGCTGGGGCTGGTGGCTTAAAATGCCGGAGGGGCCGAATAGCCCCTCTCCCCTTGCGGGAGAGGGGTTGGGGAGTGGGGGCCGCGCCGCGGTAGCGGCGCACAAGACCCTCTCCGAAGTCCTCGCCCGCAAAGCCCTGTTGCTGGACCGCGCCCGCCTGATGCGATCAAATCCGACCGATGCCGAGCGCAAGCTCTGGTCGATCCTTCGCGCCGGACGGCTCGAAGGTCTGAGATGGCGGCGTCAGGAGGTGATCGACGACTTGTATATCGCCGACTTCATCTGCTTCGAACATCGTCTGGTCGTCGAGGCCGATGGCGGCCAGCATGCCGGAAATCATCATGACGTCGAACGCGACGCCTATCTGACGGCGCAAGGTTTCCGCATCTTCCGTTTCTGGAACAACGACATACTCGCCAACAGCGACGGTGTTGCCGCGCGCATCTTGGATGCCATCGAGTCTTCAGGCGCGCAGACGCGCGCCGACCCCACCCCCCAACCCCTCTCCCACAAGGGGAGAGGGGCTTTTGAAGGAGCCCATAATGGCTGACACCAATTACGACCTCATCGTCCTCGGCTCGGGCCCCGGCGGCTATGTCGCGGCGATCCGCGCGGCGCAGCTCGGGCTGAAGACCGCAATCGTCGAGCGCGAGAATCTCGGCGGCATCTGCCTCAACTGGGGCTGCATCCCGACCAAGGCGCTGCTGCGCTCGGCCGAAATCTATCATTATATGCAGCACGCCGGCGATTATGGCCTGATCGCGCAGCAGATCAGCGCCGATATCGATGCGGTCGTGA
>VFQM010000190.1_pt1 | contig 76307 bp, 65 predicted proteins | sample 3512391 | NCBI WGS metagenome assembly VFQM01 (sample SAMN10412369, study PRJNA504923) | tailings metagenome | isolation source: Replicate 1 from Balatoc abandoned mine | place: Philippines | reverse complement strand
CATCCACGTATCGCCTACGCAGCATGATTTGGTGTATTTGATTGCCGGGTTAATATCGTCGAACAGATGTTGCGCAGCTACCTGCCGGCCAACAAACGCGATGTAGCGCTTCCCGGTCAGCCAGGCGAATAAGTCATGAGTGATGACGCCGACGAGGACAAGGCGAGTATTCCCGCCTGGGTCATGACCTTTGCCGACCTGATGTCGCTACTGATGTGTTTCTTCGTCCTGCTGTTGTCGTTCTCGGAAATCGATGCACGACGCTTCAAGCAGATTGCCGGCGAGCTGGCCGTCGCCTTCGGCGTGCAACGCGAAGTGCCTGCACTGGAAGTCCCCATGGGCACCAGCGCGGTGTTCAAGGACTTCTCGCCCGGCAAGCCGGAACCCACCCTGGTGGACCAGGTACGCCAGCAAACCACTACACAAGATCCCCAGGTAGAGACCAACACCACACAAAACCCCGAGCCCAGTCCCAGTGCAGCCGAACAGCAGCTTCAGGACAGCGCCCGAGAACTGCGTGAAGCGCTGGCCAAGGAGCTGCAAAATGGCCAGTTGCAGATGGAAGAAGAGAAGCGTCGCATCATCCTGCGCGTCGAGGAAAAAGGCTCCTTCCCTTCCGGCTCAGCCGAATTGACCCCGGCCTTTGAGGACATGCTCGATCGCATGGCCGGTGTGCTGACGGAAATACCCGGGGAGCTGACGATCGAAGGGCATACCGATAACGTACCGATCAGTACGCTACGCTTTCACTCCAACTGGGATCTGTCCGCTGCACGCGCCTCGGCGGTGGCCAACGCCCTGCTGTTCAGTGGCGATATCGAGCCTGGGCGCCTCAAGGTACAGGGGTTTGCTGAAACTCGCCCCCGCGCAGCCAACGATAGCGTGGAAAATCGTGCGCTCAACCGCCGGGTAGAGATCATCATCGATCAGACGGCCGACCACATTGCCCAGGACGAACGCTTGCGCAGTCTGCTACAAGGCGAAGACGCCCCCGATCATCAGCTGGAAATCCAGCGCAACCCATCACCACGCTAAGGGCTTGATCTGCCGCAGTAGCCACTGGCCAGCCCTGGCGTACAATGCACGCTGAACTTCAAGAAGCCAGGCCATGCCACAGCTGATCCATGACCGCCAAGAGCTGCTCGACTGCCTCTGCCAGCGGGCTCAATCCAGCAGCCCGCATCCGCGTCTGGGCGAGTTACTGGTCAACGCCGGACAACTCGACGCCCAGCAATTGCAACTGGCCCTGGAGGAGCAGCAACAACGCCCGAACAGCGGCAAGCTCGGGCAGATTCTCCTGCAGCGCAACCTGGTCGAGCGCACCCAACTGGCCCAGGCACTGATTCAGCAACTGGACATCGCCCGGGTCAACCTGGACGCTTTCGACGTCGACACTGCCGCCTTGGAGCTGGTTCCAGAGGACCTGGCCAGGGTACACCGGGTCATGCCACTTCTGGTCGAACATGAACGCCTGGTAGTGGCCACGCCCACGCCTTCCAACCATGAACTCCTGCACCTGCTGGGCTTTGTCACCGGCAAGCAGGTCGAGGCCATCCTCGCCAAGGGCGACGAGGTCGAGCGCGCCATCTGCCAATACTACGGCGCGGTCAGCGCGTTCGACTTGCCGGAATTCGAAACCCAGGAGCAGGAACTCAGCCTGCATCGGACATTCACATCCGTCCGGGGCCAAGGAAAGCGTGGTGCTGCTGCGTATCGACGGCGTGCTCGACGAAATCCGCCGGATCAAGACCAGCAACCTGCCAGCCATTGTCAGCCGCATCAAGATCGTCGGCGGCATGAACATCGCCGAACGCCGCCTGCCCCAGGATGGCCGCCATCTGGTACGCCTCGGCGAGCGCACCGTGGATCTGCGTCTGTCGATCATGCCCACCGTGCATGGCGAAAGCGTGGTCATCCGTATCCTCGACACCCAGCAAAGCATGAAGACCCTGGAGCAGATCGGCTTCAACGACCAGGACGCCCAACGCTTTCGTGAACTGATCAGCCACAATCAGGGCATCCTGCTGGTCACCGGGCCTACCGGCTCAGGCAAAAGCACCACGCTCTATGCAGCGCTCAACGACATCCGCCAGAGCGGCGTGAATGTCATCACCGTGGAAGACCCGGTGGAATACCAGATCGACGGCATTCGCCAGATCCAGGTAAAGCCGCAGATCGGCTACACCTTTGCTCGTGCTCTGCGCCATATCCTGCGCCATGACCCGGACGTGATCATGGTCGGTGAGATCCGTGACCACGAAACCGCGCTGATGGCCACCGAAAGCGCCCTTACCGGTCACTTGGTGCTATCCACCCTGCACACCAACAGTGCCGCCACCACCGTCACCCGCCTGCTGGAAATCGGCATCGCTCCCTATCTGCTCAACGCCAGCCTGCTTGGGGTCCTGGCGCAGCGTCTGGTACGGCGCAATTGTCCACACTGCCTGGTTGAAGAAGAGGTCAGCGATGCCGTGCGGGCCAGTCTCGGCCTGCATGAGCACGAGCGTTTCTATGTGGGCAAAGGCTGCAACCAGTGCCACGGCAAGGGCTTGCAAGGGCGCATGGCAGCCTATGAACTGCTGCAGGTCACGCCGGCTCTACGCGCGCTGATCCAGGCCGACAGCTCTGCCCAGGCGATCGAGCAACAGGCCATGAGCGATGGCATGCGTCCACTGACCCAGAGCGCTCTGGCGCTGGCCCGCCAGCGGCTCATTCCCCTGGCCGAGGTGTATCGGGTACGTCTGGAATAATCAGCGCTGGCGCCACAACAGGCGCACGCTGTCGCAAACCGTCAGGGCAATCGCCAACCAGATCGGCAGATAGGTCAGCCATTGCCCGGCAGAAAATGCCTCGTCCAGCCAGAACAGCGCCACCAGGAACAACAGCAAGGGCTCCAGGTAACTGAGGATGCCGAACAGCCCCAGCGGCAACAGGCGGCTCGACGCCATCATCGCGGCAAACGCCAGGGCACTGAGCAAGGCCAGGCCAGGCAACAACCAGAGCAACTGGGGGGCCTGGCTGAATAGCGGCGACGGACCATAAGCCAGCACCAGGTAAACGGCCAGCGGGGCCAACACCAGCATTTCCAGAATAAATCCGGAGAAGGCATCCAGGCGCATCCAGCGACGCAGCATGAAATAAGGCGGATAGCCCAATGCGGCCAGCAAGGTAACCCAGGAAAACGCCCCGCTGTACCACCACTCATGGGCCACGCCCACGGCGGCACAGACCACCGCCAGGCGTAGCAGCGGACGCAGACGCTCGCCATAGAACAGACGCCCGACGAGTACCATCACCAGCGGCAATAGAAAATAGCCCAGCGACACATCGAGCATGCGCCCGGCCAGTGGTGCCCAAACGAACAGGGCCCACTGCACGCCCATCAAGGCCGCCGCCAGGGGCAGGGCCAGCGCCAGGCGCGGCTCGCTGCGCAAGCGACGCAAGGCCTGCAGCAGCAAAGGCACTTGCCGCGTCAGCCACATCAGCAAGAGGATCACCGGGATGGACCACAGCACCCGTTGCGCGAACACTTGCAAGCCATCCAGCGGCTGCAGCACACGGACATAAGGCGGGATCAGCACAAACAGGCAGGACGCCCCCAGTGACAGGGCGACACCCCGAGCAGACAGCGACACGCAAACCTCTCTCGACAAGGCGGGCTACCCGGCGCAGGTAGCAGCCGCCAGCATGGCATGTTCGACAGGCAAAAAAATAGCGCCCACCAGGGGCGCCAGAAGTCGCATTCCGGGGAGGAATGACAGAAACGCTTGCATCCACAGCTCGCAGGAGCGGGATAGGCGCATTTCACGCTTTTCGCGTGATGCAGGCCATTGCACCTTAGTCGTAGCGGCGGCCGCCGGGCAGGCAAACTTGGCCAGGTAGCGCCAGCCTCGGTATGATCAGCAAAGGCCGGCCAATCCCGGCACCGAGCGCCCGGCAGAGGCGCCGTTCAGTACACAGGGACCCCATGAGCATTCCAAAAAACAGCGTCGCCGAGCGCACCCATCGCCTGCCTACGCCCCCCATGCGCGAGTACTATTCACGCGTGCTGGCCTATATGGTGGGAGCGGCCTGCATTGCCGCCGGCACCAGCATCCAGCACTTTAGTTACGATATTCTCTGGCTGGTACCCTACGCCCTGCTCTACCCGCATCTGGCTCATCAGATCAGCCTGCGTTTCAAGCAGGACTACCGTAGCCAGACCGCCACCCTTTTGCTGCTGACCGATGCCCTGCATGCCGGGCTGGGCAGTGTCTTGCTGGGCTTCTCGGTGGTGCCCAGCCTGTTGTTCGTGCTGACCATGAGTTTCAGCTCACTGATTGTCGGAGGCCTGCGTTATCTGGGCCTGTCACTGCTGGCCTTCGTCAGCACCCTGCTGCTGGGCGGCGTGCTGCTACAGCCACAACCCCTGTTCGCCAGCCCCCCCTTGGTGGCCTTGGTGGGCATCGCCTTTGCCACTCTGTACATCTGCATTTCCGCTTATTTCGTCCATCAGCAGGGCCTGCACCTTGCGCAAGCCCGTGGCGAGATCAAACGCGAACAGGAAAAGGCTGCCCGGCTGGCCCGCAACCTGGCCAAGTACCTGTCGCCACAGGTCTGGGAAATGATCTTCAGCGGCAAAAAGAGCGTGCGCCTGGAAACTCAGCGCAAGAAGCTCACGGTGTTTTTTTCCGATATCAAAGGTTTCACCGAACTGTCCGAGGAACTGGAAGCCGAAGCACTCACCGACCTGCTCAACACCTACCTCAACGAGATGTCGAAGATTGCCCTCAAGCATGGCGGCACCATCGACAAGTTTGTCGGCGACTGCGTGATGGTGTTCTTCGGCGATCCCACCAGCCAGGGTGCCAAGAAAGATGCGCTGAATGCCGTAGCGATGGCCATTGCCATGCGCAAACACATGAAAGTACTGCGCCAGCAGTGGCGGGCCCAGGGCATCACCAAGCCATTGGAAATTCGCATGGGCATCAACACCGGCTACTGTACGGTCGGCAACTTTGGCGCCGATACACGCATGGACTACACCATCATCGGCCGCGAAGTGAACCTCGCCAGCCGCCTGGAAAGTGCTGCCAGCGAAGGTCAGATCCTCATCTCCCACGAGACCTACTCGCTGGTCAAGGACCTGATCATGTGCCGTGACATGGGCCAGATCAACGTCAAGGGCTTCAGTCGTCCGGTACAAATCTACGAGGTGGTCGACCATCGCCGCGATCTGGGCGCCAAGTCCAGCTATGTGGAACACGAACTGCCCGGCTTTTCCATGTACCTGGATACCAACGGCATCCAGAACTATGACAAGGAAAAAGTCATCGCGGCCTTGCAGCAGGCGGCGGAAAAACTGCGCGACAAGGTCATTTTCTAAACCGCAAGCTGCCTGATAGCTGAGCACAACTGCGCGCAACCGCCCCACCACAGTGCTTCCTGAACCAGGGCCTGCCTCTGCCGGCAGCCCTCCGCCAGCCCTGCAGCAGCCATGCGCTCAGGGCGTCCCAGCCCCCAGCAACCTGGCACAGTCCTCGCTTAGGCTCATTGCCGGCTGGCTGTGCACGCCTGTCGCCACGTGCCAGACAGGGTGCTGGCAGATACCTGAGCGTATTCGGCCCCGCAACAGACCAGCCCGCCTCCGTGTTATGAACACCGACTGCCGAGGTTCGCCATGTCCATGATTACCCAGCGCAAATGCAACGCTACCGCGCTGCTGCTTGCCTTGGTATGAAGGAGCCAGGGTATCAGTGCGTTCATCGAGCTGAAGAATGTCTGGCAAGAGTACAGCGATCAGTAAACCAAAAACTCCGGCAAAAGCAGGCCAACGCGTCAGCAAGGACGTTGTTTAGACCACCTGCCACTGCCCCAGCGGGTCACCCTCCAGGCGCTGCTGGGCAGCCAGGAACACTTCGGCACTGCTACGCCAACCCAGCGTAGCGGCCCAACGCGCGCAGTCCTGGCGATCCAGCTGCACGGCAGCCAGGCAGGCCTCTGCCAGATCATCGGCCAGGTAGCCGGTCACGCCCTGCTGCACAATGTCCAGCGGGCCGGGCACGGCGAAGGCCGCCACGGGCGTGCCGCAAGCCATGGCTTCCAGCATCACCAGGCCATAGGTATCGGTACGCGAGGGGAATACCAGCACGCTGGCCTGTCGATAGGCATCGGCCAGCGCCTGGCCCTGCAGATAGCCGCGAAACTCCACCTGCGGATAGGCCTGTTGCAACGCGGTACGCTGCGGCCCGTCCCCCACCACGCATTTACGCCCTGGCAAATCCAGCTCCAGAAAGGCAGACAGGTTCTTTTCCGCCGCCAAGCGGCCGACATACAGAAACAGCGGCGACTCGGCCGCCGCAGGCGAGCCGGGATGAAACAGCTGGCTATCCACACCCTTGTGCCACAGGCTGGCTTGCCCCAACCCCCAGCTCAGGCATTCCTCCTGCAAGCGCGGGGTGCTGACCAGGATCGCCTGGCTGGGCCGGTGGAAACAGCGTAGGTAGGCGATGCCCAGGCGCAAGGGCAGCCACGGCCAGCGCGCCTTGACGTAATCGGCGAAGCGCGTGTGCAGCGCCGTGGTAAACAGCAAGCCACGGCGGCGTAACCAGCCTCGCGCCGCCCAGCCCAGCGGCCCCTCGGTCGCGATATGCACGCAGTCAGGACGAAACTCGCGAATCATCGGCCCAAGCCGCCAAAGATCCCAGGCCAGGCCGATTTCGCCGTAGCCAGGACAGGGCAGGCAGCGAAAATCAGCCGGGCTGATCACCTTGACCCAATGGCCCATGTCGCGCAGCTGCGCGACCAGTGCCTGCAGGCTGGTGACCACGCCATTGACCTGGGGTAGCCAGGCATCGCTGACCAGGAGAATTCTCATGCCGCCTCCCCCACCACCGGCAACGGCAGCGTGCTGCCCGATTCGGCCAGGCGGTAGAGCTCTATGCGCCCATCGCGGTGCTCGATCAGTGCCGAACAGGACTCTACCCAGTCACCGCAGTTGTGATAGGTCACGCCCCCCACCTCACGAATTTCCGCATGGTGGATATGCCCGCACACCACACCATCGAAACCCCGCTTGACGCACTCGTGGGCAATCGCTTCCTCGAAGTCGCTGATGAAATTGACGGCTGTCTTGACCTTGTGCTTGAGATAAGCCGAGAGCGACCAGTAGCCATAGCCCCAGCGCTCGCGCCAGTGGTTCAGCCAGCGATTGAGGGTCAGGGTGACTTCGTAGGCGCTATCACCGAGAAACGCCAGCCAGCGGTGGTAGCGTGTGATCACGTCGAACTGGTCGCCATGGATCACCAGCAGGCGCCGGCCATCGGCGGTTTCATGCAACGCTTCGTCGACCAGCTGGATATTGCCCAGCACCAGGCGTGAATAGCGCCGCAGGAACTCATCATGGTTGCCGGTGACGTAGATGACCTCGCAGCCTCGCTTGCTCATGGTCAGCAAACGGCGGATCACATTGCTGTGGCTTTGCGGCCAATAAATTCCGCTGCGCAGCTTCCAGCCATCAATGATGTCGCCGACCAGATAGATGCGCTCGGCTTGATAGCGTTTGAGAAAGGCCGCCAGGCGCTCGGCCTGGCAATCGCGCGTGCCCAGGTGCACGTCGGAAATCCACAGGGTACGGACACGCTGCTTGCGCAGCATAGTTGCCGGCTTGGCTGTGCTCATGGGCTCGCCTCGGTGGTTTTTGCCGACCATAAGCGGCGCTCGTGACCAGCGGATGACGAAGACAGGGCAAGTGCGTGACAATCCACGCCCTGTTCAGTCTTGCAGCGAGCAGCACGATGCTCTCCGTGCGTCACTACCATCAGGAATACCTGGCCCACCAGCACAGCCACGCCCAGCTGGTGTTCGGCTTGCAGGGCCAGTTGCACCTGGAAATAGCCGGACATGGCCAGTGCCTGGGCAATAGCCAGCTGGCCGTGGTGCCTGCCGGGATGGCCCATGCCTGTTTCAGCGCTGCCGGCAGTGATTGCCTGGTACTCGATGTGCCCAGCGAAGACTGGCTGGATTTGCGTCTGGGTGAGCAAGCCGATGCCAGCCGACGCCTGCTCACCCAGGTCAGCCAGGTGCAACTGAATACCCATCAGCAGCAGTTGCTGGACTGGCTGGCACATAGTCCGCTGGATAACCCGCTGCTCGCCGAGCAGGGCGCTGCGTTGCTGCTAACCTGCCTGCACGCGCCGCTGGCCGGCCCATTGGCCCAGCAGTTGCCACTGGCCAAGCTGTATGCCTTTGTCGACCGGCATTGTGCCCATCCCCTGCAAGTCGCCGATCTGGCGCGCTGCTGCGGCCTGTCCAACGCCCGCCTGCATGCCCGTCTGCTCGCCGAAACCGGCCTGACCCCGATGGCCCTGGTTCGCCAGCGTCGTCTACGCCTAGCCCGCCAGCTGTTGCTGCACAGCACACTGAGCCTGGGTGAAATCGCCGTGCGCTGTGGCTACACCTCGCAAAGCGCCTTCAGTGCCGCCATGCTGCGCGATACGGGTTGTTCGCCACGCCAGTACCGTCAGCAGGCACGCGACAATATCCGCGAGTTGCGCGACAGACAGCAGTTCCCCTAGCGCCTAGACTGGGCAGCCCGCTGGAGTGCTGCCATGTCCCCACACCTTACCCCTCGCCAGGCCCTGATCGCCCTGCATATCGGCGCGCTGTGCTTTGGGCTGTCCGGTATCTTCGGCAAACTGGCTCTGGCCGCGCCTTTGGTGATCGTCTGTGGACGAGCCCTGTTCGCCGTGCTTGCCCTGGCCCCCCTGGCCTGGCGGCAGGGCAGCAGGGCACGCCCAGGCGCACTGCGCATCCTCGCCCTGTGTGGCGCCGGGCTATTGCTGGGCGGTCACTGGTGGAGCTTTTTCGTAGCTATCAAGATTTCCGGGGTAGCCGTAGCCACCCTGGGCTTTGCCAGTTTTCCCGCCTTTACCGTGCTGCTGGAGGCGCTGCTGTTTGGTGAGCGTATCCAGCGCGCAGAGTGGCTGGTGGTTGTCCTGGTCTGCTGTGGTTTGCTGCTGGTCACCCCTACCTTCTCCCTGGAGGCCAGTACCAGCCAGGGACTGCTCTGGGCGGTTTTGTCCGGCTTGCTATTCGCCGCCCTGTCCGTTAGCAATCGCGCCACTACGCCCGGCGTTGCCCCGGCCCAGGCAGCTTTTTGGCAAAGCCTGGCCATCCTGCTGGTCAGCCTGCCCATGGCAGCACCGCTGCTACTTGAGATACGCGCCGTGGACTGGCTGTGGCTGGCCTTGCTGGGCGTATTGTGTACCGCGCTGGCACACAGCCTGTTCGTTGCCAGTCTGAGCGTACTGAATGCGCGTACGGCCTCGGTGGTGTTCGCTTTGGAGCCGGTCTACGGCATTCTCCTAGCCTGGTGGCTGTTCCAGGAGCAGCCAGGGCTACGCATGCTGTTTGGCGCTGGACTGATAATCCTGGCTACGCTGCTTTCGGCACGCCTGCAGCGCTGAACTCAGCGGTCGTTATGCCCCAGCGAACGCTGCGGGTCGATGCAGTCGCGGACCCTTTGCTTGAGTAGCTTGGCTTCGGGAAAACCACCGTCTGCCTGACGCTCCCAGATCTGCTGGCCATCGCAGGTAATACGAAATACCCCGCCACGCCCTGGCACCAGGCTGACTCGCCCCAGGTCGTCGGCAAAGGTACTGAGCAACTCCTGAGCCAGCCAGGCCGCCCGCAACAACCACTGGCACTGGCTGCAATAGGTGATTTCGATTTCAGCGCGCGACGTGCTCATCTCAGGCAATCCGTGCCAGCAGTTCGCGGGCCTCTTCCTGCTGCTGGCTATCGCCCTCGATGATGACCTCGTTGAGCACGCTGCAGGCCATGGCGATCTCATCACGCTCGATAAGGCTCATGGCCAGACGCAGCTTACCCAGGGTGTCGCGGTTTTCCGCCAGCTCGGGCAGATCGTCCAGTTCCAGTACCGGATCGTCGTTGCTGGCAAGACGCCCGGCGAATAGCGGATGCTCGTCGTGGTGCACTTCCTCGACTTCCGGCAGCTCGTGCAGGTTGCTACGAAACACCGGGGCCGCCGCCTTCTTACGCTCAGCTACTTCAGCAGGAGGCGCAAAGGGGGAAACCAGATCCCAGTCGGCATCCAGGCTCAATTCGTCAAGATTGAGGGTGAACTCGCCTTCCTGGGGCGGCGGCGTCTGTTGCGCTTCGCTCGCGGCTTCAGGTTCACGAATATCCAAAACCAGCTCGTCGAACAGCACTTCGCTGTCCTGTGCCTGCAGCTGGGGATAAGCATCGCGAATCTTTTGCAACTGTTCGGCACTCACGCCGCTGGCCAACAACTGCTCGTAACGCGCCTGGAACGCCTCGGCATTGCCCTGCAGGCCGTAGACATCCAGCAGACGCAGTTGCAGGTCCTGACGCTGCGGCTCCTGTTGCAGCGCTTGCTGCAGGGTATTCAACGCCTGCGTCAGGTTGCCGTAGGTCAGGTAGATATTCACCGCCTCCAGCACGTCCTGTTGCTTGGCAGGCCCCGTCTTGAGGGGCGGAGTGGGCGCCGTCAGGCGTGTCTCCGCCACGCTGGGTTGCGCGCGGTTGACCGCCGGCAGCGGCGCAGGACGCACTTCAATAGGCGCAGACACCGGCGACGTGCGCCGACGCCCCAGCAGCCAGCCAGTCAAACTGCTGAGCAACAGCATCAGCAGCCCACCCATGCCCAGGGCATAAGGGGCCTGGGGCGACTGCAGCCAACTGCCCTGGGCTTGCTGCGCCAGGCTCAAGGCCGCCTGCAGCTGTTGCTGCAGCTCGGCCACCTGGCGGTCTTTTTCGATCACCAACTGCTGCATTTCATCCAGCCGTGCCTGCAGGGCCTGCATGTCGCTACGCCGCTGCTCACGCTCAGTGGCCTGATTGGCCAGCAAGCCATCCAACTGCGCGCGCAGGTTGAGCAACTCGGCACTGGCCTGCGGAGTCTCCTGCGGCGGCGCGGCCTGCTCTGCCTCGGCCTGCTGCGGGGCTTTTACCAGCAGTTCCTCGGGACGCCCGACAGGCAGGCCTTCGAGTGCCTGGCTACGGCTTTCCGGTGCCGACAACGGCACCGGCTCGCTCGGCGGGCGCGGGATTGGCAGCGGGTCTTCGCTGAGTGCCGGGCCACTGCTGTGCACCTGCGCAGCATCCGGCAACAACAGCGAGGTGCCGATGCGCAGACCACCGGCGCCCTGGCTAAAGGCTTGCGGGTTGAGTGCGTGGATACCGTCCATCAACTGCTGCTGGCTGAGCGTGCTGCCGGCCTGCACATAGCGCTGGGCGATACGCCACAAGCTGTCCCCTGACTGCACCACATAACGCAGACCGCGTTCCGCTGCTGGAGCCACAGGCACTGCAGCACGCTGTGCCAGCTCGGCCTGCGCCACCGCCATGGCCTGGGGCAGGGACGCCAGTGGCGCCTGCGCGCTGCCCGGCGGATCGAGCAGCACAGTGTACTCGCGCAGCAGCACCCAGTTGGGGGTAGCCAGCTCGACGATGAAATTCAGATAAGGCTCGCGCACCGGACGGCTCGAGCGCACTTCGATATGGCCCGAACCACCCCGCACCGAGGGCACGAAGCGCAGCTCCCGCAAGAAGTCCTCGCGCACGATGCCAGCCCGCTCGAAGGCATCCGCTCCAGCCAGGCTGACACGAAAATCACTGGTATCCAGGCCGTTCAGCTCATCCAGTTCAATGCGCGCCACCAGCGGCTGATAGAGGGCTGACTGCAGGCTGATCTCGCCCAGACTGAGCGCTTGTGCAGCGGTGCTGTAGAGCATCCCACCCGACAGCATCGCCAACAGCAAGGTACGCACTTGAGCCATGTTTCCTCCCTTCACGGCCGCACACAGACGGCCTTTCGCTGGCAGGGTAGCCCCGCCTGGCCATCGCAGCATTGCACATGCGCCTGTCGGCCGCTGGCAATCTTGCCAACGCGCTGCCAATGGCCTGCTATTGATACGGCGCTGACTCAGCGAGGGTTTTGCCAACCCGAGACTACAGAGTGCGACCTGTTGTAATGCTGGCAGTATGCCTGAGCGCGAACGGCTTTGCACAAGCCTGCAGGCCCAATGCCATCAAGCACTTGCGCACTGCCGCACGAACATGACAAAAAAGCGTCAGCTTTCCGACAGCAGCGTCAAGGCTTCTCCAGCCTAGCCAGATTGCCAAGGATACGCTCATGCACCTGCTGACAGCGGCGCAGGTCTTCGGCCTCGATACCGGCAAAGGCTTCACGGCGCAACTGGGTGGAAATGGCTTCGATTTTCTCGATCAACGGCTTGGCCTTGGCACACAACGCCACTTGCTTGGCGCGCCGGTCCTCCGGCACGGCCAGGCGTTCGACCAGCCCTTGCGCCTCCAGCGAGTCCAGCAGCCGCGCCAGGGTCGGGCCTTCCACGCCAACGCTCTTGGCCAGCTCGCGCTGGGTAGGCAGATGATCGAAGCGCCCCAGATGCAGGAGCACCAGCCAGCGTGCCTGGGACAAGCCCAGATCATTCAGCCGACGGTCAATCTCGGCGCGCCAGCTGCGCGACATCTGCGCCAGCTGCATCGCAAAACGGTGTTGATCCGGGTAAGACATGCAAACGCCTGCCAGCAAAAACTAATAATTAGTCGCCTAAGCATAACGTCGAAGACCGGCAAGGCCCAGCCTACCATTTGACGTACTGGTCCTCGACAAAGCCCCACTGGCCTTGCAAAGGCACGACTGTCTCGCCCGCAGGCCGCAGCACACCGTGGAAGCGACCGAATAACTGGCGGAAATCACTTGCAACAATCAGCGCATTCACCCGCTCATGATGCATGCCCGCCGGCTCAAAACGCAGCTCGACCTGGCCATCCTGGGAGCGAATCTGCCAGGGCTGCAGCGGCTGGCGACGGTCGAACTGAAAATGCACGCCGGACACCGGATACAACCGGCCATCCAGCCACAGGCAGTTTTCACTGAAGCTGGTCTCGTTAACCCCGCAGGACAGGTTGAGCCCCAGTCGTCGCCCGCCTACCGCGCCGGACAGGCAGGCCCAGTTCCAGCAGGTCTGCGGGCGCAGGAAACCGGCCGTCCAGTCATGGTGGGCAAAAGCCTGCAAGGCCTGCAGATCAAAGTTGCCCAGGGCACTGCGCACCTGGCCGCTGCAGGTCACGCCGGCGACCTTCTGCGCATAGGCCCAGCCGTTGTTGGCAATCGGCGTGGCAATGCACATCGGCTGGAATGGCGGCTGCGCTTCGCTGAACGAAGCGTCGATCTGGGTACCATCGTCCAGCTCGACCCGCAGATGCTTCTCGGCACCGACAGATTGGTTTTCCAGACGCAACAGATTGCCCCGCCAACGCAGCTGGCAGACACCCTGCTGGGGATTCTGGGAAAATTCGCAGCCGAGGCCGAGCGGCAATTTGAAGCGGCGCTCCAGCAGGCGGCCGGTAGCCGGCTGGAACAGGTAGACGAAGCCCACCCCCAGCAGGCTGAGATTGGCCAGCGCACAACCACCGATCAACTGGTCGCTGATCAGCCCGAAATACTGGAACTGATGGAAACGCCGCCAGCGTGCCAGGGCGCCCAGACGCCGCCCCATGGGACTACGCAGGTCGTAATCGCGGTAGTTGACCTGCGCGGGCGGCACATCGAACACCCCCAGACGCGGCTGGCCATTGGCCTGGATCAGCGGTTGCATGGTTATCCCCCTCTTCTGCTACAGGCCTGTGGTGCGCAGCCTGGCAGGCGCAGACTAGCCGAGCGGCCGCCGCACTGCAGCGACCCAAACGGCCAGAATCAGGGGCCAATCAGGCCAGTGCTCAGGATAGGGTGAAACCGTTATCCACGACCCAGTCCTGCCCCCACACGCCCCGCGCACCGCGCGACAACTGGAACAGCACCACTTCGGCAACCGCCGCCGCGTCAAGGAACTCGCCACTCAGCAGGCGCTGGTTAACCCCGCTGGCCACCGCGGCCAGGGTCTCCTCCGGCAGGCCGAGCTTGCCCCAGATAGCCGTGGCGGTTGGACCGGGGGAAACCGTATTGACACGAATCTGCGCCGCGGCCAACTCCACCGCCAGGGTCCGTGCATAGGCCACCAGAGCGGCCTTGCTGGCAATATAGGCGGCCAGGCCAGGGAAGCTGCGCTGAACCAGGAAGGTGCCGATGAAAACCACCGCTGCCGGGCTGGCCAGCTGGCCGCGCAGTACCGCCAGGGTATTCAGCGCGCCGTCGCCATTCACCGCCCATTGCCGGGCAAAGGCCTGCGGCTGTACGCCCTCGGCCAACTCGGCAATACCGGCGTTGGGCACCAAATAATCAATCGCCCCCAGCGGCTGTACATAGCGCGCCAGGGCCTGCAAATCAGCCGGCTGTGTGACGTCACCCGCCAGCCAGTGCAGCTGTTGCGGATAAGCGTGCTGCAAGGGCGCCAGCTCCCCTAGGGTGCGCGACATGCCCACCACGCGCGTGCCCGCTTCCAGGAGCAGACGACAGACCTCCAGACCAATGCCCGAGCTGCAACCGGTCACCACCGCCAGACGTTGGGAGAATTCGTTATGCATAGACAGGCCTCGCTGCGCTGATCGTCAATGTAGGGCGCACTATCCAGCGCAGCGCTGCGTAGCGCCCATGATGGCGATCAACTTTTACCCGTCACACCAGCGCGTAATCCCGGCACTACAGCTCGAACTCGGCCTGCAAGGCGGCGCGCACGCAATGCAGCACGCCCAGCTCGACACGACCGGCAAAGCGTTCGGCCAGCTCGCTGACAGCCGGCAGTTCACCCTCGCCATCGAGAAAGGCGTCCTGCAGCTCCTCACGCAGCGCTTCGGGCAGGTCGAGGGCCTGCTCCAGGCTCAGCTGCTGGGCAGCCAGTGCTTCGGCGAGCAGGGCATACACCTGTTTCTCCGAGCAATGCAGCTGACGGGCCATCTGCGCCGGAGTCATGCCGGCACGTGCCAGGCTGACCAGTTCGTGGCGCAGGTCGCGGGCCGCTGCCGGGCCGCCATCACCCGCCAGCACGTCAAGAAAGGCCTGGCCATAACGCTCCAGCTTGCGCGCCCCGACCCCGCTGACCTGCGCCATGTCACTGAGCGAGCGCGGCTGGCGACGCAGCATCTCCAGCAAGGTGGCGTCCGGAAAGATCACGTAGGGCGGCACGCTGTGTTCTTCGGCCAGTTGCCGGCGCAAACTGCGCAAGGCTTCCCACTGCGCACGCTCCTCGCCACGCACCAGCGAGCTGGCCGCACTGGCCGCCGGCTTGGCGGTCTTGCTCGGCAGCGGCTCGCGGCGCAATTCCAACTGCACCTCGCCACGCAACAACGGCCGACACTGCTCGGTCAAACGCAAGCCACCGTAGCCATCCAGATCGATGTCCGCCAAACCCCGCGCCACCAGCTGACGGAACAGGGTGCGCCATTCGGCTTCGCTCAGCCCCTTGCCGACACCAAACACCGACAAATGCTGGTGTCCGGCACTACGGATCTTCTCGTTGTCACGTCCCAGCAGGATGTCGACCAGATGCCCGACGCCATAACGCTGGCCGCTGCGATAGATGGCCGACAACGCCTGGCGCGCCGCTTCGCTGGCGTCCCAGGTCTGCACACCATCGACACAGATATCGCAATGCCCGCAGGGTTGCTCCAGCACTTCATCGAAGTAGGCCAGCAACGCCTGGCGACGACAGCGGGTTTCCTCACACAGCGCCAACATGGCGTCGAGCTTGTGCTGCTCGACGCGTTTGTGGCGTTCGTCACCCTCGGAATTGCTGAGCATCTGTTTGAGGAAAATCACATCCTGCAGGCCATAGGCCATCCAGGCATCGGCGGGCAGGCCATCGCGTCCGGCGCGTCCGGTTTCCTGGTAGTACGCTTCCAGGCTCTTGGGCAGATCAAGGTGGCAGACGAAGCGCACGTTCGGCTTGTCGATACCCATGCCGAAGGCAATGGTCGCCACCATGATCAGCCCTTCCTCGTTGAGAAAGCGCTTCTGGTGATAGGCCCGCAACTCGTTGCTCAAGCCGGCGTGATAGGGCAAGGCCGGATAGCCCTGTGCCGAGAGAAATTCGGCAACTTCCTCGACCTTCTTGCGTGACAGGCAATAGACGATACCGGCATCGCCCTTGCGCGCAGCGAGGAAGGCCAGCAACTGCTTGCGGGGCTGATCCTTGGGCTGGATGCGGTAGAAGATGTTCGGCCGATCGAAACTCGACAGGTAGCGCCGGGCCTCCTGCAGCTGCAAGCGCTGGACGATTTCCTCGCGGGTGCGCTTGTCTGCGGTGGCCGTCAGGGCCAGGCGCGGCACCTGGGGAAACAGCTCGGCCAACTGGCCCAACTGCAGGTACTCGGGACGAAAATCATGCCCCCATTGCGAGACGCAGTGCGCCTCGTCGATGGCAAACAGGGCAATCCGCAAGCGCTGCAGGAAAGCCAGCATGCGCGGCTGCACCAGGCGCTCAGGAGCCAGGTAGAGAAACTTGATCTGCCCGGCACGGATACGCTCGGCGATCTCGCGCTGCTCGTCGGCACCCAGTGTCGAGTTGAGTGCCACGGCCGCCACGCCCAGTTCATCGAGGGTCGCGACCTGGTCTTCCATCAAGGCGATCAGCGGCGAGACCACCACTGCCAAGCCTTCGCGCAACAGGCCAGGCACCTGATAGCACAACGACTTGCCGCCGCCGGTGGGCATCAGCACCAGGGCATCGGCGCCTGCGGCCACGCTCTCGACAATCGCCGCCTGCTGACCGCGAAAGGCGTCGTAACCGAAAACATCCTTGAGGATATGTAGCGCAGCTGAAGACATACAGGCTCCCGAAAGCAGGCCGCGCAGTATACGCCAGGCGGCCTGCAGCGGGGGGGGGCTCGCCAGCCAGCGCGCCGCAGCGCGCGGCCGTGCTTTTGCCCGACAGGCGGGCTAGAATCAGCATTCGCATTCTTTCCAGGTGGTTACCCATGTCCTTCGCCGAGCAACTGTCCCGCTTGCAAGCCTTCCTCGATGCCGATGACCTGCACGAGCAGGCGCTGGACTACATTGCCGCCCACGGTTACCTCACCGCCCTGGCCATCTGCCCGGAGCCGGTTGCCGAGCGCGAGTGGATCGATGCCCTGTTCGCCGAGCCGCCGCATTACCGCAGCGACGCCGAACGCGACGAGATCGAAGCCACCCTCGTTCACCTCAAGACCCACATCAGCCGTCAGCTGGCCGGTGAAGAAGAACCCGAGCTGCCTTGCGACCTGGACCTGGGCGACGAGCCGGATGACTCCGACCTGCGCGGCTGGTGCATCGGCTTCATGGAAGGCGTGTTCCTGCGTGAAGCCGTATGGTTCGAGGATGCCGAAGACGAAGTCAGCGAACTGCTGCTGCCGATCATGGTGGCGTCCGGGCTGTTCGACGAACAGCCGGAGTTTGCCGAAATCGCCCGTGACCAGGACCTGGTCGACAGCATGGTCGAGCAGATCCCCGAAGTGCTCACCGCCCTATTCCTGCTGACCCAGGCGCCGGAAGAAAAGCCGGCACTGCTCAAGCCGCGTCACCACTGAGTAGCGCATGGCGGCCCGCCCGCATCGCTCGCTAATGATCCGCCTGCTGCTCCTGACAGTGGGCTGGTTGAGCGTCGGGCTGGGCGTGCTGGGGATTTTCCTGCCGGTACTGCCGACCACACCCTTCCTGCTGCTGGCCGCCGCCTGCTTCATGCGCAGCTCACAGCGTTTCTACCTGTGGCTGACCCACCACCGCCACCTTGGCCCGTGGATCCGCGACTACCTGAACGGCCAGGGTATTCCGCGCCGGGCCAAGGCCTATGCGATTGGCCTGATGTGGCTGTCCATCCTCTTCTCAGCCTACCTGGTACCCGTACCCTGGGTTCGCGTACTGCTGCTGATCAGCGCCAGCCTGGTCAGCCTGTACATTCTGCGCCTACCCACCTTGCCGCGCTAATCGGCGGGCTGCGTAGGTTTTGGCGAATGATGACGCTGGTACAGCGCATCGCCCATCGCAGCGATCTGCCCATCGATCAGCGCCTCGAACGGCGCCAACAGTTCAGCAAAGCGCCCCTCGCCTTCCTGCAACTGCAACGCCACGACAACCGCCTCGATAGTCGACAGGGCACCTGCCAGCGGCGCCTTGCGCAGGCGATAACGCGAGGACAAACCGTCGGGCAGGCAGACCCGCGGCAGCGTCTGCAACAGCGGATTGCAGTAGAGCAGTCGGCGCGCCTTGCGCCAGGTACCGTCCGGCACGATCAGGCGCAGTGGCCGGTCATCGCCCTGCAGCGGCAGCACGCGGGCTGACTCACCCGGGAACAGCAGGCAATCACGATAGCCCTGGTCGAGCCAGGCCGGCAGTTCGGCGAACACCTCGCCGATTTCCAAGCGGGCGTTGAGCAACCCGAGCGCCGCCAGGCGTGCCGTATTCAGGGCATGTCGTTGCTCGTCGGGGTGTTGCAGGATCAGCAGGTGAGTCTGACTGGGCAGGCGCGGAATAAGCCGGCACAGGCAGTGGCTAAGCGGGCGCTGACACTGCATACAGCGGGGACGGGACATGGCAACTCCTGGATGGCGGGCCAGTATGCCATGCCCTTCCGTGACTCAGCGGTTGAACCGTTCGGCCAAGCCATGCAGCGCGTCAGCCATATGCTGCAACTCCGCGGCGATCTGTGCGCCCTGACCAGCCTGTTGCGTGCTGTGCTCGGACAGCTCGGCAATCCGGCAAATCTGCCGGCTGATGTCCTCGGCGACATGACTTTGCTCTTCGGCTGCCGACGCCATTTGTTGGGTCATCAGGGTAATCTGCGAGACCGAGTCGGTAATCCCGCTCAGTGCCGTACGCACCGACTCGACGCTACTGACACTGTCACGCGAAATTGCCTCGCCACGCCCGGCGGTCTGCACGGCACGCTCAGCCCCCTGACGCAGCGCAGCAATGATCTGCTGGATCTGCTCGGTAGACTCACGGGTACGTGTCGCCAGGGCACGTACCTCGTCGGCCACCACCGCAAAACCACGCCCCTGCTCGCCCGCCCGCGCCGCTTCGATGGCCGCATTCAGCGCCAGTAGATTGGTCTGCTCGGCAATCGAGGTAATCACGTCGGCAACGCTGCCAATCGACTGGGTAGCCGAAGCCAACTCATTCACAGCCTGGCCGATATCATGCACAGCACGCGCCATCTGCAACATCGACTCGACGCTGCCGCCGACCAGATCACGCCCTTGCCGGGCCAGTTGGTCGGCCTCTTCGGCAGCATGGCTGGTGTGTTGTACGTTGTGCGCTACTTCCTGAATGGTGGTAGCCATTTCGGTGATCGCCGTGGCCGACTGGTCGGTCTCACTGCGCTGCTGATCCAGCAGGTCGGCCTCGGCAGTAGCCAGGCGTGCCGACTCGGCAGCACGACGGCGCACGCCTTCGGCGACATCCTCCAGGCGGGTCAGCGCAGTTTGCATGCGCGCTTCCTCGCTGATCATGGCCATGTCCAGCAAGGCCTGCGCACCGCGGCGGTCCGTATAGGTCAAGGCGACCAGGGCACTGGTGAAAGCCTTGGGATGCTCGGCCAGCGTTTCACGCATGGCCTGGCGTTGGCGATACAACTGCACGGCACCGGCGACAAACAGACTTACCATACTCAGCAGCATGGCCAACCAGCCGGGCCACAACCACTGGCCCAGGAGCAACACAGCTCCCGCCAGCAACAACGGCCAGGACTGACGCAAGTCTTCGGTCCAGGACTGCCAGCGCGGCACCGGGGGTTTCCCAGCCCGCAAGCGCGCATACAGTGCACTGGCACGTGCCTTCTGCGCCTGGCTGGGCAAGGTACGCACCGACTCATAGCCAATCATCTGGTTGTTTTCGTAGATGGGCGTGACATAAGCACTGACCCAGTAGAAATCACCCTGTTTACAGCGATTCTTCACCAGCCCCATCCAGGGCTTGCCCTGCTTGAGGGTGTCCCACATATGCGCAAACACAGCGCTCGGCATATCCGGGTGGCGCACCAGGTTATGCGGCTGCCCCAGCAGCTCTTCGCGGGCAAAGCCACTGATGGCAACGAAGGCGTCGTTGCAATAGGTGATCTTGCCGTGCAGGTCGGTGGTGGAGATCAATCGTTCCCGAGCGGAAAAAGTCCGTTCGTGCTGAGTAACCGGCAGATTGCTGCGCATACTGGCAATACTTGGCTTCCTTGGACGAAACGCGAAACGCGAGACACTGCCAAGTAATAGATCAGCTCAGGAAAACCTGCCGAAACGGTCGAGCATTTTTTTGTAACAGCCTCCCGGCGACAGCACATCACCGGGAGACCCGCAGCGCTTGTCAGCTCGGCGTGCTGAGCACTTCCTGGCGCCGGTAGGGGAACACATCGATCACCTTGCCGGCGCGAATGGCCTCCTGCAGACCCTGCCAGTATTCCGGGGTAAACAGGTCGCCATGCAGCTGATTGAACAGCCGGCGCTGACGTATATCGGCAAACAAAAAGGTCGGGAATTCCTCGGGGAACACATCGTTGGGCCCCACCGAGTACCAGGGTTCGCTGGACATCTCGTCCTCCGGGTAACGGGCTGGCGGAATGCGCCGGAAGTTCACCTCGGTGAGGTAGCAGATTTCGTCGTAGTCGTAGAACACCACGCGGCCATGGCGAGTCACGCCGAAGTTCTTCAGCAGCATGTCGCCCGGGAAGATATTCGCGGCAGCCAGTTGCTTGATGGCCAGCCCGTACTCTTCCAGTGCCGCCCGTACCTGCGCTTCGTTGGCATGCTCCAGATAGAGGTTAAGCGGCGTCATGCGTCGCTCCGTCCAGCAGTGACGCACTAACACCACATCACCCTCGACCTGCACCGTGGAAGGCGCCACTTCGAGCAGTTCGGCCAGGCATTCGGGTTCGAACTTGGAAAGCGGGAAGCGGAAGTCGGCAAACTCCTGGGTATCGGCCATGCGTCCGACACGGTCGACGCTCTTCACCATGCGGTACTTCTCGATCACCGTAGCGCGGTCGACGTTCTTCGACGGCGAGAAACGATCCTTGATGATCTTGAACACCGTATTGAAGCCCGGCAGGGTAAACACGCTCATGACCATGCCGCGCACCCCGGGCGCCATGATGAAGCGGTCATCGGTGCTGGCCAGATGGCGGATCAGCGCGCGATAGAACTCCGACTTGCCATGTTTGTAGAAGCCGATGGAGGTATACAGCTCGGCAATGTGCTTACCAGGCATGATCTGCCGCAGGAAACCGATGAACTCGGCCGGGTAACCAACCCGCACCATGAAATAGGAGCGTGTGAAGGAGAAGATGATCGACACCTCCGCCTCGTCGGTGATCAGCGCATCGATGACGATGCCCTGCCCTTCGTGGTGCAGGAAGGGAATCACCAGCGGCCATTGCTCGTCGCGGGTGAACAGGCGACCGACCACATAGGCCCCCTTGTTGCGGTACAACCGCGAGCTGTACAGCTCGATGGTCAGCTCAGGATCCTTGCACACCCAGTCCGGCAGGTTGTCCTGCAACTGCCGGGTCAGTCGTTCGAGATCCGCCGGCAGATCCACATAGGCCACTTCAAACTTGTACTCCTCGAAGATCTGCGCCAGACAGCTCTTCAAATTACCCTGCGGGTGGTAAGTACGTACCTGTGGTGGCCGCTCGTTGACCCGCAGTGCCGGGCGGGTGGTATGGATGAACATGCAGCCGTCACTGATCTGGTCGTGGCTGAACAGGCTGCAAAAGATCGAGTTGTACCAGGTCTCGGCCAGTTCATCATCGAAACGACTGTCGATCTGCGTGATGTAGGCGCTCTTGACCAGCGGCCAGTGCTGTACATCCAGTAACTGCTCGCTGGTAAAGGCCTGGCGCAGTGTCTGGATGGTCTGTTCGACCTTTTCCTCATAGAGGTTGATGCGGGCCGCCGACGCCTGCTGGATTTCCTGCCATTGCGCTTGCTGGAAGCGCGTGCGTCCGCCATTGGTGATCTGGCGGAACTGCTCACGATAGTCGTCGAAACCCTCGAGAATCTGTCGGGCGATTTCGCCCGCCGGCCACTGCTGCCCCATGGAAAGCCCCTGCACTGCGTTGTTCGAAGGCATCAGAGTAGGGGCTGCAAGGGGCTGACCGCAACTGGCCGAAAGACTCAGGAACGGCCCGCCTCACTCACCACAGGGCGGCTCGCCGGCCAGCGGCGGCGCCGCCAGCAACACATCACGACTACGCGCCTCCCCGGCATCACGCTGCTCGGCACTCAACTGCTCGCCCAGCTTGTCGCGCAGGGCCAGTACCTCCGCGTCACCGGCACTGGCCGCCAGGTTGAGCCAGGCATAGGCCTGCACACGATCCCTGGGCAAGCCATACCCCACCACCTGTAGCGCACCGAGCCGGGCCTGTGCAGCACTGCTACCCTGACGCGCGGCATGCAGCCAGCATTGCGCCGCACGCCGGTATTGCTGGCTGTCGTAGTAACGCTGCGCCAGGCTGACGGCAGCCGGACGCGAGCCCTGGCGCACCGCGGCACGCAACCAGCGTTCACCGCGCTGACCGGGCAACAGCTCGCCAAGCCGCCATTGCGCGTCCATCAGCCCGGCGTTGGCAGCCTGCTCCAGCAGGTAGAGCGCCTGCTCGCCGTCACCCTGTTGCAGGGCACGCAGGCCGGCCAGGTAGTCATCGGTGCCGTCGGCCTGCGCCGTACCCGCCAGCATCAGGCCGGCAGCCAGGCACAGCCATTTCACTGCTGCAGCTCCTGCTCAGTGAACAGCCCGTCAAACAGCATCGACGACAGGTAACGCTCACCGGAATCCGGCAGGATCACCACCAGGGTCTTACCCTGCATGGCCGGCTCCGCCGCCAGGCGTACCGCCGCGGCCATGGCCGCCCCACAGGAAATACCGCAGAGAATGCCTTCCTCACGCATCAGGCGCAGGGCCATGGCCCTGGCCTCGTCATCGCTGACCCGCTCGACCCGGTCGATCAACGTCAGATCGAGGTTCTTCGGCACAAAACCAGCACCGATACCCTGGATCTTGTGCGGTGCCGGCTTGAGCTCCTGGCCGGCCAGCGCCTGGGTGATCACCGGCGAGCTTTCCGGCTCCACGGCCACGGTGATAATGGCCTTGCCACGGGTATGTTTGATGTAACGGGAAATGCCGGTCAGCGTACCGCCGGTGCCCACGCCGGAGACCAGTACATCAATAGCCCCGTCGGTGTCATTCCAGATCTCCGGCCCGGTGGTCCGCTCGTGGATGGCCGGGTTCGCCGGGTTCTCGAACTGCTGCAGCAACAGATACTGCTGCGGGTTGCTGGCAGCGATTTCCGCGGCTTTCTCGATAGCCCCCTTCATGCCCTTGGCCGGCTCGGTGAGCACCAGTTCGGCACCCAGCGCCTTGAGTACCTTGCGCCGCTCCAGACTCATCGAGGCCGGCATGGTCAGCATTAGCTTGTAGCTCCGCGCGGCGGCCACGAAGGCCAGGCCGATACCGGTATTGCCGGAAGTCGGCTCCACCAGGGTCATGCCTGGCTTGAGCAGGCCACGTTCTTCGGCATCCCAGATCATGCTGGCGCCAATCCGGCATTTCACCGAATAAGCCGGGTTACGTCCTTCGATCTTGGCCAGCAAGGTGACACCCGACGGGCCAAGGCGGTTGATACGAACCAACGGGGTATTACCGATAGCCTGGGCGTTGTCGGCATAGATACGGCTCATGCGATGCTCCTTGGGGCGATGCAAAAACCCAAGACTAAGTGCAGCCGCCGGCAGCGTCCAGTCGGCGCACAGCTATGGACGGGTTCGCCCATAGCCTGACTGAATATCGCCACTGCGTTCACAGCCTAGCCGGCCTCAGGCTATAGTTCGCGCTTTGCGCCAGTGGGCGCCGCCCCTGCATCACGTTGCGAGGAATCCCTGATGAAGTTCGAAGGCACCCAGTCCTACGTCGCCACCGACGACCTGAAGTTGGCAGTCAACGCCGCCATCACCCTGCAGCGCCCGCTGTTGGTCAAGGGTGAGCCAGGGACCGGCAAGACCATGCTCGCTGAGCAGCTGTCCGAAGCGTTCGGCGCCAAGCTGATCACCTGGCACATCAAGTCCACCACCAAGGCTCATCAGGGTCTCTACGAATACGATGCGGTCAGCCGCCTGCGTGACTCGCAACTGAACTCCGACAAGGTCCATGACGTTCGCAACTACATCAAGAAGGGCAAGCTGTGGGAGGCCTTCGAAGCCGATGAGCGGGTCATCCTGCTGATCGACGAAATCGACAAGGCCGACATCGAGTTCCCCAACGACCTGTTGCAGGAACTCGACAAGATGGAGTTCTACGTTTACGAGACCAACGAGACGATCAAGGCCAAGCAGCGCCCGATCATCATCATCACCTCGAACAACGAGAAGGAACTGCCGGACGCCTTCCTGCGCCGCTGCTTCTTCCACTACATCGCCTTCCCGGACCGCGACACCCTGAAGAAAATCGTCGACGTACATTACCCGGGCATCAGCAACGAACTGGTGGCCGAGGCACTCGACGTATTCTTCGACGTGCGCAAGGTGCCGGGCCTGAAGAAGAAGCCCTCGACCAGCGAACTGGTTGACTGGCTGAAGCTGCTGATGGCCGACAACATCGGCGAAGCCGTGCTGCGCGAGCGTGATCCGACCAAGGCCATCCCGCCGCTGGCCGGCGCGCTGGTGAAGAACGAGCAGGACGTGATGCTGCTTGAGCGCCTGGCCTTCATGGCCCGCCGCGCTTCCCGATAAATCGGGCTGGCTGCGCGTCGGCCAGGCGGTGTTGAGGAGCGGTTCGAAATGCTCACTTACAGGCGTAAGCTGCGCTTTCTCACCCCTCCTCGCCTTGCCTGGCTCTAGTTCGCTCAGCCCTCGCACCGTGCAGTCCAGGCCAGCCTTCTGGCCCTGTGGCAATCAATGACTCTCTCGGGGGCACGTCCATGCTGCTCAACCTGTTCAATGAAATGCGCGCGGCCAAGGTGCCGGTGTCGGTCCGCGAACTGCTCGACCTGCACGATGCGCTCAAGCACCACGTGGTGTTTGCCGACATGGACGAATTCTATTTCCTGGCCCGTGCCATCCTGGTCAAGGACGAACGCCATTTCGACAAGTTCGACCGCGCCTTTGCCGCCTATTTCAAGGGCCTGGAGAACCTCGACCAGCATATCGAGGCGCTGATCCCCGAAGAATGGCTGCGCAAGGAATTCGAACGCTCGCTGAGCGAGGAAGAGCGCGCCAGGATCGAGTCACTGGGCGGCCTGGACAAGCTGATCGAAGAATTCAAAAAACGCCTGGAAGAGCAGAAGGAAAAACACGCCGGCGGCAACAAGTGGATCGGTACCGGCGGCACCAGCCCGTTCGGCTCGGGCGGTTTCAATCCCGAGGGAATTCGCGTCGGCGATGCCGGCAAGCGCCAAGGCAAGGCAGTCAAGGTCTGGGACCAGCGCGAGTACAAGAACCTCGACGATCAGGTCGAACTGGGCACACGCAACATCAAGGTTGCCCTGCGCCGCCTGCGCAAGTTTGCCCGCGAAGGGGCCGCCGATGAGTTCGATCTCGGTGGCACTATCGACCACACGGCCAAGGACGGTGGCCTGCTGAACATCCAGATGCGCCCGGAACGACGCAATACCGTCAAGCTGCTCCTGCTCTTCGATATCGGCGGCTCGATGGATGCCCACGTCAAGGTGTGTGAAGAGCTGTTCTCGGCCTGCAAGACCGAGTTCAAGCACATGGAGTACTTCTACTTCCACAACTGTGTGTATGAGTCGGTGTGGAAGAACAACCTGCGCCGCACCTCCGAGCGCTACTCCACCTTCGACCTGCTGCACAAATATGGCGCCGACTACAAGGTGGTATTTGTCGGCGACGCCGCCATGGCGCCCTACGAGATCACCCAGCCTGGCGGCAGTGTCGAGCACTGGAACGACGAGGCCGGCTACGTATGGATCCGTCGTTTCATGGAGAAGTACAAGAAGCTTATCTGGATCAATCCCTACCCCAAGCACAGCTGGGACTACACGGCGTCCACCGGCCTGATCCGTGAGCTGATCAACGACCAGATGTACCCGCTGACCCTGCAGGGCCTGGAAGACGGCATGAAGTTCCTCTCCAAGTAACCACTCCCCCAGCCGCCGGCCTGGCGGCAACAGCTTACAGCTGTCCTGTCGCCAGGCACTCGCCGCGCTGCCAGAGCCGCCACTCGCCCGGCTGGTAACACTGCCAGCGCTCATTGCTGGTCAGCGCTTCGGTGGCAATCACCGTTACCACGTCATCGGGCGTGGTTTCGCTGCCAAAATCCACGCTGACATCCACATCGCGGAGACAGGCCGGGCCAAACGGAGCACGCCGGGTAATCCAGGCCAGCTTGCTGGTGCAGCAGGTAAACAGCCAGTCACCGTCGCTGAGCAGGCAGTTGAACACGCCATGCCGGCGATAGTGGCTGGCCGCCTCGACCAGCACAGGCAACAGCTGCCCCCAGGCAACCGGCTCGGCGAAAGCAGCACGCACACGGTTGAGCAAGTCGCAGAAGGCCGCTTCGCTGTCGGTATCGCCCACCGGCCGGTAGAAGCTGCCGAGCGGCGTAAAGTCGGACAACTGGCCGTTATGCGCGAAGCACCAGTTGCGCCCCCAGAGCTCACGACTGAAGGGATGGGTGTTGGCCAGGCACACCGTACCGACATTGGCCTGGCGCACATGGCCGATCACCACTTCGCTCTTGATCGGATAACGGGTCAGCAGACGCGCCACTTCCGAGTCGATACTGGCCTGCGGGTCCTGAAACAGGCGCAAGCCCCGTCCTTCGTAGAAACCCACGCCCCAACCATCGCGGTGCGGACCACTGCCCCCGCCGCGCTGCATCAGTCCGGTGAAGCTGAAGACGATATCGGTTGGCACGTTGGCACTCATGCCCAGCAGTTCGCACATTGGCTCAACCCTCTTCAGCCAGCGCCTGGCGCAAGCACTGCGTTTGCTCACGCAAGCGGCGCTGCAGACGCGCCCGGCCAAACGGCAGGAAACGCGTGAGAATGCGCCAGCACAGTGCGGGCAGGTCGCCGCGCCGGCGGGGAATCAGGTGCAGGTGCAGGTGCGCAATGTGCTGATTGGCCAGCGGACCATCGTTGAGCAGCAGGTTGACCCCGGCGATACATGGATCGGCCCGCCGCAACGCCCGTCCCAGGCGCTCGGCCAACGCCAAAAGGCTGTCCCGCGCTGGCGCCTGCAGGTCACTGAGAAACGGCGCATGTTGGCGGCTGACGATCAGTACATGCCAGGGACGCAAGGGATAAATATCCAACAGCACCACATGCTGCGCATCGCTATACACGATATCTGCCGGCAGGCGCCCTTCCAGTAGCGCACAGAACACGCAATCCATGCCTAGATCCTCGGTTCACGGCGCTCGAAACGCGCCTGGTCATCCTCTTCGGCAAGCAGTTCGCGCAAGGTTCGCGGGTCTTCAGCGCGCGCAGCGGCCTGCGTGCGACGACGCTGCACACTGCGCTCAATCGGCCAGCGCAACAGGGCAAACACCAGGTAGGCAGCCAGCGCCAGCAGCGTGTAGAGACTGAGATCAGCCGCGGCGCGCCAGGCGTTGTTGCCGGTCTTGAGTAGCAGATCCATGGCGGTAATGGCGATAGAAGGGGCCAACAGCCCGCGTTCGGCATCCACCACCGTAGGACTGGCCAGCAGTACCATGACCAGCACCCGCAATGGCTCACGCAGCCAACGCCACATCCAGCCGGTCAGCTTCAGCCATACCAGCAGGCAACCCAGCGCCGCCAGCGCATAGGCAGCCCAGGCAAGCAGATAGTCTTGTTCGGTCATGGTGCAATCGTGGTCTGGCGGCTGGAGGGGCACGTATCATAACGGCTTTTCCGCCAGGCGGCTCGCCCGCCATGATGCCCGAGGTTAGCCATGCCCCTCCTTCCTCCCCAGGCCCGCCGTGCTCCGGGCAGCGATCCTTACCACTGGCTGCAGCAGCGCGACAGCCCTGAGGTACTGGCTTACCTGGAGGCGGAAAACCACTACTGGCAAACCGCCCTGGCCGGCCAGCAGGCTCTGCGCGAGCAGCTGTTCGAGGAAATCCGTAGCCGCATTCAGGAAACCGACCTTTCCTTGCCCAGCCCCTGGGGCCCCTGGCTGTACTACACACGTACCCAGGCCGGCGATGAATATCCACGCCATTACCGCTGCCGGCGCCCTGCCGACGACAGCCTGCAAACCGACCCTGACAGCGAGCAGTTGTTGCTCGACCCCAATCAACTGGCAGGTGGCGGCTACCTGGCACTGGGCGCGTTCAGCGTCAGCCCCGACCAGCAATGGCTGGCCTATAGCCTGGATCGTAGCGGCGAGGAGATCTACCAGCTATTCGTCAGCAACCTGCTGGACGGCAGCCTGCACAGCCTGCCCAGCGAAGCTGCCGACGGCAGCCTGGTCTGGGCCAACGACAACCAGACGCTGTTCTATGTCAGCCTCGACGACAGCCATCGTCCCTGGCGCTTGCTCCGCCATCACCTGCCCAGCGGCCACAGCGAGGTGGTTTTCGAGGAGCCTGACGAGCGTTTTTTCCTACACTGCTACCGAAGCAGCTCGGAGCGTCAACTGATCCTGCAACTGGCCAGCAAGACCTGCAGTGAGTGCTGGGTGCTGCCCGCCGACCAGCCTGCCGGCACCTGGCAATGCCTGGCCGCGCGCAGTCCCGAGCACGAATACGATGTCGACCACGGCTGGATGGATGGCCGCTGGCAATGGCTGATCCGCAGCAATCAGACGGGCATCAACTTCGCGCTCTACCGTGCCGAGGAACACGCTGCGCAGCGCCCGGACTGGCAACTGTTGCGCGCCCACGACTCCCAGGTGATGCTCGAAGGCCTGACCCTCAAGCGTGACGGCTACCTGCTATCGCTGCGCGAGCAGGGCCTGCAAGTGCTCGAGCTGTGCCGATCCGGCCAGGTGCCATGCCGGCTGCAGATGCCGGATGCCGTGTACAGCCTGGCGATCTACGACAGCCTGGAATTCGACAGCCCTTATCTGCGCCTGCGCTATGAATCCTTGCAATGCCCGGCGCAGATTCGCCAGCTGCACCTGCATGACACCACGCAACAGGTACTCAAACAGACCGCCGTACTCGGCGAGTTCAGCAGCGAGGAGTATGCCAGCCAACGGCTCTGGGCCACGGCCCACGACGGCCAGCAGATCCCCATCAGCCTGGTAGCGCGCCGCGAGGTGCTGGCCGGCCAGCAACCGGCACCGCTGTACCTTTATGGCTATGGAGCCTATGGCGAGTGTCTCGACCCCTGGTTCTCCCACGCCCGGCTAAGCCTGCTGCAGCGTGGCTTCATTTTCGCTATCGCCCATGTGCGCGGCGGTGGCGAGCTCGGCGAAGCCTGGTATCGCGCTGGCAAGCTGGCACACAAGGAAAACAGCTTCAGTGACTTCATTCACTGTGCTGAACAGTTGATCGCCAGCGGCCTGACCTGCCCAGCGCAGCTGGTCATCAGCGGCGGCAGCGCAGGTGGCCTGCTGATCGGTGCCGTGCTCAACCAGCGCCCCGAGCTGTTTGCCGCGGCCATCGCCGAGGTGCCGTTTGTCGATGTACTCAACACCATGCTCGACCCCGAGCTGCCGCTGACCATCACCGAGTACGAGGAGTGGGGCAATCCGCAGGAGCCTGAGGTCTACCAGCGCCTACGCAACTATGCCCCCTATGAGAACGTCTGCGCCCAAGCCTACCCGGCACTACTGGTGGTAGCCGGCTATCACGACACCCGCGTGCAGTACTGGGAAGCAGCGAAATGGGTGGCCAAACTGCGCCACTGCAAGACTGACCAGCATCTACTGCTGCTCAAGACCGACCTGGAAGCCGGCCATGGCGGTATGAGCGGACGCTACCAGGGCTTGCGGGATACCGCGCTGGAGTATGCCTTCATCCTGCATGCGTTGAACCTGGCGCCGCACTGAAACGCCGCCAGGCAAAGCACGCAAAAAAAAAGGGCGACCAGAAGTCGCCCAAATTGCCTTGCGTGCCTGTGAATCCGAAAGGTCAGCCCTGCTTGCGCTTGTGCGCGTCCTTCCAGATGAAATAGCCAAAGCCGCCCAAGAAAGCGACCATCAGTAGAACGGTGCCGATTCCAGCAAACACCACGGTATCCATGAACATGGCTGCCTCCTGCGGTTAGCCTGTGTGACATGGCTGCAGAGTAGGCGCAGGGTGGTCTGAGAAAATTGACGTTGATCAATCCACGACACCGCTGATGACATGGCCTGCCATTTGATTGACCCAGATCAACCTTACAGAGCGCATGGTTAATAGCTGGCAGGGAAAATGCGTTAGCGCAGGTCTCTCAACGCTTCTTCTTCGGCTTGCCTTTCTTGCTGGTTGGCCGTGCCTTGGGAAGTGGCAAGGCACGCTCGAACGCCGCACGCACTTCGCCCAGGCGACGCTCATGCAGGTCATGAATGCGCTTGTCGCGCTCGGCAGCAAAGTCAATGGGCTGGCGGTCGTCACTCATGGATTCACCCGGCGAAAAGTCAGATTGATGCGCGGCGCGCTGATTTTGCGACTGCGCGCCACCTGATGTTGCCAATGATGCTGGGTTGATCCACGCATCACCAGCAGACTGCCATGCTCCAGCAGCACGGAGTGTTCGATACGCTGACTACCCCGTCGGCGCAGGTCGAAACGCCGTGCCTGCCCCAGGCTCAGCGAGGCAATGCAGGGCTGCGCACCCAGCTCGGCTTCATCATCGCTGTGCCAACCCATGCAGTCCTGGCCATCGCGATAGTAATTGAGCAGCACGGCATTGAAGGACGCACCGGCGGCCTGCTCAACCGCCTGGCGGATGCCCTGCAGCAAGGCCGTCCAGGCCAGCGGCTGATGACGCTGCCCCGAGTAGCCGTAGCTGGCCTGCGGATCACCGTACCAGGCGACCAGGCGTGGCACCCTGTGCCAACGACCAAACAGTTGTACCTGTGGTTGCGACCAGCTCACTTGCTCAATCAGCGCCTGCAACCAAGCATCGGCCTGCGCGCGAGGCAGCCAATGCGGATACCAGTCCAGTTCGGCATCCGGCAGATGCAGACGGTGATCGCCAAACAGTTCCATGCACTGCCCCGACAGGCAAAAGATGGCTGATTATACCTGGCGTCCGCCGCCACACGGGTAACAGCCCCAGCCCGCCCCGCGCACTAAACCTCGACATCAATCCATAGCCCCTGGCGCGGCATGTCCTCGGGCAGCGCTGGCGACTCTTCGTCGTCCGTTTGCACCGCGCCCGACGGATGGCGGCGCCGGCGCTGCGCTTCGCGCCAGCGTTCCTGCACCTCCTGTGGATGACGCCGATCCAGGCTGATGGCACTCTCGCTGGCACTTTCCTCGGTGGGCGTGACAGGCGGAATCTCCGGGCGCGGCCTGGGCGTATCCTGCTGCGCCATGACCGGCACCAGGCTCTGAGGGATAGGTGGCAGCATCTGCACTCCTCCGTGACAACAGGCCGGCAAGCCTTGTTCAGGCTGTCGGCCAGGCATACCGCAACTTGACCGGCAGCATACCCGCTACACTTTGCTGGCAGGGTATTGGACCCGCAAATAGCCGTACAGTGCCGTCGCCCCGCCTGAAGGCATCGGTTACCATACGCGGCTTTTTTCACAGCGGGAGAGTCGCATGTCGCAGCAGTATCAACCAGGTCAACGCTGGATCAGTGACAGCGAGGCGGAACTGGGCCTGGGCACCGTACTGACCAGTGACGGGCGCCTGCTCACCGTACTCTATCCGGCGACCGGCGATACGCGTCAGTATGCGCTGCGCAACGCACCGCTGACCCGCGTGCGCTTCGCCCCGGGCGACGAGATCACCCATTTCGAAGGCTGGAAACTGACCGTACAGGAAGTCGAGGACATCGACGGCCTGCTGGTCTACCACGGCTTCGACAGCCAGCACCAACCACGCAGCCTGCCGGAAACCCAACTGTCGAACTTCATTCAGTTCCGCCTGGCCAGCGATCGCCTGTTCGCCGGACAGATCGACCCACTACCCTGGTTTGCCCTGCGCTATCACACTTACCAGCATCAGAACCGCCTGCTGCAGTCGCCTCTCTGGGGCCTTGGCGGCGTGCGTGCGCAACCTATTGCCCACCAGTTGCATATCGCCCGCGAAGTAGCCGATCGCATCGCGCCGCGCGTTCTGCTCGCCGATGAAGTGGGCCTGGGCAAGACCATCGAAGCCGGCCTGGTGATTCATCGCCAACTGCTGAGCGGACGGGCCAGCCGGGTGCTGATCCTGGTTCCGGAAAACCTCCAGCATCAATGGCTGGTGGAAATGCGCCGGCGTTTCAACCTGCAGGTAGCGCTGTTCGATGCCGAACGCTTCCTGGAAAGCGATGCCGACAACCCCTTCGAGGACTGCCAGCTGGCGCTGGTCGCACTGGAGTGGCTGGTCAGTGACGAACGCGCCCAGGATGCCCTGTTTGCCGCCGGCTGGGACCTGTTGGTGGTGGACGAAGCACACCACCTAGTCTGGCATGCTGAGCGGGCCAGCGCCGAATACAACCTGGTGGAGCAGTTGGCCGGGCATATTGCCGGCGTGCTGCTGCTCACCGCGACCCCCGAACAACTGGGTCAGGAAAGCCATTTCGCACGCCTGCGCCTGCTCGACCCGCATCGCTTCCACGACCTGCAGGCCTTCCGCGCGGAAAGCCAGCAATACCAGCCGGTTGCCGCCGCCGTGCAGGAGCTGCTTGACCATGGCCAGCTCAGCGAACAGGCCCGCCAGGCGATTGGCGGCTTCCTCGGCCAGTCTGGCGCCACCCTGCTGGCAGCACTGGAGGCCGGCGACGAACAGGCCCGCGCACGCCTGGTACGCGAGCTGCTCGACCGCCACGGCACAGGTCGCCTGCTGTTTCGCAACACACGCGCAGCCGTACGCGGCTTCCCCGAGCGCGAACTGCATCCTTACCCGCTGCCCTGCCCCGAACAGTACCTGGCCTTGCAGCCTGAAGAGCAGGCCGAGCTGTATCCCGAGGTGGCCTACCAGGCCCAGGACACCCAGGACGACGAACAACGCTGGTGGCGCTTTGATCCGCGCGTCGAATGGCTGATCGACACCCTGAAGATGCTCAAGAAATTCAAGGTACTGGTGATCTGCGCACATGCCGAGACCGCCCTCGACCTGGAAGACGCCCTACGCGTACGCTCAGGTATTCCCGCCACGGTGTTCCACGAAGGCATGAGCATCCTCGAACGCGATCGTGCCGCCGCCTACTTCGCCGACGAAGAATTCGGCGCGCAGGTACTGATCTGTTCGGAAATCGGTTCCGAGGGACGCAACTTCCAGTTCAGTCATCATCTGGTGCTGTTCGATCTGCCGGCCCACCCGGATCTGCTCGAGCAGCGTATTGGCCGCCTGGATCGTATTGGCCAGCAACATCGTATCCAACTGCACGTTCCCTACCTGGAAGGCAGTGCACAGGAGCGACTGTTCCACTGGTACCAGCAGGCGCTCAACGCCTTCCTGGCCACCTGCCCCACCGGCAATGCCCTGCAGCATCAGTTCGGCAGCCGCCTGCTCGAACAGTTGCCGGGCGGCCCGGCCGGCGCCTGGCAGGCCTTGCTGGAGGAAGCCCGCGCGCAACGCGAACGCCTGGAGCAGGATATGCAGCGCGGCCGCGACCGTCTGCTGGAACTCAACTCCGGTGGAGCTGGCGAAGGCGAGTCACTGGTTGAGGCGATCCACGAGCAGGACGACCAGTTTGCCTTGCCGATCTACATGGAAGAACTGTTCGAGGCCTTTGGCATCGACAGCGAGGATCACTCGGAAAATGCGCTGATCCTGCGCCCCAGCGAGAAAATGCTCGATGCCAGCTTCCCGCTCGGCGACGACGAAGCCGTCACTATCACCTATGACCGCCAACAGGCCCTGAGCCGCGAGGACATGCAATTCCTCACCTGGGAACACCCCATGGTGCAAGGCGGCATGGACCTGGTGCTGTCCGGCTCGATGGGTAATACCGCGGTGGCGCTGATCAAGAACAAAGCGCTCAAGCCAGGTACGGTACTCCTCGAACTGCTCTTCGTCAGCGAAGTCGTCGCGCCGCGCAGCCTGCAGCTGGGGCGCTTTTTCGCCCCACAAGCCATACGCTGCCTGCTCGACAGCAACGGCAACGACCTGGCAGGCAAGGTGGCCTTCGAAACCCTCAACGATCAACTGGAGAGCGTGCCGCGTGCCAGCGCCAACAAGTTTGTCCAGGCCCAGCGCGAAGTGCTGGCCCGGCAGATCAATGCGGCGCAGGCCAAGGTCGAGCCACACCACGCGCAACGTGTCGCGCAGGCCAGGCAGCGCCTGATCGACGAACGCGACGAAGAGCTGGCGCGCCTGCAGGCGCTACGAGCCGTCAATCCTAACGTGCGCGACAGCGAACTGCAGGCCCTGCAGCGGCAGCGCGACGAAGGCCTGGCCTACCTGGAAAAAGCCGCCCTGCGCCTGGAAGCCATTCGCGTACTGGTGGCCGGCTAGCGCAGGCCTTCCTGCATACGCTGGGCGTCCGCACAAAACGTGCGTGACGCCTGCCACAGGGCCAGCATGGTCAGCAGCAAGGCCAGTGGAATCAGGTACAACGCATCGTGCAGGCCGATAGCGCGGAATTGCTCGGTCATCTGCGTCGCGCCGGCAGCCAGGCGTGCCGCTTCAGCAAAGTGATCGGACAGACCACCGACCACCAGCGGGCCAAGCCCGCCACCCAGCAGGTACAAGCCGGCGAAGAACAACGCCATGGCACTGGCACGCAGACGCGGCTCCACCACATCCTGAATCGCCGTATACACGCAGGTATAGAAATTGTAGGAAAACAGCCAGCCCAGGCTGAACACCGCGACGAACACACCAATGGCAATCTGCCCGGCCAACAGCACATAGCCCGTACAGAGCGCAGCAATCAGCATGCTCACTGCGCCCAGCAGCAGGCGCCCACGCGCCCAGCGCTGGTGAGCGCGATCCGCCAGCCAACCGCCAGCCGTCAGCCCCAGCAAGCCGGTCAGCCCGACCATGATACCCACCGCCACCGCCGCCTGTTGCAACGACAAGGCAAAGTAGCGTTGCAACATGGGCACCATGAAACTGTTGGCCGCATAGGCAGCGAAGTTGTAGGCAAGCCCAGCCAGGGTCAACCACCAGAAGGTGCGGATCGCCAGCACCTTGCGCAACGGCTGAGCAACCTTCTCCTCGCTCACCTGCACCTGCTCGGCCGCGCCACGCCGCGGCTCACGAATGAAGAAGATGAACAACGCCAAGATAATTCCCGGTACGGCGGCAATGAAGAAAGGCGCACGCCAACTACCAAAGGCCTGGACCATCGCACCGATGGTGAAATAAGCCAGCAGCAGGCCCAGCGGCAAGCCCAGCATGAATAGGCCCATCGCCCTGGAGCGCTTTTCTGCTGGAAAAAGATCACCAATCAGCGAGTTGGCCGCCGGCGCATAACTCGCCTCACCGATACCCACACCCATGCGAATGAGCAGGAAGCTCCAGAAGTTCCAGGCCATGCCGTTGAGTGCGGTCAGGCCACTCCATACCAGCAAACCACAGCCCATGATCTTGCGCCGCGCGCCTATGTCGGCAAGCCGCCCCAGCGGAATACCCGCCAGCGCATAGACAATGGTGAACGCCGTACCCAGCAGGCCAATCTGCAAGTCCGTGAGATTCCACTCCAGACGGATCGGTTCGATGACGATGGACGGAATGGTTCGATCGAAGAAGTTGAACAGATTGGCCAGAAACAGCAGAAACAGAATGCGCCAGGCATTGGTAGCCTGGCGGGACGGCGGCTGCGACATGGCAAGCTCCCTCTCTTGTTATTGTGATGAACAGCGGCGCACCTTAGCAGTCAGCGCCCGGCAGGCCAATGAGCCATATCCCGCACGCGCTGTCAGCCAGGATAGACAGCCGTGATGCCTAGCTACAGGTTGGCTGCCCCGGCTCATCCAGGCAAGCGAGCAGCGCCTCCACGCTCTTTTCAAGACTGCCGCCCGCCTCCACCACGCAGTAAGCCCCAGCATCACGCAATGCTGCCTGCAGCTGCTGGTGACGAAGCAAACGCTCTTCGACCTGCCGAGCCGTCTCCCGACCGCGCTTCAACAGACGCTCACGCAGTTGCGGGGTGGGTGCTTCCAGGCAGATCGCTTGCAAGTTCGGATAACGTCGCCGTGCCTCACTCAGGTAGCCACGCGACCCGTTGACCAGCACCGCCTGCCCCGCCTGCAGCCAATCATCAATCTGGCGTGGCACACCATAGCTCAAGCCATTGGCCTGCCAACACAGGGCAAAGTCGCCTGCAGCCTGGCGCGCCGCAAACACCTCCTCACTGAGCCACTCTTCCAAAGGCTCGTTGCTCACCCCAACGCGCGTCACGCAACGTGGCGCCAAGTGATAGCCCCGCTCGGCAAGGGCTTGCGCGGCGGCCTGCAGAAGACTGTCTTTGCCAGCCCCCGAAGGCCCCATCAGGTAAACCAAGCGCATCGACACCTCCGCCCCTGCCTCACAGACTCGTTATGTCAGCCGAGTCGCATTTCTTCAGTTTAACGCTATGCAAAGGCAGCAGCTTGACTGAAAATTGACAACGTATTTTTGGCGAGCCTTTACCTGCCAACCCGCTGAACGGCAGCTGCCAAACGCGGTCATATTGGTGACAATCGCATAGCTGATTGCCAGCATCGCTTTCCCAAACCAATCGGTTTACCTTATGCGCCCTATGAAACAGGCACCCTACTCCAGCCGCACGGCTGACAAATTCGTGGTCCGTCTACCCGACGGCATGCGTGAACGCATCGGCGAAGTGGCACGCAGCCATCGTCGCAGTATGAACTCGGAGATCATCGCCCGCCTGGAACAAAGCCTGTTCCAGGAGGAAGGTATGCAAACCGACACGTCTCTGTGCATCGACAGCCCGGAACTCAGCCTCAGCGAACGCGAACTGCTGCAGCGCTTTCGCCAGCTCAGCCGCCGCCAGCAAAATGCCCTGGTAGCGCTGATCGATCATGACAGCGAACTGAGTGCCGAATAACCGGCCAACTCCATAAAAAAACCGGCTTTCAGCCGGTTTTTTTATATCTGCATCTTTGGGGCCGACACATAGCCAACCCCAGGCACAGGCTAGCCAACAAAACTCAGCAACACGCCAGCTGCCACGGCCGAACCAATAACCCCGGCCACATTCGGCCCCATGGCATGCATCAGCAGGAAGTTTTGTGGATTGGCTTCCAGGCCCACCTTGTTGGAAACCCGTGCAGCCATCGGCACCGCCGACACACCAGCCGAACCAATCAACGGATTGATCTTGTTCTTGCTGAACATATTCATGATCTTCGCCATGATCACACCAGCAGCAGTCCCTGCACAGAAAGCCATCATACCCAGCATGATGATGCCCAGAGTCTTCACCTGCAGGAAGGAGTCTGCCGAAAGCTTGGAGCCCACCACCAGCCCCAGGAAGATGGTCACGATATTGATCAGGGCGTTCCGCGAGGTATCCGCCAGACGCTCCACCACACCGGCCTCACGCAGCAGATTGCCCAGCGCGAACATGCCGACCAATGGCGCCGCATCCGGCAACAGCAAGCCAACCAGCACACACAGCACCAGCGGGAAGATGATCTTCTCGGTCTGACTCACCGGACGCAGCTGCGACATGACGATGGCACGCTCTTCCTTGGTGGTCAGTGCACGCATGATTGGCGGCTGGATCAACGGCACCAGCGCCATATAGGTATAGGCTGCCACAGCGATTGGGCCCAGCAGGTGGGGTGCCAGCTTGGACGTCACGAAGATCGAGGTCGGGCCATCAGCGCCACCAATGATGGCAATCGATGCCGCCTCTTTCAGGGTGAACTCCATACCGGGAATACCCAGCGAGCCAATCGCCAGAGCCCCCAGCAAAGTACCAAAGATACCGAACTGAGCCGCCGCCCCTAACAGCAGGGTCTTCGGGTTGGCCAGCATCGGGCCGAAATCCGTCATGGCCCCCACACCCAGAAAGATCAGCAGCGGAAAGATACTGGTCGGCAGGCCTACCTCATAAATCAGGTGCAGGAAGCCCGCGCCCTCGGCCATATTGGCTACCGGAATATTCGACAGCAAACCACCGAAGCCGATGGGAATCAGCAACAGCGGCTCGAAGCCTTTCTTGATAGCCAGATAGATCAACAGCAGACACACCGCGATCATCAGCACCTGTCCGGGCTCAATATGATAGAGACCGGTGCTCTGCCAGAGCTTCAACAACTTGTCCATGCCCAGCACCTCAGCCGATGGTCAGCAGGCTATCGCCCACCGCCACCGCGTCACCCACCTTGACGTTGACACTGCCGATCGTGCCGCTCTTGAAAGCCCGGATCTCGGTCTCCATCTTCATCGCCTCGAGGATCATGATCAGCTCACCTTCCTCAACCTGGTCACCGGCCTGCACCAGCACCTTGAAAATGTTGCCGGCCAGCGGCGCCTTCTGCGCTTCGCCAGCCCCCGCAGACGGCGCTGCTGCTGCACCCTGCACCACTGCCTGGCCACCCAGCGGTTTGATGCCCTGCAAGTCGCCGCCTTCGCTGACCTGCACCACATAGGACTGGCCATTGACTTCCACGGTATAGGCTTCGGGCTGTCCCGCCTCCCTGACCAGGCCTTCCTTGCCGGTCGGGACGGGTTCGAAGGCCGCCGGGTTACCGCGATTCTCCAGGAACTTCAGGCCGATCTGCGGGAAGAGTGCGTAGGTCAGCACATCGTCAATTTCTTCAGCCGCCAGCTTGATGCCCTTCTCTTTGGCTAGCTCACGCAACTCGGCGGTCAGCTTGTCCATTTCCGGTTGCAGCACGTCGGCCGGGCGACAGGTAATGGCCTGGCCACCATCCAGCACACGCTCCTGAAGCGCCTTGTTGAAAGGCGCCGGTGCCGCACCGTACTCACCCTTGAGCACGCCAGCCGTTTCCTTGGTAATCGACTTGTAGCGCTCACCCGTCAGCACATTGATCACGGCCTGGGTGCCGACGATCTGCGAAGTCGGTGTTACCAGCGGGATAAAACCGAGGTCTTCGCGCACGCGTGGAATCTCGGCGAGCACCTGATCGAATTTATCCTGGGCGCCCTGCTCCTTGAGCTGGCTTTCCATATTGGTGAGCATGCCTCCCGGCACCTGGGCGACCAGAATGCGTGAGTCCACCCCTTTGAGGTTGCCCTCGAACTTGGCGTATTTCTTCCGCACCTCGCGGAAATAGGCAGCAATTTCTTCCAGCAACTCAAGGTTCAGGCCAGTGTCACGCTCGGTACCCTGGAACATCGCCACCACCGATTCGGTCGGCGAATGACCGTAGGTCATGGACAGCGAGGAGATGGCCGTATCGACATTATCAATACCCGCCTCGACGGCCTTGAGGATAGCCACCGAAGACAGGCCGGCCGTGGCATGGCACTGCATATGGATCGGAATGGCCAGGCTGGCTTTCAGGCGCGTGACCAACTCGAAGGCGGTATAGGGCGTGAGAATCCCGGCCATGTCCTTGATGGCCACGGAATCAGCGCCCATGTCTTCGATCTGCTTGGCCAGATCGACCCACATGTCCAGGGTATGTACTGGGCTGGTGGTGTAGGAAATGGTTCCCTGCGCATGCTTGCCAACCTGCTTGACCGCCTTGAGGGCGCGATCCAGGTTGCGCGGGTCATTCATGGCATCGAAGACACGGAACACGTCGACACCATTGATCGCGGCCCGCTCGACGAACTTGTCCACCACATCATCGGCATAATGCCGGTAACCCAACAGGTTCTGGCCACGCAGCAACATTTGTTGACGCGTGTTGGGCATGGCCTTCTTCAGGGCGCGGATACGCTCCCACGGATCTTCCCCGAGATAACGGATACAGGCATCAAAGGTCGCCCCACCCCATGACTCTACCGACCAGAAGCCCACCTGATCGAGTTTCGGGGCGATCGGCAGCATATCTTCCAGACGAACGCGGGTAGCAAGAATGGACTGGTGCGCATCACGCAGCACCACATCGGTAATGCCGAGCGGTTTCTTGGTCATCGTCAAAACTCCCTGGCGGAGACGTTAGCCGCGCTTGGCACGGTGCTGGTGGATGGCTGCCTGAATAGCGGCAATGACAAGCGGATCAACAGGCGCCGCAACGGCGGTCTGCTTGCGAACAACAGGCGCCGCAAGCACCGGTGTCGGGACGAAACGCTCGATCAGGATGGACATGCCGCGGATGGCATAGATCAGAAGCGTGAGGAAAGCCAGAACACAGCCCATGCCAATCAGCATGAGTTCCACACCTTCCAGCAAAAGCTCAGTCGGGGTCATCGATAGGCTCCAAGTGATGCGGCTCTTGGCCGGCATTCGTTATGTCGGGCCTGACGGGCTTTTGACCCAGCCAAGCGGCGGAACATTAGCCTGAAAATCCAATCCGAAGCAATCAAAGCGCCAAAATAGCGACATTATTTTCCAGACAAGCGTCAGTTTGCCGCAGCCGATAACAGGGAAAAACCCTACCTACAGCTATCCAGAAGCCACACCCTACAACAGGAACAGGGTAGCCAAGCCCAGGAAAATGAAGAATCCACCACTATCGGTCATGGCCGTGATCATCACACTGGCGCCCATGGCCGGATCACGCCCCAGGCGCAACAGGCTCATGGGAATCAACACCCCCATCAGCGCCGCCAGCAGCAAATTAAGCGTCATCGCCGCCGTCATCACTGCCCCCAGCGACCAGCTATCATAGAGCACACCAGCGACCACACCGATCACCCCGCCCCATAGCAGGCCATTGACCAGTGCTACGCCCAACTCCTTGCGCATCAGCCGGGCCGTGTTCCCCGTACCCACCTGATCCAGGGCAATCGCCCGGACAATCATGGTGATGCTCTGATTGCCGGAATTTCCGCCAATACCGGCGACGATTGGCATCAGCGCAGCCAACGCCACCAGCTTCTCAATAGAGCCTTCGAACAGGCCAATCACCCGAGAAGCCACAAAAGCCGTGACCAGATTGACAGCCAGCCAGGCCCAACGGTTGCCCACCGACTTCCAGACCGAGGCGAAGATGTCTTCTTCTTCGCGCAAGCCGGCCATGTTGAGCACTTCGCTTTCGCTCTCTTCACGAATCAGGTCAACCATTTCGTCAATGGTCAGACGCCCAATCAGCTTGCCGTTGCGATCCACCACAGGCGCTGAAATCAGGTCATAGCGCTCGAAAGCCTGGGCCGCATCATAGGCATCCTCATCCGGATTGAAGGTCACCGGATCATCGGCCATGACCTCGCCAACCTGCTTATCCGGATCGTTGACCAGCAGGCGCTTGATCGGCAATACGCCCTTGAGAATGCCGTCATAGTCGACCACGAAGAGCTTGTCGGTGTGCCCCGGCAGCTCTTTCAGGCGACGCAGGTAGCGCAACACGACTTCCAGGCTGACATCCTCGCGGATGGTGACCATCTCGAAGTCCATCAGTGCGCCGACCTGATCCTCGTCGTAGGACAAGGCCGAACGCACACGCTCACGCTGCTGCGCATCCAGGCTTTCCATCAACTCATGGACGACATCACGCGGCAGTTCGGGGGCCAGGTCTGCCAGCTCATCGGCATCCATTTCCCGGGCAGCGGCGAGTATCTCGTGATCATCCATGTCAGCCAGCAGGGTTTCCCGCACGGCATCGGATACTTCCAGGAGAATGTCGCCATCACGTTCGGCACGCACCAGCTGCCAGACAGTCAGGCGATCGTGGAGCGGCAGAGCTTCCAGAATATGGGCCACGTCGGCCGAGTGCAGCTCATCAAGCTTGCGTTGCAGCTCGGCGAGATTCTGACGATGTACCAGGTTTTCCACCCGGTCGTGGTGCTGACCTTCCTGACGATGGGTCAGGTCTTCCACCAGGCGGTGGCGGTGCAGCAATTCGACCACCTGAGCCAGGCGATCCTGCAGGTTTTCCTGCGGCTTTTTCGCTTCAACTTCGCTCATAGCGTGCTCCACCCCCAGCGGCAGGCACGCCTTGGGGGCTCAATCAGTCCGTATGCGATTGCGCAATCGAGGTTCTGAGTAACTACTGGGTACGTCCATTGCTGGGTTCCACAAGCCCCGGCGGGGCTGACCGCGCCATGATAACACCGCAGCACACCGATTCGCTTGACAAAATCAGGAAATAACAAGTGCTTGCATGACGCTCCTGAAGCAGCCTGAGACGTCTGCGAGGCGCTTTGGGAGACGCGCCAACGGCGCCAGAAAACACAATCCACCGAACTGACGGAGGCAGAAACGACAAAGCCCCGCTCGATTGAGCAGGGCTTTGTGGATATGGCGCAGCGGACGGGACTCGAACCCGCGACCCCCGGCGTGACAGGCCGGTATTCTAACCGACTGAACTACCGCTGCATGTCGGTGGGCAAGATGCCCGAACAACTCTTTTTTCAGCAGTTAAAACCACTGAACACAACGCAAAAACGCTGTGTGAAAAATGGCGCAGCGGACGGGACTCGAACCCGCGACCCCCGGCGTGACAGGCCGGTATTCTAACCGACTGAACTACCGCTGCGCGTAACCTCGTGAGCGAGATTGGTGGGTGATGACGGGATCGAACCGCCGACCCTCTGCTTGTAAGGCAGATGCTCTCCCGGCTGAGCTAATCACCCTTCGCCTTGCGAGGCGCGCAATTTACGCAGAGGCACGCCACAAGTCAACCCTCGCCTGAATTTTTTCTCTGCGAACAACATGTTGCGTCCCCTGACAAGCTTCACGCGTTCGGGGGATGGTATGCCCGCCAAGGACTGTTATGATCCGCCTCGACCTTCTGCGGTGATCGTACACACGACACTTGCCGTCATGGACGCCAGCAAGCGCCGAAGGTAAGTAGCCAGCCAATAACAATGAGATCGTCACACAGGTTGCAATACGTGCCACCATCCCGCTCAGACACCCCTGCCCAGCGCTGGCCGCTACTTGCCTGCCTGGCACTCCTGCTAATCATGGGCGCCAGCTTTGCCTGGCAACTCCAGCAGCACCTGCAAACACTGCAGAGCCCAGCCAAACAGGCCATATCGCCACGCCTGCACAACGCCGCCGGCAACCCGGACATTACCTTTCTGGCGCGCTTGTTCGGCAATGCGCCAAACCCCGCCAGTACGAGCCAACCGACCCGCCTCAACTTGCGCCTTGAAGGTAGCTTCGTACAGGCCGACCCCGCCGGTTCCAGCGCCATCATTCGCCACCAGGACAAGAGCCGTCGCTACCGGGTAGGCGATGAAATCACTCCCGGAGTGATCCTCCAGCACATTGCCCCCCTGGAAGTCCGGCTACTACGCCAAGGGCACCTGGAAACGCTGGCCTTCCGCCCTGCCGGCCACGCACTGCAAGCGGTAGCGGAACGACGCAGCGAGCCTTCCCCGGACAGCCCACCCGACACCGAGCAAGCGTTGCAAGACCTGCATGCGGACGACCTTGCGCGCCTGCAGGAGCGCATGAACAGCCTGCGCGAACAGCTGCAACTGGACAACTCCACGCCCCCTAACCAGCCCTCCACGGACGCCCCCTGAGATGACGCTCAAGCCTGGCCTGCTTTCCCTTGCCCTTGCCGCCGCCCTCTGTCTGTCATTCCCCGCAGCAGCCAATACGGCCAGCAACGCAGACACCCCAGAGCGCTGGGTCATCAACCTGAAAAACGCTGAAATTGCTGATTTCATTGAGCAAGTCGCACAAATCAGCGGGCAGACCTTCGTCGTTGATCCGCGCGTCAAAGGCCAGGTCAGCGTTATTTCTCAAGCGTCCCTATCGCTCAGCGAGGTCTATCAACTGTTCCTCTCGGTCATGGCCAGCCACGGCTATACCGTGATTGCCCAGGGCGAACAGGCACGCATCGTGCCCAATGCCGAAGCGAAAAGCGAAGCCAGCACGCTGCGTGGCAATGAAGCCATGGAGACACGCCTGCTAGTCGTGCAACACGCTCCAGTCGCCGACCTGATCCCGTTGATCCGCCCACTGGTTCCGCAGCATGGGCATCTGGCTGCGGTCACCTCGGCCAACGCCCTGATCGTTACCGACCGCGCCGCCAATATCGAACGCATCGCCCGCCTGCTGGAACAGGTCGACCATCAGGGCGAGCATGACTACAGCGTGATCAACCTGCAGCACGCCTGGGTCGAAGATGCTGCCAAAGTCCTGGAAAACGCTCTGCCACGCGGCCAGAGCAAAGGTTCAGGCAGCACCCAGATCATTGCCGACAGCCGCAGCAATCGGCTGATCCTGCTCGGCCCGGACAAGGCCCGCGCGCGCCTGGTACGCCTGGCACAAAGCCTCGACAACCCCAGCCAGCGTTCAGCCAATACGCGGGTTATTCGCTTGCGCCACAACGACGCCAAGAGCCTGGCGGAAACCCTCGGCGAATTTTCCGAGCAACTCAAGGAAAGCAGCGGCGAAAGCAGCAAGAGCCGGCAACTGATGATTCGCGCTGACGAGAGCCTCAACGCCCTCATCCTACTGGCCGAACCTGACATGCTCAGTACGCTGGAGGGGATTGTCCAGCAACTGGATGTACCGCGCGCCCAGGTGCTGGTAGAGGCAGCTATCGTGGAGATTTCCGGTGATATCAGCGATGCCATCGGCGTGCAGTGGGCGATCGACGCTCGCGGGGATAAAGGCGGTCTCGGTGGCGTCAACTTCAGCAATACCGGCTTGTCGGTCGGCACAGTGATCGGCGCCATTGCCAACGACAAACTGCCCGACAACCTGAGCCTGCCCGACGGCGCCATCGTCGGCGTGGGCAGTGACAACTTCGGCGCACTCATCACCGCACTGTCGGCCAACAGCAAGAGCAACCTGCTGTCCACCCCCAGCCTGCTGACCCTGGACAACCAGAAGGCGGAGATTCTGGTCGGACAGAACGTGCCCTTCCAGACCGGCTCCTACACCACGGATGCCGCCGGCGCCAACAACCCCTTCACCACCATCGAGCGCAAGGATATTGGCGTGACCCTCAAGGTCACCCCGCACATCAACGAAGGCGGCGCTCTTCGCCTGGAGATCGACCAGGAAATTTCCTCCATCGCACCGACCACTACGCTCAACTCAAGGGCCGTCGACCTGGTTACCAATAAACGCTCGATCAAAAGCACCATCCTCGCCGGCGACGGACAGATCGTCGTGCTCGGCGGCCTGCTTCAGGACGATGTCACTCAGTCTGACTCCAAGGTACCTCTGCTGGGCGATATCCCGCTGCTTGGGCGACTGTTTCGCTCCAGCAGCGAAAGCCACGTCAAGCGCAATCTGATGGTCTTCCTGCGACCCACCGTGGTTCGCGACAGCAACGGCCTGGCCGCGCTGGCCGAACAAAAGTACGGCAGCATTCGCCTGTACGGCGGCGACCAGCCCGCCGGTCGTCACAACCTACTGCCCGAGCGCGCCGAACGGCTGTTCCAGCAAGGCCAGCCCATCGATCTGCGCCCCTAACACGAGAACCCCAGATAGACAAAAGGCAGCCTAGGCTGCCTTTTGCATCAGGAGAATACTCAGACCTGAGCCAGCCCCCGCGCCAGATCGGCCTGGATATCCGCGATATCTTCCAGCCCCACGGCAATCCGCAGCAAACCATCGCTGATGCCGGCGCGCTGACGATCCTCGGGCGATAAACGTCCGTGGGTAGTCGACGCCGGATGGGTGATGGTGGTCTTGCTGTCCCCCAGGTTGGCCGTGATGGAAATCATCCGTGTGGCATCCACACAGCGCCAGGCCGCCGCCTTACCGCCGCGCACCTCGAAACTGACCACCGCACCAAAGCCCGTCTGCTGCCGACAAGCCAACGCATGCTGCGGATGACTGGGCAGGCCGGCATAGTAGACATGCTCAACCTGCGGCTGCTGCTCCAGCCACTCCGCCAACTGTTGAGCCGCGGCACAGTGAGCCTGCATGCGTAGACGCAGGGTTTCCAGGCCTTTGAGGAACACCCAGGCATTGAACGGACTGAGCGTCGGCCCGGCGGTACGCAGAAAGCCCACCACCTCTTTCATCTGCTCGGCACGCCCGGCCACCACACCGCCCAGGCAACGCCCCTGGCCATCGATGAACTTGGTCGCCGAATGAATGACGATATCCGCTCCCAGCGCCAAGGGCTTCTGCAATACCGGCGTACAGAAGCAGTTGTCGACGGCCAGCCAGGCACCCCCGGCATGGGCAATTTCCGCCAGCGCAGCGATGTCCACCAATTCCGCCAACGGGTTGGAAGGTGACTCGACAAACAGCAGCCTGGTGTTGTCCCGCAACGCATCACGCCAGGCCTGCAGGTCGGTCAACGGCACGTAGTCGACCTGCACACCAAAACGCTTGAAGTACTTGTCGAACAGGCTGACCGTGGCACCGAATACGCTGCGCGAAACCAGCACATGGTCACCGGCACTGCACAGGCTCATGACCATGGCCAGGATCGCTGCCATGCCGGAGGCCGTCGCGACCGCCTGCTCGGCCCCTTCCAGCGCCGCAATACGCTCCTCGAAGGTGCGCACGGTCGGATTGGTGTAGCGCGAGTAGACATTGCCTGGCTGTTCACCAGCAAACACCGCGGCGGCCTCGGCCGCACTGCGAAACACATAGCTGGAACTGGTGAACAGCGCCTCGCCATGCTCACCTTCCGGGGTGCGCCGCTGCCCGGCACGCACTGCCAGGGTATCGAAACCCACGCCGTGCAGATCGCTGTCCAGGCGACCCGCCTGCCATTCTTGCGTCATGATGCTACCTCATTGGGGCGCTGGCCCAGTCCGCGCACAAAGCAAACAACGGCCGCTTAGTTGTTGTACAGATCGATGATCGCACTGACCATCTGGCTGGCCACCTTGGCGCCATCGTTACGCGCTTGCTCGATACGCGCCAGGTAAGCCTCGTCGACATCACCCGTGACGTACTGGCCGTCGAAGACCGCACAGTCGAACTCATCGATCTTGATCTTGCCACCACCGACCGCTTCCTTGAGGTCATCGAGGTCCTGATAGACCAGCCAGTCGGCGCCAATCAGCTCAGCCACTTCCTCGGTACTGCGACCATGAGCGATCAACTCGTGAGCGCTCGGCATGTCGATGCCGTAGACATTCGGGTAACGCACCGCCGGTGCCGCCGAGCAGAAGAACACGTTTTTCGCTCCGGCCTCGCGAGCCATCTGGATGATCTGCTTGCAGGTCGTGCCACGCACGATGGAATCATCCACCAGCATGACGTTCTTGCCACGGAACTCCAGATCAATGGCATTGAGCTTCTGCCGCACTGATTTCTTGCGTGCTGCCTGGCCAGGCATGATGAAGGTCCGTCCGATATAGCGATTTTTCACGAAGCCCTCACGGAACTTCACGCCCAGCCGGTTGGCCAACTCCAATGCCGAGGTACGGCTGGTGTCGGGAATCGGGATGATCACGTCGATACCATGATCAGGACGCTCGCGGAGAATCTTCTCGGCCAGTTTTTCGCCCATGCGCAAACGCGCCTTGTAGACCGACACACCGTCCATGATCGAATCCGGACGCGCCAGATAGACATGTTCGAAAATGCACGGCGAGAGACGTGCCTGCTGGGCACACTGACGGGTATGCAGTTTGCCGTCTTCGGTGATATAGACCGCTTCGCCGGGTGCCAGATCGCGGATCAGCGTGAAGCCGAGCACATCAAGCGCAACGCTCTCGGATGCAATCATGTACTCCACACCCTCATCGGTATGCCGCTGGCCATACACGATGGGACGAATCCCCTGGGGATCGCGGAAGCCGACGATGCCATAGCCGGTGATCATGGCCACCACCGCATAACCGCCACGGCAACGCTGATGCACCCCGGATACGGCGGCAAAGACATCCTCCTCATCCGGCTTGAGCTTGCCGCGTACCGCCAACTCGTGGGCGAATACGTTGAGCAGCACCTCGGAGTCGGAATTGGTGTTCACATGGCGCAGATCCGAGGCATAGATTTCCTGGGTCAACTGCTCGACGTTGGTCAGGTTGCCGTTGTGCGCCAGGGTGATGCCATAGGGCGAGTTGACATAGAACGGTTGCGCCTCAGCCGAACTGGAGCTGCCTGCGGTGGGATAGCGCACATGACCGATGCCGACATTGCCGAACAATTGCTGCATGTGGCGCTGCTGGAAGACATCGCGCACCAGGCCGTTATCCTTGCGCAGGAACAGCTTGCCGCCATGACTGGTCACGATACCGGCAGCGTCCTGGCCACGATGTTGAAGCACGGTAAGCGCGTCATACAGCGCCTGATTGACGTTCGACTTACCGACCATACCGACGATGCCACACATGCGACGCAACCTCTATTCAGTGAAACAGGCTAATGAGCTAAGCATGACCGACCTCAAGGGGTCGGCAGCTGCATGGAAAAAGGTAAGGAGGCGGGCTCGCTGACACCACTGGCCAGCCATTGGCTGCCCAGCCCCAGCACCAGGTTCTTTGACCAGTCGGCCACCAGCAGGAAATGCGGCAACAGCACCGATTGATGCCACCACAGGTCTTCCTGCACCGGCGCCAGGCTCAGCAAACCGACCAGTACCACTACCAGCAGACCACCACGAGCGGCCCCGAACACCATGCCCAGAAAACGATCGGTACCCGAAAGCCCGGTGACCCGGATCAGCTCACCGATGAGAAAGTTGACCAGCGCCCCAACCAGCAGGGTCACCACGAAAAGTATTACGCAGGCACTGATCACCCGCGCCGAAGGCGTACTGATGTAGTCCTGCAGATGATGCGCCAGAGCGCCACCGAACAACCAGGCCACCGCACCGGCGATCACCCAGGTCAGCAGCGACAGGGCTTCCTTGACGAACCCTCGACGCAGGCTGATCAGGCTGGAAACCAGAATGATGGCGATGATCGCCCAATCGACCCAGGTGAATGTCACGGCAATGTCCGCATGCACAAGAGGTGCGGGATTTTAGCAGAGCCACTCCCCCGCTTAACAGCGCACTGCGTCAGTTCCGCTCCGGCTGGAAGCGTACGATGAAGCCATCCAGCTGCAACTGACGCTTGAGCTGCGCACGCAAGCGCTCCGCTTCCGTCTTCTCGATGACCGGGCCGACCAGCACCCGCGTCTTGCCCTCGAAGCTGCGCACATAGGCGTTGTAGCCCTGGGCACGCAGTTTCTGCTGCAAGGCCTCGGCGCCTTCGCGGCTGGCCAGACTGGCCAACTGCACCGACCAGCTACGCGGCAGGCCTGCCTCATCCAGCCCCGCCACAGGCGTACCGCTAGCCAGGGGAGCCTGACTCGACGGAACCTCTGCGACCACGGGCGGCTCCTGCTCGACTACCGGCACGACCGGCTCGGCAGCGTGCTCGGGCATGGCCTGCAACGGCGGAATGTCGAGTGGCTCGACCGGTTCCGGGGTCACAATGAGGCTGTCCGCTGGCTCCGGCATGGCCGGCGCTACAACCTGCACATCACGCGCCTCATCCGGACGGGAAAACAGCATGGGCAGGAACACCACAGCCAGCGCCAACAGTACCAGCGCCCCGACAATACGTTGCCGCAATCCCCGATCGAGCAAAGCCATCATCCTTCCCCTTGCGTCTGCAGCCAGGTCAGCGCCTCGGCCACACAGAAAAACGAGCCGAACACCAACACCTCGTCGCCTTCCTGTGCCTGGGCACATTGAATATCAAGCGCCGAGCATACGGAATCTGCCTGCCGCACCGAAACCCCGGCTTCGCGAAGATAGTCAGCCAACTCTGCGGCCGTTCGGCTCCGCGGGCTATCAAGGGGCGCCACGCACCAGTCCTGACAGAGATCAAGCAGCGGCTGCAGGACGCCAGGTAAATCCTTGTCGGCCAGTAAGCCGAACACCGCAAGGCGACGACGCGGACGCTGCCGTAGTCGCTGCGCCAAGTAGTGTGCGGCGTGCGGGTTATGCCCGACATCCAGCAATAACGCGACGCGCTTGCCACGCACGGTTACCTGACAACGCTGCAAGCGCCCTGCCAGCTGGGTTTCAGCCAGTGACTGGCGCAACCGTTGAGCCTCCCAGGGCAACCCAAGTAACGCATATGCCTGCAATGCCAGCGCGGCATTCTCCACGGGCAGATCAAGCTCGGGGAGGGCCTCCAGCTGCAGGGGATGCCCCTGGGCATCAACCCCATGCCAGTCGCGACCTGCCAGAGCAAAAGAGCGACCGCGCACATGCAACGGACAGCCCAGGCGCTGCGCCTCATCCAGCAACGGCTGCGGTACATCCTCATCACCGCACAGGGCGGCATGACCAGCGCGCAGGATGCCGGCTTTCTCACGCGCCACCGATTCGCGACTGTCGCCCAACCACTCGACATGATCAACACCGATACTGGTAATCAACGCCAGATCGGCATCCACCAGGTTGACCGCATCCAGCCGGCCACCCAGCCCTACCTCCAGCACCAGCGCATCCAGTTCCTGCTGTTGGAAAATCCAAAACGCCGCCAGCGTGCCCATTTCGAAATAGGTCAGGGAAATATCGCCGCGCCGCGCTTCCACAGCGGCAAAAGCTTCGCACAGCAGTTCGTCCGTCACCGGCTGGCCATTGATCTGTACCCGCTCGTTGTAACGCAACAGGTGAGGCGAAGCATACACACCAACCCGCAAACCCTGGCCGCGCAACAGGCTGGCCAGAAAGGCACAGGTCGAGCCTTTGCCATTGGTGCCGGTAACGGTGATCACCCGGGGAGCCAGACGCCCCCGAGCGAGGCGCTGCCAAACCGCAGCGGCACGCTGCAAGCCCATGTCGATAGAGACCGGATGCAGTTGTTCCAGGTAGCTCAACCAGCTGGCCAGGTCACGCTCCGTCATGCACAGGCCGCCCCGGCAAAGGGCGAGGGCTGGCCGCCCAGCTGCGCCAGCAGGCGAGCCAGGCGCTCACGCAACTCGGCACGCGGGATGATCATGTCGATCGCCCCATGCTCCAGAAGAAACTCACTGCGCTGGAAACCTTCCGGCAGTTTTTCGCGCACGGTCTGCTCAATGACTCGCGGCCCGGCAAAACCGATTAACGCGCGCGGCTCAGCGACGATGACATCACCGAGCATGGCCAGGCTGGCCGACACGCCGCCATAGACCGGATCGGTCAGCACCGAGATGAACGGCACGCCCTCTTCGCGCAGGCGCGCCAGCACTGCCGACGTTTTGGCCATCTGCATCAGCGAGAGCAGGGCCTCCTGCATACGCGCGCCCCCCGAAGCAGAAAAACAGATCAGCGGGATGCGCTGCTGCAGGGCAACATTGGCGGCACGCACAAAGCGCTCGCCGACCACCGCGCCCATGGAACCGCCCATGAAGCTGAATTCAAAGGCACAAGCCACTACCGGCAAGCCATGCAAGTCCCCGCGCATGGCCACCAGGGCATCCTTCTCACCGGTATCTTTCTGCGCAGCCAGCAAGCGATCCTTGTACTTCTTGCTGTCACGAAACTTCAGACGATCCACCGGTTCCAGCTCGGCAGCGATTTCCTCGCGTCCACTTTCGTCGAGAAACATGTCCAGACGCGCCCGTGCACCGATACGCATGTGGTGCTGACACTTAGGGCAGACATCCAGGGTTTTCTCCAGCTCCGGCTTGTACAGCACAGCATCACAGGAGGGACACTTGTGCCAGAGGCCTTCAGGGACCGAGCTTTTCTTTACCTCCGAACGCATGATCGACGGGATCAGCTTGTCTACCAGCCAGTTGCTCATGCTTGCTCAACTCCTTCAGAAGCCAAATTCTTGTCAGGTCGCCAAGGGCGACGGCAATCACGCACTATGCAGTGCCATGTCAGGCTATGGACGGTTGCCTGGTACGCATCGTCACACCTGGCTGGGCAATCAGGCACCGCGCACGGCCTGCACGAAGGCCGCCATCCGCATGGGGTCTTTGATGCCCTTGGCCAGCTCGACGCCGCCACTCACATCCACCGCATAGGGTCGGGCACAGGCAATGGCCTGCGCGACATTATCAGGATGCAACCCGCCCGCCAAAATGATCGGCAAACCACCCTCCTGCGGCACCTGCTTCCAGTCAAAGGCCGCCCCGGTGCCTCCCGGCACACCTTCGACATAGGTATCCAGCAGAATACCTCGCGCATCGGCGTACTGTGCCATCTCGGCCTGCAGATCAATGCCCGGACGCATGCGCAGTGCCTTGATATACGGGCGCGCATAGCCACGACAGTCATCGGCAGCCTCGTCACCATGAAACTGCAGCAAGTCCAGCGGCAGTTGATCAAGCAGGCTCTGCAGGTTTTTCCGCGGCATGTCGACAAACAAACCCACACTACTTACGAAAGGCGGCAAGGCCGCAAGAATCGCGGCGGCTTGCTGGATGCTGACCGCACGCGGGCTGGGCGGATAGAACACCAGGCCAATGGCATCCGCTCCGGCGGCTACCGCAGCCAGGGCATCCTCCACACGGGTAATCCCGCAGATCTTGCTGCGCACACGCGCCATATTCCATGCTCCTGGCTACTCATCAGCGAGCCACTTGATATCCGGCGCACATGCCGCCTCTTGTTCAAACGCCTCAGCGCCTGTGCACATCCTGCAGTCCCGAGAGAAAATGTGGCCCCAGGTAACGCTCAGGCAGGGCGAACTCCTCGGGATACTCCACGTTCACCAGGTACAAGCCGTAGGGGTGCGCAGTCACTCCAGCATCGCGCCTGTTGCGACTGGCCAGCACCTCCTCGACCCAGACTACTGGACGCTCCCCGGCACCAATAGTCATCAGCACCCCAGCCATATTACGCACCATGTGGTGGAGGAAGGCATTGGCTCGCACATCCAACACAATGAAGCGGCCCTGTTGCAAAACCTGAAAGTGATGGATGGTCTTGACGGGGGACTTGGCCTGGCACTGTCCCGCCCGGAATGCACTGAAATCATGAGTACCCAAGAGAGCCTGGGCCGCCTCCTGCATGCGCTGGGCATCCAGCGGCCGGTGATTCCAGGTGACCTCTTCGGCCATGTGCGCTGGGCGCACCGGATCGTTATAGATCACATAGCGATAGCGACGCGCCATAGCGCTGAAACGCGCATGGAAGTGGCGCGGCATGACCTGTGCCCAGGTCACGCTGATATCCTTGGGCAGATACATATTGGCGCCCATGATCCAGGCATGCAGCGGACGCTCGACTTGCGTATCGAAATGCACCACCTGGCCACTGGCATGCACGCCGGCATCGGTACGACCGGCGCAATTGATCGTCAGTACCTCGCCCCCCGCTACCCTCGACAGAGCCTGCTCGAGGCAGGCCTGCACACTGGGCACGCCGGCATTCTGCCGTTGAAAACCATGATAACGACTACCCCGGTACTCAATACCCAGGGCAATTCTGGAAAAGCCAACGGCCGCCCATTCGGCGGCCGTGGTGGTTACTGCATCAGTCATGAAAAGGCATCGAACTCAGGTCAGGCTGGCAATCAGCTCGCGTGCTTCCTGCTGTTGAGCTTCGGAACCTTCCTGGACCACTTCTTCGAGGATGTCACGGGCGCCTTCAGCATCACCCATGTCGATGTAGGCACGGGCCAGATCCAGCTTGGTGGCTGTTTCGTCGGTACCGGAGAGGAAGTCGAACTCGTCGTCATCCAGCCCCGGGGTACTGGGCAGTGGCTCGGCTACTGGTTCCTGAGCTTCCAGGCTATCGCTAAGCTCACCCAGTTCGGCACTGACCTGATCCAGCTGGCTGGCAAAATCGGCCACTGCGGCTTCCGGCTGCATGTCGTCCTCCATGGACAGGTCGAAATCAGCCGGCAAATCGAGGCCAGCCAGCTCATCATCACCAGCCGCAGGCAGCGCAGCGGGGGCCTCCTCCAGCGGGGCAGCGGAGACCGACAACTCGTCTTCCAGAGTCAGCAGGAAATCATCCTCATCCAGCACTGGCGTTTCAGCCTGGGCGGCAGCAGGCGCATCAAGCTCCAGGCTGAACTCATCCAAAGCGCTGTCGGCAACACTACTGGGCTGCTCGTCAAGGGCCAGGGCAAAGTCCAGCTCACTGTTGCTCAGCTCCGGAATGTCTGCCGAGGGAGCGCTCTGCGGCTGGTCAAGCTGCAGGTCGTCAAAGGCCAAATCATCCAGCGACAGCGCATCGACTGGCTCGTCAGCAGGTTTCGCCGCCGCCTGAATATCGGCTTCAAGATCAGCTTCAAGCTCATCAAGGCTGATGTCGAAGGCATCGTCAAGGTCGTCAGCCGCCGGTTGCGCGGCCGGTTCATCAAGCAGCAAATCATCCAGCCCGGCGTCGAAACTGGCAGCACTCACCGCTGCCACCGCAGCCAAGCCAACCGCCATGGCGGGGTACTTGTTACGCAGCTGTTCCAGTTCGCGCTGCACGCCACCAATTTCTTCCAGCTCGCCATGCTGACGGGCAAAACCCTCACGGTCACCCAACTCGGCCTGTACCTCCATCAGTTTCAGACGCAGATCGCTGCGCTGGGGCTCCTGATTGATGGCGTTGTGCAGCAGTTCAGCCGCCTGAGGGAAACGACCGTAAGCGATGTAGATCTCCGCTTCACCCAACGCATCAGCAGTTTGCGGGGTCAGCGGTGCTTCCTCGAACGGCTTGTCAGTATCAGCTTCCGGCACGCCCTGATCGAAGGCATCGGCAAAGCTGCTTTCCGGCATGTCCAGATCGCTTTCCAGACTGCTGCTGTGTGCATCCTGCTCCAGCTGGCTCTGCAGTTCAGCTTCCTTCTGCGCATTACGGCGCGACACTGCCATCAGGCCGAGCAACAGCAGCAACAGTGCGCCACCGCCAGCTGCACCCAGCAACATCTGGTTGGCCAACAGCTCGTCCAGCCAGCTTTGCTCTGCAACCGGTGCCGGAGGCGGAGTCACTGGCTTGGCCGGTGCAGCCGGCTGCACCGGAGTAGCGGGCTTAACGACTTCGACAGGGCGCACAACCTCGGCAGCCGGAGCCTGCTCGGCGGGCTTCTCGGTGTAATTGAAATCAGGCTCGGCCGGCGCGGCGGGAGCGGCCTCAACCGGAGCGGCGGGAGCAACCGGCGCAGCGGCCTTCTCTACAGCGGGCTGAGTAACCGCTGCCGGTGCGGAGGATGGCGTAGCAGCCGGCTGCTTGGCCAGATCAGCTTGCAGCTTGGCCAGTTGCTCATCCTTCAGCGCCACCAGCTTCTGCAACTTGTCGAGCTGGCTCTGCAGGTCGCCCAGGCGACCCGTCAGCTCCTGATTTTCACGGCGCGTTGAATCCAGGCTTTCCTGGGTCACCGCGAGTTTGTCTCGCAGGGCCTTGGCATCGGCAGCGCCCTTGTCGCTACCCGCAACGGCTTTACCACTGTCAGCGGATACCAGACGCAGATTGTCCTTGCTTGCCGACTGGCTGGGAGCCGCGTCCGCTACGCTACGCGGCGTGGCATCCAGCTGGCGCTGTGCCGGTGCGCTGCGCCCATCACGCCAGGCAGCATTCTGTTCGGCAACCTGAGCCACCGCCTGCCCCTGGGTACGGCTAGCAACCTGGTCTGCCGAGGGCATGCGTAGTACCTGGCCACGTTTCATGCGGTTGATGTTACCGCCTACGAAAGCATCGGGATTCAGCTCAAGAATGGCCAGCATGGCCTGATGCACAGTCCCGCCCTGACGGTGACGCGAAGCAATTTCCCACAGGGTGTCGTTGGGCTGGGTGCGATATTCGCCAGGCGCAGCAGCGGGTGCGCTGCTGGCAGGTGCCGCACTGCGCGGAGCCGCGGCGGGTACACGAGCCTGCCCAGCACTGCGCGGGGCGGCAGCCACGGGGGCAGCAACCGGAGCCTGCAAGGGCGCAGCGATCGGTTGCGGGTTATACAAGGGCGGATCGAGCAGCAGTGTGTACTCACGCAGCAACCGACCGTTTGGCCAGAGCACTTCCACCAGGAAATTCAAATAAGGCTCGCGTACCGGCTTGTTCGAGGTGACCTGGATGACACTCTTGCCGTTCGGCTTGACCACGGGAGTGAACTTCAGGCCGGTGAGGAAAAATTGTCGATCAACTCCGGCCTTGCTGAACTCTTCGGGAGATGCCAGGTTGGAAATCAACTCGCTGGCGGACAGATCGCGTGTATCCAGCAATTCGATCTCGGCGACCAGAGGCTGGTTGAGAGCAGACTTCAAGGTCACTTCGCCCAACCCCAGCGCATTGGCCATACCTGAACTCAGCGCCGAAGCAGCCGCAATTGCCAATGCCAGTTTGCGAACCCGAATCATAGCGTAATCCCTTGTTTTATCTTTTATTCTCGTCAAGCGAGAGGGGTCTTGATGCTGCTGCCTACGCGCCCTGCAAGGGCGTATCCCCGCCAGCTGGCCACCAAGCCAGTATTGTCAAGCTAGAAAGAATCTTCAAATTTTCCGGTAAGTATCTTTGACAGATAGTGTTTTATCAATAATTCGACAAACTGCACAGGCGCAGGGCCCATGCCTTTTACCGGATAACCGGAAACACCGCACACTTTGCGCCGGCACACATGCTGCCGGCAATCTGCGTCTATCGTCCAGCCCCAGTATTGACGCAGCGCACAAAAAACACGCCCCGGAAAACCGGGGCGTATTCAGCAGTCTAAGTACTCAAGGCACACTCAACGTGCCAGCAGGATGCGCAGCATGCGCCGCAACGGCTCGGCCGCTCCCCACAGCAGTTGGTCACCCACAGTAAAGGCACCGAGGTACTGCGAGCCCATGTTGAGCTTGCGCAGACGCCCCACCGGCACAGTGAGGGTGCCAGTCACGGCGGTCGGCCCCAGCTCGCGCATACTAGCCTCGCGCTGGTTGGGCACCAGCTTGACCCAGGGATTGTGCTGACTGATCAGTTGTTCGATGTCAGCCATCGGCACATCCTTGTTCAGCTTGATGGTCAATGCCTGGCTGTGGCAACGCATCGCGCCCACACGCACACACAGGCCATCCACGGGGATAGGATTCTTGTTGCGACCCAGAATCTTGTTGGTCTCGGCCTGGCCTTTCCACTCCTCGCGGCTCTGCCCGTTGGGCAACTCCTTGTCGATGTAGGGGATCAGGCTACCGGCCAGCGGCACGCCGAAGTTGTCCACCGGGAAGCCTTCGCCACGCATGGCTTCAGCCACCTTGCGATCGATATCGAGGATGGCGCTGGCCGGATTAGCCAGATCGTCAGCCACAGCGCCATGAATGGCCCCCATTTGCTTGATCAGCTCGCGCATGTTCTGCGCACCCGCGCCGGAGGCTGCCTGGTAGGTCATGGCGCTCATCCACTCGACCAGACCGGCTTCGTACAGGCCACCCAGCGCCATCAGCATCAGGCTGACGGTGCAGTTGCCGCCGATGTAGTTCTTGGTACCCGCATCCAGCTGCTGGTCGATGACCTTGCGGTTGACCGGGTCCAGCACGATCACGGCGTCATCGGCCATGCGCAGGCTGGAGGCCGCGTCGATCCAGTAGCCAGTCCAGCCGGCTTCGCGCAGCTTGGGGAAGACCTCACTGGTGTAGTCGCCACCCTGGCAGGTCAGGATCACATCGAGGCTCTTCAGCTCATCAATGCTGTAGGCATCCTTCAGCGGGGCAATGTCCTTGCCAATGGCAGGGCCCTGGCCACCGACATTAGAGGTAGTGAAGAACACCGGCTCGATCAGGTCGAAGTCCCGCTCTTCCAGCATGCGCTGCATAAGCACGGAACCGACCATGCCACGCCAACCGATCAGACCTACACGTTTCATAACGACTACACCTATATAAGCAGCCCGCCGGAACCACCCCGGCGGGACTGGAAGATTACAGACTACGCAGCGCTTCTACCACCGCGTCGCCCATGGCGGCAGTGCCTACCTTGGTCTTGCCTTGCGACCAGATGTCGCCGGTACGCAGCCCCTGATCCAGTACGAGGCTGACGGCCTGCTCGATGGCATCGGCGACTTTGACCTGGCCGAAGCTGTAACGCAGCATCATCGATACCGAGAGGATGGTCGCCAGCGGGTTGGCAATGCCCTGCCCGGCGATATCCGGCGCCGAGCCGTGGCACGGCTCGTACATGCCCTTGTTATTGGCATCCAGGGAGGCCGAGGGCAGCATGCCGATGGAACCGGTGAGCATCGAAGCTTCATCCGAGAGGATGTCGCCAAACATGTTGTCGGTCACCATCACGTCGAACTGCTTGGGCGCACGTACCAGCTGCATCGCAGCGTTGTCGACGTACATGTGGCTCAATTCGACGTCTGGGTAATCCTTGGCCACTTCCTCGACCACGGCACGCCACAGCTGACTGGAGGCCAGCACGTTGGCCTTGTCCACCGAGCAGAGCTTCTTGCCCCGCACCATGGCCATGTCGAAGCCGACCTTGGCGATGCGGCGGATTTCGCTCTCGCTGTACGGCAGCGTGTCGTAAGCCATGCGCTCGCCGTTTTCCAGCACCTTGCTCTCGCGCGGCTGGCCGAAGTAGATGCCGCCGGTCAGCTCACGCACGATAAGGATATCCAGACCAGCGACCACTTCCGGCTTGAGGCTGGAGGCCTCGGCCAGTTGCGGATAGAGAATGGCCGGACGCAGGTTGCCGAACAGGCCCAGCTGCGAGCGGATCTTCAGCAGGCCACGCTCCGGGCGGATGGCCGGATCAATGGTGTCCCACTTCGGCCCACCCACAGCGCCGAGCAGCACGGCGTCGGCGGCGCGGGCGCGCTCCAGGGTCTCGTCGGCCAGCGGCACGCCATAACGGTCGATGGCCGCACCGCCCAGGTCATCGAAGCTCAGCTCGAAACCGAGGTTGTATTTCTCATTGGCCAGGTTCAGCACCTTGACCGCCTCGGCCATGATTTCCGGGCCGATACCGTCGCCTGGGAGGACCAGAATTTGCTTTGTCATATTTCTATCCGTCATCTCGATAAATCTTTCGCTGGAGGCTGGAGGCTGAACGAAAGAGCCGCACGTTTTTCAGCTCAGCCTTCAGCCTAAAGCCGAAGGCTTCGGCTTCACGCCTTGATCGCGCCGAACAGCCAGGGGCTGCTCTGCTGGTGTTTGGCTTCGAAGGCCTTGATAGCCTCAGCGTCCTGCAGGGTCAGGCCGATGTCGTCCAGGCCATTGAGCAGGCAGTGCTTGCGGAAGGCATCGATCTCGAAACTGTACTGCACGCCATCCGGACGGGTCACGGTCTGCGCCGCCAGGTCCACGGTCAGCTGGTAACCCTCGGTGGCCTCGGCCTGCTGGAACAGCGCATCGACCTCTTCATCCTTGAGGATGATCGGCAGCAGGCCGTTCTTGAAGCTGTTGTTGAAGAAGATGTCGGCAAAGCTCGGCGCGATCACGGTGCGGAAGCCGTACTCGTCCAGCGCCCAGGGCGCGTGCTCGCGGCTCGACCCGCAGCCGAAGTTCTCGCGCGCCAGCAGCACGCTGGCACCCTGGTAGCGCGGGAAGTTCAGCACGAAGTCCTTGTTCAGCGGACGGTTCGAGCAATCCTGGTTCGGCTGGCCGACATCCAGGTAGCGCCACTCGTCGAACAGGTTCGGGCCGAAGCCGCTGCGCTTGATGGACTTCAGAAATTGCTTGGGAATGATCTGGTCGGTGTCGACGTTGGCACGATCCAGCGGAGCCACCAGACCAGTGTGTTGGGTAAAGGCTTTCATCATCTGTCTCCTCAGGCCTGGATCAGTTCACACACGTCGATAAAGTGACCGGTCACGGCAGCGGCCGCGGCCATGGCCGGGCTGACCAGGTGAGTACGGCCACCGGCGCCCTGACGGCCCTCGAAGTTGCGGTTGGAGGTCGAGGCGCAGTGCTCACCGCTGCCCAGCTTGTCCGGGTTCATCGCCAGACACATGGAGCAGCCCGGCTCACGCCATTCGAAACCGGCTTCGATGAAGATCTTGTCCAGCCCCTCGGCCTCGGCCTGCGCCTTGACCAGACCAGAGCCCGGCACCACCAGCGCCTGCTTGACGGTGGCGGCGACCTTGCGGCCCTTGGCCACCTCGGCGGCGGCGCGCAGGTCTTCAATACGCGAGTTGGTGCAGGAGCCGATAAACACGCGGTCCAGCTTGATCTCGGTGATCGGCTGGTTGGCGGTCAGGCCCATGTACTTGAGCGCGCGGACGATGGAGTCGCGCTTGACCGGGTCGGCCTCGGCTGCCGGGTCCGGCACCTTCTCATCCACAGCCAGAACCATCTCCGGCGAGGTGCCCCAGGACACCTGCGGCTTGATGTCTTCTGCCTTCAGCTCGACCACGGTGTCGAACTGCGCATCGGCGTCGGACACCAGGCCCTTCCACTGCTCGACGGCCTTGGCCCAGTCAGCACCCTTCGGCGCGAACGGACGGCCTTCGACATAGGCAATAGTCTTTTCATCGACAGCCACCAGACCGACGCGCGCACCGGCCTCGATGGCCATGTTGCAGATAGTCATGCGGCCTTCCATGGACAGCTCGCGGATAGCGCTGCCGGCAAACTCCAGCGCGTGGCCGTTACCACCGGCGGTGCCGATCTTGCCGATGATGGCCAGCACGATGTCCTTGGCGGTGACGCCGAAGGGCAGCTTGCCCTCCACGCGCACCTGCATGTTCTTCATCTTCTTGGCCACCAGGCACTGGGTGGCGAGCACATGCTCCACCTCGGAGGTGCCGATGCCATGGGCCAGCGCGCCGAAGGCGCCGTGGGTGGAGGTGTGCGAGTCGCCGCAGACCACGGTCATGCCCGGCAGGGTGGCGCCCTGCTCCGGACCGACCACGTGGACGATGCCCTGGCGGCTGTCGTTCATCTTGAATTCGAGAATGCCGAAGTCATCGCAGTTCTCGTCGAGGGTCTGCACCTGAATGCGCGACACCTCATCGACGATGGCTTCCAGGCCACCCTGGCGCTCGGCGCGGGTGGTCGGCACGTTGTGGTCCGGGGTAGCGATGTTGGCGTCGATGCGCCACGGCTTGCGCCCAGCCAGACGCAGCCCTTCGAAGGCCTGCGGCGAGGTCACTTCGTGGAGAATCTGCCGGTCAATGTAGATCAGCGACGAACCGTCGTCGCGGCGCTTGACCTCATGCATCTCCCAAAGCTTGTCGTACAACGTTTTGCCAGCCATCAGCTATCCCTCATCAGCGTCTTTATATGCCAGGGCGAATGCCCCTTTGGCTTATGTGGAGAGATGCTATGATTGCGGAACAAATAACTCAAATTCATATTTTTTATCCCAAGCATTCCTTACAAGAATGCCTAGACACTTCAAGCGTCAAGTCACCAGCCGCACGCCAAGACCCAGCGGTTCGACCTGCCGCTGGTGGCTTGCCGCCTGGAGCTATCCCATGGATCTGGCCAATCTCAATGCCTTCATCACCGTGGCCGAACTGGGCGGTTTTTCCGTAGCAGCCGAACGCCTGCACCTGACCCAGCCAGCGGTGAGCAAACGTATCGCCGGCCTGGAGCAGCAACTGGGCGTCAGGCTGTTCGATCGCCTGGGCCGCGAAATAAGCCTGACTGAGGCCGGGCGCGCCCTGTTACCGCGCGCTTACCAGATCCTCAACGCACTGGACGACACGCGTCGCGCGCTGACCAACCTGTCCGGGGAAGTCAGTGGTCGACTGACCCTGGCCACCAGCCACCACATCGGCCTGCATCGCTTACCTGCCCTGCTACGCCGCTTTACCCACAGCCACCCCGACGTCGCCCTGGATATTCAGTTCCTCGATTCGGAGGTCGCCTATGAGCAGGTCGTGCATGGCCATAGCGAACTGGCGGTCATCACCCTGGCGCCGCATACCGAGCCGCCCATCGCGGCCCGTGCAGTCTGGGACGATCCACTGGACTTCGTGGCCGCCCCCGAACACCCACTGGCCCGTGCGCAGCAGATCAGTCTGGCGGACATTGCCGCCTATCCAGCGGTTTTTCCCGGCGACAACACCTTCACCCACCACATCGTGCGCCGTCTGTTCGAGGGGCAGCGGTTAAGCCCCAATATCGCCATGAGTACCAACTACCTGGAAACCATCAAGATGATGGTTTCCATCGGCCTGGCCTGGAGCGTACTGCCGCGCACCATGCTCGATGCCCAGGTGGTGCGCCTGCCACTTCCCGGCATCCAACTGACCCGCCAGCTCGGTTATATCCGTCACCAGGAACGCACACTGTCCAATGCGGCACAGGCTTTCATGCGCTTACTCGACCAACAGCGTGGCAATCTGCCCTGAGATCACTTGCGCACAGCAGTCAGGGCGAACTATGGTGCAGAAAACAACAAAAGGCGCTGTCCTAATGCCGTGGAAAAGCCGCCCATGATGCCCACTCCTGTCGTTGAAACGCAGTCTGCCAACCGTGTATCCGCCGCGTTGGACAACCCGCTGCTGCAAGCTGCCTTACAGGCTGCAGGCTTGGGCCTGTGGATCTGGCATGTCGACGAAGATCACCTGCACCTGTGCGACGCGGCGCTGAGTTTGCTGGATTGCGTACCCGAGCATCGGCCCACCAGCCTGGCGCATTACCTGCAACTGCTGCCGATCGCGCAGCGTGAAGGCATCGCCGCGCAACTCCAGCTACTGAGCGATGGCCAGCGCCAGCAACTGCAGCTGTCTCACGCAGTGCTGCACGGCACACAACGCTTGCAGCTGCAGATACAACGCCAACAGCTACCTACAGAGCCCCTGCGGATCGTTGGCGTACTACAACGACTCAGCCCGACAGAGCAGCTCACCCCGGCGCTCGGCGATGACCTGCTGTTCCAGCAAAGCCCTCAGGCCATGCTCCTGCTGCGCTATGACGACGGCTGCATTCGCGCCGCCAACCAACAGTTCTGCAGCCAGTTCGGCTGGCACGCACAACAGGCACTGGGAAGTACCACCCTGCAACTGGGGCTCTGGGCCAACCCCGAAGAACGTGGCCTGGTACGCAAGCTGGCTCCGGAAACCACCTCGGTACTCAAGCGCGAGATCACCCTGCGCAGCCACGATGGCAGCCTGCTGCAAGGCCTCCTGCTGTTGCGCCAACTGCCTATTGAGGGGCAGCGTCACCTGCTCTGTACCTTCATTGAAGATGGCCAGCGCCGTGCTACCGAAGCCGCCTGGCACAACAGCGAGGAAAAGTTCGCGAAGATTTTCCGCAGCACGCCCAACACCGTAGTGATTACGGAAATGAGCAGCGGTCGCTTCATCGCGGCCAACCCAGCCTTTGAAGAGCAGTTCGGCTGGAGCGAAGTCGAAGTACTCGGCCGAACGTCCCTTGAGTTGGGTATCTGGATAGACCCTGCCGATCGTCAGCGCATGCTGGCCGCACTGCAGAGCAATGAGGGCTTGCAGCATCTGGAAGTGAACTTGCGCCATCGCGATGGCAGCACCAGCGTCAACCTGCTGTATGGCCGCCCCATGACGCTCGATGGCCTGCCCTGCCTGATCCTCAGCCTGCGCGACATCAGCCTGCAACGCCAACAGGAACAAGCCCTGCGCAATAGCGAGCAGCGTCTCAAACTGGCCCTCGAAGCCGCTCGCCTGGGCACCTGGGAATGGCACGTACCCAGTGGCCAACTGTTTGCCTCGGCACGTACCGCGGAGCTGCATGGCCTGCCCGCACAGCCGTTCTACGACGTCTACCACAAACTGTTTCGTCATCTGCCAGAGCGCGATCAGCAACGCCTCACCGCGCAATACCGGGAGCTCCTCGCCCAGCCAGGACGATTGCACGCCGTGCATTATCAGGTACAAGCCGAGAACGGCCAGCTGTTCCAACTGGAGTCGCTGGCCACGCTTTATCTGGATGCCGATGGCCAGCCGCTGCGCATGAGCGGCGTGGTGGCCGATATCAGCGAACGCATCGAACGTCAGCGCCAGCTACAAGCCTCGGAGGCCAAGTTTGCCTCACTGTTCCAGTCCAGCCCCGAGCCAATCTGCGTCTCGCGCATGGAGGACGGACTGTTCATCGAAATCAACCCGAGCTTTACCCAGGTATTTGGCTGGGAACCCCATGAGTTCGTCGGCCGCAACGCCCAGCAACTACAATTCTGGGCCAACCCTGCGCAGCGCCAACAGTTGTTCGCCAAGATGCAGCGCCAGGGCCGACTGGACAACGAACTGATCGCCTTCCACCACCGCGCCGGTCAACTGCTTACCTGCGAGGTGTCGACCCGCCTGCTACCCGCCGCGCATGAAGCACTGATTGTTTCCACCTTTCGCGACGTCACCGAGATTCAGCGCGCCCAGGAAGCCCTGCGCATCAGTGAGGAACGCTTTGCCAAGGCCTTCCATGCCTCACCGGATGCAATCAGCCTGAGCGAACGCGCCACCGGACGTTTTATCGAAGTCAACGAAGGCTTCTGCCGACTGAGTGGTTACAGCAGCGAGCAGATCGTTGGTTATACCGCTTATGAACTGGGCGTCTGGGCCGAAGGCCAGCGGGAACTTCTGCTGGAACAGATGAGCCATTATGGTCACGCCCACAACCTTGAACTGACCGCGCAGAATCGCAACGGCGAAGCCATTGCCATCAGCGTCTCGGTCGAGCCGTTGATCCTCGACGGCATGGAGTGTCTGTTGATGATCGCCCGCAACATCAGCGAGCTGAAACAGGCACAGGCACAGATCCACCACCTGGCCTACCACGACCCGCTGACCAACCTGCCCAATCGCACCCTGTTGCTGGATCGCCTCAACCAGCAGATCGCCCTGCTGACTCGCCACGATCTGCGTGGCGCACTGCTCTATCTCGATCTGGATCATTTCAAGCACATCAACGACTCGCTCGGCCATCCGGTCGGCGACGCGGTGCTGAAAATGCTCACGGCACGCCTGGAGAGCTGCGTACGCCAGGAAGATACCGTGGCCCGCCTGGGCGGCGACGAGTTCGTAGTGCTGCTCACCGGCCTGGAGGGCGATTATCGACAAGCCGTCGAGCAGGCCCAGCAGGTCGCTGACAAACTGCGTGCACTGCTGGCCGAACCCATGCTGATCGATGGTCACCGCCTGCAGGTGACCCCGAGCATCGGCATTGCCTTATTGCCCGATCACGGCCGCTGCCCGGCTGACCTGCTCAAACGCGCCGACATTGCCCTGTATCGTGCCAAGGACAGCGGGCGCAATGCCGTCACACTGTTCCACGCCAGCATGCAGGCAGCCGCCAGTGAGCGACTGCGCCTGGAAAGCGAACTGCGCCAGGCGCTGGCTCGCGAAGAGTTCGAGCTCTACTACCAGCCACAGGTGGATAGCCGCAGCGGTCGTATCATCGGTGCCGAAGCCCTGCTGCGCTGGCAACATCCGCTGCTGGGCATGCAATCACCGGCCGTATTCATCCAGGTGCTTGAGGAATGTGCGCTGATCATCGAGGTCGGCGACTGGGTATTACAACGCGCCTGCGAAGACACCGCTCGCCTGCTGGCCAGCGGGCATGTTCAGGGCAGCGACTTCTGCCTGAGCGTCAACATCAGCCCCAGGCAATTCCGCCAAAGCGACTTCGTCGACAAGGTCACCCGTTGCCTGCAACGCAGCCAGCTACCGGCGCGCCTGCTCAAGCTGGAAATCACCGAAGGGATCGTCATCCAGAGCCTGGACGACACCATTGCCAAGATGCAGCAATTGCGTCAGCTCGGCGTACGCTTTGCCATGGACGACTTCGGCACCGGCTACAGCTCACTGACCTACCTCAAACGTCTACCCATGGATGTACTGAAAATCGACCAGTCATTCGTGCGCAATGCCAGTCACGACAGCAACGATGCCGAGATCATCCGTGCCATCGCCGCCATGGCCAAGAGCCTGGGCCTGGAACTGATTGCCGAAGGCGTGGAAACCGCCGAGCAACTGGCGATGATCCAGGAGCAGGGCTGCCATCTTTACCAGGGTTTCCTGTTCAGCCCGGCCCTGCCGCTGGGCGAATACCAGCGCCTGCTGGCCCGCCAGCTACGCCAGGTGCGTTAGGCCGGCGGTGTGCTGGCTATCAGCAGCGCGTCGATAGCGGCACAGTCCTGCAGTCCGCGCAGCGCCACGAACAGCGCCTGCGCCTGCACATAGTTGCGGGTCAGCATGCCCAGCCACTGCTTCATGCGCCCTGGGGCGTAGCGCGGGCCGAGCTTGCCCTGTGCCAGTAGCCAGAAGCGCATCAGCAGCGGCCACAACGCTTGCCACTGCAGGGCCGGCAACACCTCGCCACGTCGTGCTGCCGCAATCTGCAGAGCCAGATCCGGGCGCGAGACCAGACCACGGCCGAGCATCACATCGTTCACACCACTGATGGCCCGGCAACGCTGCCAGTCGTCTACCGACCACACCTCGCCATTGGCCAGCACCGGCACCGGCACCGCCTCATTGACCCGCGCCACCCACTCCCAGTGGGCCGGCGGCTTGTAGCCATCGACCTTGGTACGCGCGTGTACCACCAGTTGTCCTGCCCCACCGGCTGCCAGCGCCCGAGCACAGTCCAATGCACCCTCCGGACTGTCGTAGCCCAGACGCATCTTGGCGGTCAGGGGCACCGCAGCAGGCAAGGCGCGGCGCACGGTTTCAGCAATACGAAACAGCAACTCCGGCTCCTTGAGCAGCACCGCACCACCACGCGAGCGGTTCACGGTCTTGGCCGGGCAGCCAAAGTTGAGGTCAATCACCGGAGCGCCCAGCTCCACCGCCAACGCAGCGTTCTCGGCCAGACACTGTGGATCAGAACCGAGCAACTGCAGGCGCATAGGCGTCCCCGCCGCCGTGCGCGAACCTTGCGCCAGCTCAGGTGCCAGTTTGTGAAAGCTGGCTGCCGGCAACAGACGATCGTTGACCCGCACAAATTCGCTGACACACCAGTCAATACCACCCACGCCGGTCAGCAGTTCGCGCAGGATGTCGTCAACCAGACCTTCCATGGGTGCCAGGGCTATCTGCACGATATGTCTCACATAACAACGGGGGCGCGATTGTAGCCGGGCTGCCGGCATGGCCATAGCGCTGGCTGGCTGTTTCAGTCGTCTGTGCCGCGGGCGCCCCGCCACAGGCGATTGATCTGCTCGGCCGAGTACCCCCGATAAGCAAGGAAGCGTGCCTGTTTGGCACGCTCCCGGGCATCCGCAGGCCACTGTCCGAAGCGCTTTTGCCAAAGCGCGTGCAACAACGCCTGCCAATCCACTTCAGCCGCCTGCAGCGCCGCAGCGATGGCCTCACGCGGCAGGCCGCGCTGCGCCAATTCCTCACGAATACGCAACGCTCCATGGCCTGCTCGGGCACGACTGGCAATGAAGCTTTCCAGGTAACGCCCTTCGTTCAGTAAGCCTTCTTCAGCCAAGCGCTGCACGGCCTGTTCGATCAACTCGGGCACTGCACCGCGCCTGAGCAGCTTGCGACTCAGCTCGACATGGCCATGCTCGCGTTGCGCGAGCAGATCCATGGCCGCCCGCCGCACCGCGGCGGGGCTATCGAGCGGGGTGCTCATCAGCTGTCCAGCTCGACCAGTTCATCCTGATCGACCGCACCTTTCTGGGCCGCGCCACTGACCAGCAGTTTCTCGCGGATCTGTTGCTCGATGGTCTTGGCCACCTCCGGGTTGTCCTCCAGGTACTTGGCGGCATTGGCCTTGCCCTGGCCGATCTTGCTGCCCTGGTAGCTGTACCAGGCACCGGATTTTTCCAGCAGACCCTGCTGCACGCCCAGGTCGATGACCTCACCACTGCGGTAGATGCCCTTGCCGTAAAGGATCTGGAATTCCGCCTGACGGAAGGGCGGCGCGACCTTGTTCTTCACCACTTTCACGCGGGTTTCGCTACCCACCACTTCATCACCTTCCTTGACCGCGCCAATCCGGCGAATGTCCAGGCGTACCGAGGCGTAGAACTTCAGGGCATTACCCCCGGTTGTGGTTTCCGGGCTACCGAACATCACGCCGATCTTCATGCGGATCTGGTTGATGAAAATCACCAGGCAGTTGGCATTCTTGATGTTGCCGGTGATTTTGCGCAGGGCCTGGCTCATCAGGCGCGCCTGCAGGCCCACATGCGAATCACCCATTTCGCCTTCGATCTCCGCCTTGGGTACCAAGGCCGCCACCGAGTCGACGATGATCACGTCCACCGCATTGGAACGCACCAGCATGTCGGTAATTTCCAGCGCCTGCTCGCCGGTGTCTGGCTGCGAAACCAGCAGGTCGTCGACGTTAACCCCCAGCTTGCCGGCATAATCCGGGTCAAGCGCGTGCTCAGCATCGACGAAGGCACAGGTTGCCCCGAGCTTCTGCGCCTCGGCAATGACCGAGAGAGTCAGGGTCGTCTTACCCGACGATTCCGGACCGTAGATTTCGACAATACGCCCCTTGGGCAAACCACCAATACCCAGTGCGATATCCAGACCCAGCGAGCCGGTGGAAATGGCCGGAATGGCCTGACGCTCATGGTCGCCCATGCGCATCACCGCGCCCTTGCCAAACTGCTTCTCGATCTGGCCGAGGGCCGCCGCCAGTGCGCGTTTCTTGTTGTCGTCCATAGCCATCCTCATTCGTCAGCGCCGGGGCAGTGCCGGCAAACAACTGTATATGTAGCCAGTAGTATTCCACAAGGCAAGGCACTCGCCTACCCCTACGGCAGATTTTCTCCGACCAGCAGCGCCAGCAACCCCTGCAAGGCCTGCTGTACGCTTTGCTGACGCACCGCCTGGCGCTCGCCACTGAAGCAGTAGCAACGCGCCTCGCAGCGCGCCCCATCAGCCCAGGCCAGCCATACCGTGCCCACCGGCTTTTCCGCCGAACCGCCACCCGGCCCGGCGATGCCGCTGACCGCCACCGCATAGCGCGCCCCACTGCGCCGTTGGGCACCACGCGCCATGGCCTCGACCACCGCCTGGCTGACGGCACCATGCTCGGCAAACAGCGCTTCCGGCACCCCCAACTGAGCGGTTTTCTGGCGGTTGGAATAGGTGACGAAACCCGCTTCAAACCAGGCCGAGCTGCCCGCCACGCGGGTGATGGCCTCGGCAATGCCGCCGCCGGTACAGGATTCGGCACAACTGACCTGCTCACCTTGCGCCAGCAGCGTCTCTCCCAGCCGCTCGGCCAGTTCGGTTAAATGATCCATATGCACTCCAGGGTGAATCCACTTCGGTGGATACCCTACACTAGCGGCTTTTCCCGCTTCAGCCGGATTCACGCATGACCGATCTCTCTGCACACACGCCGATTGTGTAATTAGATTGCTGCCATGAAACCGATAAAACACAATAAATAGCTTAAAAATCAATGAGTTAAGCAAGCCACGCCGACCTACGACATAACGCGAAGCGGGCCTGAAAAGGCGTGTTTTGGCGGGTGATTTACCCCAAATTTACCCCACGAAAACGCTTCGCAATCAGGGGCAAAGCGTGGAGTGTAATGTATTGAAGTCGTTTACCGCTGACACCAGCAGGAGCCTGCGCGCCCCACTTGCAGGTGGCACCGGTGAGATCGGAGCAATAACGGTCTTGCTGTCTCCTCTCCCCCTATCATGCCGTTCTCGCCATTAAAGGGCTGCGCACGCTGGCGAAAAGATCGGCTATCGCTCCCTTTTTGCTGCTCTGGGGAGCACACGTGAGCAACCCCCTCGGCATGCTTCTTGATAGCCAAGGTCACCGTTCTCCTGAATCAGATACACCAAGTCGTAGGTCTCGATCATGACGGCTGGACATGATTTTATTATTTTATTTTAAATATCAAACACTTAAATAAAATTATCCTTGTTTTTAGCATTTTCTAGCATCAAGTGACGCACTCTCAGCCCCCCCTACAATGCTCTCTGTTTTCGATGACGTAGCAACTGTCATAGCAAACTACGGAAAACACCCGGATTGATCGATACATATCTCATCCGCTCAGCGTGTGCTGCCATAACTACTGATCGCTCCATCAAGCTCGCTCACTGGCACATAGCCCAGGGCGACAGATCGCGCTCGAGAGTTTTGTGAACCGCAGCCAGATCCAGCGCCACCAATTTGCCTTGCTCCTCGTATCAAGGTATCGTTAGTGCGCTCACAAATTGATCAAACTCTGCAAAAGAATGGCAGCGCATATATGACCAACTCCTCATTGGGCTTCACCCGAGAGCTCAGTCCCCCATAGATCCAACTCGCACCAGGAATTCCATCCTTTGGCTTGCGAGAGGGCTCTATGCCATGTCAATCAGCAGTAAAACCTTCAGCTTCGGTCAACTCGAAGCTTGTGCCGAAATTGGTTGGCTAGGTGACGTTGCACCCTATTCCGTTCTACTACGGCTGGGCCAAGGTAGTGCACTGGCCCGTTGTGAAGTTGCTCAGGGTGTCGAGCATCAGAGATTACAGACAACCTTCCTTAAACGATCCTACGCCCAAGGAGCTATGGCAAATCTTGCGCGTCGTGAAGATCAGCCTTCTGCAATCGACCTGGCCCATGCAGATTTTCTGCAGTCGCTTTTCGATCCAGTAGTTCGAGTATCCCCATCAACCTGCGTGAAACTCGATGTCCAAGTGCTTGAGGAGGATCCGAAGATAGATGCCAGGCTGGCGACTGCTTTGGCTGCGAGCCTTTGCCTGAGCTTGACCGGCCACGTTCAGGGGAGCCCCAAAGCGCTGGTTCAGCTCGCGATTGCCAACGGTAGCTGCCGACTCAATCCGAGCCTGGATATGATTCCATCAGCACAGGCTAGCCTCTGGGTTTTCGGTGACACCGACCATCTGCTGCATGTCGATGGCAGCGCTCGCGAACTCGACGAGGCACTGCTGACCAAAGCGCTGGAAACTGCACACGAGTGCATCAAGAAAACCAGTCAAGTCCTGGGGGAACTTTCCAGCTTGGGAAAGCCTGACTTGGATACCCCCTCTGTGGATGCATCATCCTGTCCCGCTTTGCTCCACAAGGTTCGAGCCCTTGCGACACAGCCTCTGTTCGAGATTTTCTCCATCAAAGATGCGGAGAAACGAGACAGGAGGTGGGATGACCTACACAAAGCCGTCCAGCTCTCGCTCTGCCTGAATGACAACTATCCCGACCACCTGCAGAAAATCACGTCGTGCTTCAGGCAGGTAACCACGGACGTTGTTCGGTCTCGGATACTCGGCGGCCATCTGCGTCCCGACCAGCGTACGGCCGAGCAGCTGCGTCCCCGCAGCAAAATAGAGGTAGGCCATCACAGCAGAGCACATGGCTCGGCCAGCGTGGCGACCAACGGTTCAAGAACTCACGCCACCGCCAGCTTGGGGCTGAATCGTTCGGCACTGGATAAAGTGCAGGGCGCAGCAGCAGAAGCATTCATCGCGCATGTTTACCTGAACTCTAAAGGCTCGCCCTCAGCGGTGAGTGCCGAAGCCACCAGCCGTTGGTTGACCAATGCGCTACGGCCGGCGATGCCTGCCGTTGAAAACTTTCCGTATGCCATCCGGCTGGACTGCGAGTACTGGGGAGACGCCTCTGCTTCGAAGCAAGTTTCACTTTGCGCCGCAACCCTTGCCTTGATGGATGCTGGCGTTCCTTTGAAAGCGCCTGTAGCGGCTGTCGAGGTTGGCCTTCTTCGTTCACCCTCACACTTCAGGGCGCTCAGTGAGCTCGATGATGTCGAACGACCAGCGTGCGACCTAACGGCCACTCTCGCGGGTACTCAGGCCGGCTTGACGGGCATCCATATACGCAGCCAAGGCGTCAAGCTTACTTCCGATATCTTGGCCGTCGTACTTCAGCAAGCTCGACAAAATCGCTTGGAGCTGTTGCTCCGAATGGGCGATGCCTTGGCAACACCACGAACGCTCAACCCTCAGGTGCCAAGAGTACAGATCCTCAAGATATCGCCTAATCAAACCGGTCTTCTGGTTGGGCGCGGAGGCACAACGGTTCGCGCCCTATGCGAGGACACTCGCAGCCAGATCGAAGTATTCCCAGATGGCCGCGTGCTGGTCAGTGCAGGCAATGACCTTTGTTTGCAACGCGCTGTTGCTGCCATAGAGATAACGCTTAAACCCATACGCGTAGGCCAGGTATATCAGGGAACCGTCAGCGGATTTACCGAGAGCGGCGCATTGATCACCCTGGCTCCAGGCCGTACAGGATTGCTGCCCGCGTCGGCCACCCTCAGCCCACAAGCTAGTCCCGAAAAGCAGTTCAAGGTGGGCGAGTCCGTGCGCGCCCTGTGCACGGACCTTGATAAACGTGGCCGCGCCTGGCTCTCGATCAAGGCGCTTTATGAACAAGAGGAAATCGATGACCAACCCGACCCCAGCCCCCTCAGGCTTGCCTAAAAAACCGCCTAGAAAGCAAACGTCGAAGAAGCCACGACGCCAGACAGCTGGCGCCAAGCCAAGAGGGAAAACATTGACAACCTATAACTACGATCTTGTGGTAATTGGCTCTGGCCCAGCTGGTGAAGGCGCGGCGATGAATGCGGCCAAGGCCGGGCGCAAGGTGGCCGTGGTGGACAACCGCCCGCTGGTCGGCGGCAACTGCACCCACCTTGGCACCATCCCGTCCAAGGCGCTGCGCCACTCGGTGCGGCAGATCATGCAGTTCAACACCAACCCGATGTTCCGCCAGATTGGCGAGCCGCGCTGGTTCTCCTTTCCTGACGTGCTGAAAAGCGCCGAGAAGGTGATCGCCAAGCAGGTCACCTCGCGCACCGGTTACTACGCGCGCAACCGCATCGACACCTACTTCGGCACCGCCAGCTTCGCCGACGAGCAGACCGTGGAAGTGGTCTGCCTCAACGGTGTAGTGGAAAAGCTGGTGGCCAAGCAGGTGGTCGTCGCCACCGGCTCACGCCCCTATCGTCCGGCCGACGTCGACTTCCGTCACCCGCGCATCTACGACAGCGACACCATCCTCAGCCTCGGCCACACCCCGCGTCGGCTGATCATCTACGGCGCCGGGGTAATCGGCTGCGAATACGCCTCGATCTTTAGCGGCCTGGGCGTGCTGGTCGACCTGATCGACAACCGCGATCAGTTGCTCAGCTTCCTCGACGACGAAATCTCCGATGCGCTGAGCTATCACCTACGCAATCAGAACGTACTGATCCGCCACAACGAGGATTACGAGCGCATCGAAGGTCTGGAGAACGGGGTGATCCTGCACCTGAAGTCGGGCAAGAAGATCAAGGCCGACGCGCTGCTCTGGTGCAACGGCCGTGCCGGCAACACCGACCAGCTGGGTCTGGAGAACATCGGTATCCAGGCCAATGAACGTGGGCAGATCCAGGTCGACCAGCACTACCGCACCGAGATCAGCAACATCTACGCAGCTGGCGACGTGATCGGCTGGCCGAGCCTGGCCAGCGCCGCGTTCGACCAAGGACGCTCAGCGGCCGGCAGCATTATCGACAACGGCAGCTGGCGTTTCGTTGATGACGTGCCGACTGGCATCTACACCATTCCGGAAATCAGCTCGATCGGCAAGAACGAGCGCGAGCTGACCCAGGCCAAGGTGCCCTACGAAGTGGGCAAGGCCTTCTTCAAGGGCATGGCGCGGGCGCAGATCGCGGTCGAGCCGGTGGGTATGCTGAAGATTCTGTTCCACCGCGAGAGTCTGGAAGTGCTGGGCGTGCACTGCTTCGGCTACCAGGCTGCGGAGATCGTCCACATCGGCCAGGCGATCATGAACCAGAAGAGCGAGGCGAACAGCATCAAGTACTTCATCAACACCACCTTCAACTACCCGACCATGGCCGAGGCCTATCGGGTGGCGGCGTTCGATGGACTCAACCGACTGTTCTGACGACTACCGCCCTAGCGCGAGGAGAAACCGATGCTTAGCGAGCGATACAGGCTCAAGCAGGCAGAGATCAAAACGCGAGGCCTGCTGTCTTTCCCAAGCGATAGCACTGAGGATCTGCAGGCGGTTGCTGAACTCTCCGTAATGCTCAAGTGCCTGGAAGGAACTCGGGAATTCACTAGTCCGAGCTGTGGCTTAAAGATCGCCGTAGATCGGCATTTTTCGCCACGAATGCTCTATTACTTCCTTATAGGCGACTACGAACAGGGCGACCTGGAACTGATCCGCAAGCATGTGCAAACCGGGGATAGAGCGCTTGAACTCGGCGGCGGCATAGGTGTAACGGGCTCGCTACTTGGGCAAGTTACCGGTCAACGCGTGACTGTCTGCGAGCCCAACCCGACTCTTGAGCCCTTGATAAGACGAACATTCAGCGCGAACGGACAACAGCTACGCCTCATACAGGCTGCTGCGGTCAAGGAGTCCGAAGGCGATGGGCGCACGACACTGAACGTGGCTCCTGGCTACTGGTGGTCATCGCTGCTTTCGGTACATGGCGCAACCAGCCTGCAAGTTCAGTCCATTCGGCTGTCACGCCTGCTGGAGCTCACTGAGGCGAATGTCCTACTGGTCGACATCGAAGGCTATGAGCAACACCTATTCGAGGGATGCGACCTGGCACGAGTCGACACGCTGATCATCGAAATTCACGCCCCTAGTTTGGGCGCCCCGAACAGCAGCGCCCTCCTCACCGAGCTGATTCGTCGCGAGTTCGATCTTGTCGACTTTGCCGCACAGAGCTTTGTATTCAAGAGATCACAACGCAAGGAGCAAGTGAGATGACGAAACCTTCTGCGTTGATAGTCGAAGGCGGCGCCATGCGTGGCATATTTGCCAGCGGCGTACTGGACGCCTTTCTCGAAGAGGACTATCGACCGTTCGATATGGCCATAGGCGTTTCAGCGGGCTCGACCAATCTCGTTGGCTACCTGGCCGGCAACCATGGTCGCAGCCGTCGGATTCTGACCGAATACGCGACGCGCAGAGAGTTTATCGACCCGACTCGTTTTCTGCGGGCAGGACACCTTGTCGACGTCGGCTGGCTCTGGGAGGCGACCAAGAACACCGTGCCACTGGACGTGCAACGTTTTGCAACCTGCGGTACGCCGTTGCTCGTTGTCACCACCGAGGTTGCCACCGGGCAGGCGCATTACCTGCAAGCTACGCCGGAGAACATGGATCAGGTATTCCCCGCATCCTGCGCTCTGCCTCTGGTCTATCGGGCATTTCCGACCTACAACGGAATTGCGATGACCGATGGTGGCATCGCCGACTCGATCCCAGTGCTGGAGGCGTACAGAAGAGGCGCCCGGGACATGACGATAATCCTCTCTCGCCCCCTGGGCTATCGAAAGAAGGCCAGCCGCATGCCCTGGCTGACTGCCAGCCTGATGCGACGCCATCCGCAACTTGCCACAGCCATGCTGGCTCGCGCCCAGCGTTACAACGAAGCGCTGACATTCATAGAGCGACCTCCAGAAGACTGCCGGGTTAGGGTGCTAGCCCCCGACTTGGAATTTCCTGTCGGCCGCTTAACCCGGGATCTGGGGCGGCTGCAGAAGGGCTATGAGCAGGGCCACCGCGCCGCCAGCAAGATGCTGCGTTGCTTGAAAAGTACTACTGCCGCATAACCCTGAGCTGCAGATAGCGACAGGAGGAGCGACGCCTTCAAAGCAAGTGTGTACTAGAGCTAGCGAACTGCAAACGAGAGGCCTCCCGCGGTGCTGGCTGCCTCCGACCTTCTCCTTTACCAGTAAGAGGTCCGAGCCATGACAGATGATCAATTCACGCCACTGATCGATTACCTCAAAGCACGCTATGAGCTGATCGCCGCAATGATCAAGACCCTTGAAGCAGGCAAGCCGTTGATCCCACCTCAAGATGGCGAGCAACATCCCAACGGGACTCATGATCGAGAAGATTATGAACGACTACTGCAAACCAGTCGGTCGCAACTAGGCATCGAGCTAAATCGCCTGCAGGCAGCGCTATCGCGCGTACATACCAGCAACTATGGATTGTGCTGCCGTTGCAATTTGCCAATGGAGGAGGCCCGGCTCATTCGTGATCCGGCCGCAGCACTGTGCCAAGAGTGTCTTGATGAGCTGGCCGAAGAACGTGAGCGAGCTAAACGCCTCTTCGCCGGGCGGTAATACCGGTCACAGTACCTCTTCAACTTGGCCCGGCCAGCCGCGTTGACAATCGCCAGCTAAGCGACAGACATAATTGGAGATGCAAGACGTGACAATAAAAGAAATCGAATTCAGTGAGCGGGCGCGCAAACACCTGCTAGACGGTGTAACCAAGCTGGCCGACGCAGTGAAGGTCACTCTAGGTCCGCAAGGACGTAACGTTGTACTGGCGCGTTTTTCCAGCCTCCCCATCGTCACCAAAGACGGCGTTTCGGTGGCTAAGGAGATCGAACTCGAGAATCCTTTCGAGAATACGGGCGCACAGGTGTTGAAAAACATCGCAATCGCCACGGCGGACGCCGCCGGGGACGGCACCACCACCGCCACGGTGATGGCTCATGCGATGTTACGCGAGGGCCTGAAGATGGTGACCATCGGCGCCAGTCCCACTGACCTCAAGCGCGGCATCGATCAGGCCGTAGCCGTCGCGGTGAGCGCTCTAATGAAGCTGTCTCGCCCCTGCACAGACAGCCAAACCATATCCCAGGTGGGTGCCATCTCTGCCAACGGCGACGCGGCCATTGGCCAGATCATCGCTGAAGCAATGGAGCGGGTCGGTAAGGAGGGCGTG